>Ga0164242_10009457_pt1 | contig 10514 bp, 4 predicted proteins | sample OricomgcompostMG_FD_108783 | JGI IMG/M metagenome (GOLD analysis project Ga0164242, IMG submission 108783) | Miracle-Growth compost microbial communities from Emeryville, California, USA - Original compost - Miracle growth compost (MG) ... | reverse complement strand
GCCAGGTTCTGCCGATAGCCTGTGGCGCATGTCTGCCCAAAAACCCACGGCTAGAGGTGCGCTCGGCGCACTGGGGGCGTTCGTCGGAATGAGCGTCGTCGCCGGCCTTCTTGTGACAGCAGCGGTGACTCCTGCGATCGCGGTCACCGGCATGGCCGCCAGTGACGGCATCGGCGCGTTCGACGGCCTCCCCGAATACCTCGAGATCGGCGCCCTTCCCCAGGTCTCGACCATCTACGCGAACCAGGGCGGACAGCCCGTTCCGATCGCCACCTTCTACCAGCAGAACCGCGTCGAGGTGGGCTGGGACGACATCGCACAGGTGATGAAGGATGCGACGATCGCCACCGAAGACCCGCGCTTCTACCAGCACGGCGGCATCGACCTCGAGGGCACGACGCGTGCCATCGTGCTGACGGGACTCCTGCACAAGTCCACGTCGGGCGGATCATCCATCACCCAGCAGTACGTGAAGAACGTCAAGGTGCAGCAGTGCGAGGCGCTGAACAAGATCGTCTCCGGTCCCACCGAGGCTGAGCAGAAGAAGCGTCAGGCCGCTCAGGACAAGAAGTACGAGGACTGCTACAACGCCGCGACAGACCCGACGATCTCCCGCAAGGTCGAGGAGATGAAGCAGGCCATCGGGCTCGAGAAGAAGTACTCGAAGAACGACATCCTCAAGGGGTACCTCAACATCGCAGGATTCGGCGGATCCGTGTACGGAGTCGAGTCGGCGGCCCGCTACTACTTCGGTGCCACCGCGAAGACCCTCACGCTCCCGCAGGCGGCGACGCTGGTCGCGATCGTGAACAACCCGGCGAATCTCCGCATCGATCAGGATAAGGCGACGAACCCGGGCAACAACGCCGAGAACGGGTTCAAGCGCACGCTTGAGCGTCGCGACTACGTGCTGCGCAGCATGCTGAAAGCCCACAAGATCACGCAGAAGCAGTACGACGATGCGGTGAAGACCAAGATCGAGCCCAAGATCACGCCGCAGCCCAACGGATGCGAGACCGCCGCGCAGTACAACGCGGCCTACTACTGCTCCTGGGTTCGGGACCTGATCTCCGAGGACACCGGGCTCGGCAAGACCGCGGCCGCTCGCGACGCGCTGCTGCGCGCCGGCGGTCTGAAGATCTACACGCCGCTCAACCTGGACATCCAGAACGTCGCGCAGCAGTCGCTGAGCAGCTATGTGCCCGGCTCGCGTCCTGGCGTCGCCATCGGCGGCTCGAACCTCTCGGTCGAGGTCGGCACCGGTCGCGTCATCTCGATGGTGCAGAACACGAGCTACACCGCTGTGGACAACGGCGACCCGAACTCCACGAGCATCAACTACAACACCGACTTCAACGAAGGCGGCTCAGGCGGCTTCCAGACTGGATCCACCTACAAGCTCTTCACGCTGCTGGAGTGGCTCAAGGAGGGCCATTCCATCAACGACCGGATAACGGCGCCCTCCGCCCGCACCACGTTCCCCGCGAGCAAGTGGCACACGACGTGCTCGGACACCTCGCCGGTCGCATCCTGGACGGTCGAGAACGACGGCCCGGGTGAAGGCGGCACGATGAGCGTCTCGAGCGCCACAGCGGAGTCGGTGAACACGGCGTTCGCGATCATGGGCACCAAGCTCGACCTCTGCGGCATCCGTCAGAGCGCCGTCAACATGGGCATCCACCCCGCCAGCGACAAGGTGTGGACCACCGACGCCGCCGGCAACGAGGTGCAGGTTCCCAACCCGCTGCTCGGCAACCCTGCTGCGATCCTCGGCACGAACAACCTCTCGCCGCTGACTCTCGTCACCGCGTATGCGGGAGTCGCGAACGGCGGAAAGTGGTGCACGCCTGTCGGCATCGACAAGATCGTGGGCGCAGACGGCAAGGACCTCCCGGTCACGCCGACGAAGTGCACGCAGGGCGTGGATCCGAACGTGGCCGCCGGCGCGATCAAGGCCCTCCAGGGCGTCGTCTCGAGCGGCACGGGAACCATCGCGAACCCGCACGACGGTGTTCCGATCCTGGGCAAGACGGGTACGACCGACTCCGCCGCGCAGAACTGGTTCGTCTCGTCCACGACCAAGACGGCGACGGTCTCCTGGGTCGGTCAGACGAAGCAGACCAACGGAAACTGGGTCAACTTCGGCAACTTCAGCCTGAACGGCGACAACGGACGCAACGCCAAGCTCCACGTCGCCAAGCCGGTGATCGCAGCACTCAACAAGCTGTACGGCGGTGACCCGTTCCCGCAGGCGACCGGAAGCGTTCTGCAGGCCAAGCAGGTGACGGTGCCCGACCTGACGGGCAAGTCGCCCGCAGACGCGCAGTCCACGCTCGAGGGCCTGGGCTTCGCGTACCAGGACGGCGGCCCTGTCGACTCGGCGCTGCCAGCGGGCGTCGTCGCGAGCACCAACCCGCCTGCCGGCAGCAGTGTCGGCATCGGTGCGGTGGTCACGGTGTACACGTCGAAGGGGAATCAGAAGGCGGTACCCGACGTCACCGGCAAGTCAGGCCAAGATGCTGCCAAGGTTTTGAGCGACGCCGGATTCAACGTGGCTTGGGCAAGCGGAAGCGATCCGACCGGCACGGTCGTCTCTACCGATCCGGCTGCGAATACCCCTGCCGCCACCGGCTCGACGGTCACGATCAAGACCGCGAAGAACAACGGAGGCGGCGGCAACGGAGGAAACGGAGCCAACGGATGACAGTACGCCGGGGCGCGAGTGCGATCGGAACGGTTGCACTCGTCGCCGGCGCGGCATCCATGGGTGCTCTGATCTGGGGCACGCTCATCGAGCGCAGGTGGTATGCGCTGCGGCAGGTGAGCGCTCCTGTGCTGCCCTCCGGCTCGAAACCGGTCCGGGTGCTGCATCTCAGCGACCTGCACATGGCGCCCTGGCAACGCGACAAGCAGGAGTGGATCCGTTCACTCGCGTCCTACGCGCCCGATCTGATCGTCGACACGGGCGACAACCTCGGGCACGAGCGCGGCTTCGACGGCGTGAAGTACGCGCTCGACGCGTTCAAGGGTGTCCCGGGCGTGTTCGTGAACGGGTCGAACGACTACTACGGGCCGATCCCGAAGAACCCAATGCGGTACTTCAGCGGCCCTTCCACCCTGCACGCGAAGCCGTCCAACCTGGACACCGGTGAGCTCACCGGATACTTCGCGAACGAGCTGGGCTGGCTGGACCTGAACAACCGCGCGGGTGCGCTCACGCTGAACGGGACGCGACTCGAGCTGTTCGGGGTGGACGACCCGCACCGCAATTTCGATCGGCTGGACACGGTGACGGGCGAGCTCGACGAGCTCAGGGCATCCGAGGAGACCGATGGCGGCTGGCGCGACGGCGGTCGCGACGGCCGCCCGGGGGCCACTGTCGCGATCGGCGTCGCGCACGCGCCGTACCGGCGCATCCTCGACTCCTTCGTCACCAACGGAGCGAGCATGATCTTCGCGGGACACACCCACGGCGGTCAGGTCTGCGTGCCCGGCTTCGGCGCGCTCGTGACCAATTGCGACCTCCCGCGCCGCCAGGCGAAGGGCCTCAGCACCTGGACGCACGCACTCCGTGTCGCGTACCTGAACGTCTCGGCCGGTCTCGGCACGTCGATCTACTCTCCCGTGCGCTTCGCCTGCAGGCCGGAAGCATCCCTCGTCACTCTCGTCCCGCACGACACGCCCTTCGACGGACCGAACGTCCGCTGACCGCCGCGTCGCCGACGCGCCGCCACCGGAGCAAACGTCCGCTGACCGTTCGGTCGCCGTCTAGCCTCCACCGCCGAGCAAACGTCCGCTGGCCTCCGGCTCCCACGAGCCGCCACGGAGCAAACGTCCCCTGACGTCCGGGCCGCCCGCGGGCCGCCGCGGGGCGAACGTCCCCTGACGTCCAGGTTGTGGACGAGCCTCCTCCTCGGAGCGAACGTCACCTGAATCGCGGCTCGCTGATGCACCACCGCGTTCTCTGAGAAACGACATAGTCCACGCTGATCGACGGGTCAGAGTGGCCGCGTACGGTGCTCGGGTGAAGACCACTGGCACATTCTGGGGAGCGCTCGCGGCCTTCGTCGGCATGAGTGCTGTGGCAGGTGTCCTCGTCGTGGCGGCGGTGACTCCCGCGGCGGCGGTCACCTCGCTCGCGGTGAGCGACGCGACGAACACGTTCGACGGGCTCCCCGATTACCTGGCCTTGCAGCCACTGGATCAGACGACCACCTTCTACGCCTCCAAGGGCGGACAGAAGGTGCCGATCGCCACCTTCTACGCGCAGAATCGGCAGGATGTCTCATCCGCCCAGATCGCGCAGACCGTCAAGGACGCCGCCGTCGACACCGAGGATCCGCGCTTCTACTCGGAGGGCGGCATCGACGTCTACGGAACCATCCGCGGGGCCATCGCGACCTCGACGGGCGGTGACGTGCAGGGCGGTTCGTCGATCACGCAGCAGTACGTGAAGAACATCCTCGTGCAGCGCTGCGACGAGAACGACCAGGTGGATCCCAGCGCGTCGGCGGCGGAGCAGAAGAAGCAGCGGGCGAAGTTCGAGCAGTGCTACGAAGACGCCGCGGGCGTCACGGTGTCACGCAAGCTGCAGGAGATCAGGTACGCCATAGGCCTCGACAAGCGGTACAGCAAGACCGACATCCTGCGCTCGTATCTCAACATCGTCGGGTTCGGCGGTCAGATCTACGGTGTGCAGGCTGCGGCGAAGTACTACTTCGGCGTCGATGCGAAACACCTCTCGCTCCCCCAGTCCGCGACCCTCGTCGCCATCCTGAACAACCCGAACTACCTGCGCATCGACGACGGATCGATCAAGCCCGACGACTCGGCGACCGACAACAACTCGAAGAACGGCTTCGCGGCCACGAAGGCGCGCCGTGACTACGTGCTGCAGCGGATGCTCGTGCACAAGTCGATCACGAAGGCCCAGTACAAGCAGGCGGTCGCCACGCCCATCACGCCGAAGATCACGCCGACGCCCTCAGGATGCCAGTCCGCTGTCGCGTACGACGCCGGCTTCTTCTGCGACTACGTGAAACACGTCATGCTGCAGGATCCCGCGTTCGGCAAGACCGCCGACGAGCGGCAGCTGCGATTCCAGCGCGGCGGAATGAACGTCTACACCACCCTGAACCTCGACCTGCAGAACACGGCGCAGCACGCGCTCAGCGCGTACGTGCCGTCATCCGACGCGCAGGTGGACGTCGGCGGCGCGAACGTCTCCGTCGAGGTGGGCACCGGCCGCATCGTCACCATGGTGGAGAACAAGTCGTTCGATGACACGGGCTCCGGCGGCGCAGGATCGACCGCGATCAACTACAACACCGACAACGCCTATGGCGGGTCCAACGGCTTCCAGACCGGCTCCTCGTTCAAGGCATTCGACCTCGCGGCGTGGTTCGAGGCGGGCCACACGGCGTACGAGAGCGTGAACGCGCACTATTCGGGGTATCCGTTCCCGTTCAGCGACTTCACCGCGTCGTGCCAAGGCGGAAGGCTGAGCGGCGGTTCCTATCCGGTCAGCAACGACTCGTCGTCGGAGGGCGGCACCATGTCGGTGCTGCAGGCCACCGAGGAGTCCGTCAACACGGCCTTCATGCAGATGGCGACGCAGACCGACCTGTGCAGCATCGCGAACGTCGCGAAGGCCCTCGGCGTGCACTCGGCTTCTCCCACGACCAACCCGTTCCAGATCGTGCCGTCGATGGTGATCGGAACGAACTACATCGCGCCGCTCACCATGGCCACGGCCTACGCGGGCATCGCGAACAACGGCAAGTTCTGCAGCAATGTCGCGATCGACAAGATCGTGACCACGAGCGGCGCGAGTGTAGCGGTGCCGAAGTCCACGTGCACGCAAGCGATCCCCTCCACGGTCGCGGCCGCGCTGGCATGGACGCTCGAGCACGTGCTCACCGCGGGCACGGCCACCTCGGCCAACCCGCACGACGGCACACCGACTCTGGCGAAGACGGGAACGACCGACAGCTACCAGCAGAACTGGCTCGTCACCTCGAGCTCCAAGGTCGCCAACGCCATCTGGGTCGGCCAGATCTCAGGCTCGCACGACCTGCGCGACTACGACTACAACGGCACCGAGCTCGCGTACGCAAAGTTCTACGCGGACCGGCAGATTCTTGCCGCTCTGGATGCCAACTACGGCGGTTCCGAGTTCACGTCGCCTCCTAACTCGCTCCTGTACGGGTCGAGCAAGGGTTCGAGCACGCAGTCCGGTGCCGGAAACAGCAGTGACAACGGCAACGGCGGAGCGGGCAACGGTGGCGCCAACGGCGGTGGGGGTCCCTCGACGCCCGGCAACGGCAACGGCGCCCCGACGAACGGCGGCGGAGGCACAGGTGCGAGCGATGGCGGCCAGGGCTCGGGATCGGGCGGTCCCGGCGCCGGGACGGGGCAAGGTACCGGAACCGGCCAGGGCGGCGGCACCAACCCGCCGTCGACGGGCGGGTAGTGCGACCGCCGTTGAGCCTATCGAAACCGGTACCGCCGAGACCTGTACCGCCGGTTGAGCCTGTCGAAACCGGTACCGCCGGTTGAGCTTGTCGAAACCGACCGGTGGGTGAGCTGATTTCGACAGGCTCAACCAGCGGTACAGAGAGCTGGTTTCGACAGGCTCAACCAGCGGGACGACGACCTGGTCTCGACAGGCTCAACCAACGGCACGGAGCGCTGGTCTCGACAGGGGCGACCGGGGCGGAGAGAGGCGGTCGCCGACATCCGCCATGTCAACCCGGGAAATGACGGCGAGCCGAGCGTAGCCTCGAAAGGGTGACGCATCCACGCTTGCAAGCCTGGGGGGCTCTCGGAGGGTTCATCGCCATGAGCGCGGTGGCCGGCATCCTCGTCGTCAGTGCGGTGACGCCTGCAGTGGCCGTCGCCTCGCTGGCCGTGAGCGACGGCACAGGGATGTTCGACGGGCTGCCCGACTACCTCGCCCCGCAGGCTCTGGACCAGACCACCACCTTCTACGGGACCCAGGGCGGCAAACCCGTGCCCATCGCCACGTTCTATGCGCAGAACCGCGAGGACGTGCCGTGGGACGGCATCGCGCAATCCGTGAAGGACGCGGCCGTGGCGACCGAGGATCCGCGCTTCTACACCGAGGGCGGAATCGACTTCGTCGGCACGGTGCGTGGCGCGTTGTCCACGGCGACGGGCAAGGACGTGCAGGGCGGGTCATCCATCACGCAGCAGTATGTGAAGAACATCCTCGTGCAGCGCTGCGAGCAGAATGACGCCGTCGACCCGGATGCCGACCCCGCCGTGCAGAAGAAGCAGCAGGCGAAGTTCGAGGCCTGCTACACGGATGCGACGGGCGTTACCGTGCAGCGCAAGGTGCAGGAGATCCGGTACGCGATCGGGTTGGACAAGCGCTACAGCAAGGATCAGATTCTGCTCAGCTACCTCAACATCGTGGGGTTCGGCGGACGCGTGTACGGCATTCAGGCGGCAGCCGAGTACTACTTCGGCACGGATGCGAAGTCGCTCACGCTTCCGCAGGCGGCCACGCTTATCGCCATTCTGAACAACCCGAACTATCTGCGCATCGACGATCAGTCGAGCTCGTCGACGAACGTCGCCGCGAAGGGCTTCCCTGCCACGCTCGAGCGCCGCAACTACGTGCTCAAGCGCATGTACGTCAACCACAAGATCACGAAGGACCAATACCAGCAGGCCACGGCGACGAAGATCGAGCCGCACATCACGCCGAAGGAGTCCGGATGCACCAGCGCTGTGCAGTTCGACGCCGGCTTCTTCTGCGACTACGTGCGGCGCATCATGCTGCAGGATCCAGCCTTCGGCAAGACGGCCGAGCAGCGGCAGGCGCAGTTCCAGCAGGGCGGGCTCAAGGTGTACACCACCTTGAATCTCGACCTGCAGAACACGGCCCAGGCGGCGCTGAGCAACTACATCCCTCCCACGTACGGCAACCTCGACCTGGGCGGCGCCAACGTCTCGATGGAGGTCGGCACCGGGCGTGTTGTGACGATGGTGGAGAACAAGCAGTTCAACGACACGAGCAGCGCTCCGCCCGGCACGACGTCGGTGAACTACACGACCGACTACGCGTACGGCGGCTCGAGCGGCTTCCAGACCGGCTCCTCGTTCAAGGCCTTCGACCTCACCGCGTGGCTGGAAGCAGGCCACACCCTGTACGAGTCGGTGAACGCGAACGTCCACTCGTTCCCCGAGTCGCAGTTCGCGACGTGCGGTGACGGCTTCGGCAACGTGGTCTGGAATGTGGCGAACGACGAGTCATCCGAGGGCGGGTACATGTCGGTGCTCCAGGCCACCGAGGCATCCGTGAACACGGCGTTCGCCATGATGGCCACCAAGCTGAACCTGTGCAGCATCTCGAACGCAGCGCAGGCTCTCGGCGTGCACACCGCGAACCCAGCGCCGGCGGATGAGGGTGGCAACCCGTGGGTGATCAACCCGCCGATGGTCCTCGGAACCAACTACATCTCGCCGCTGACGATGGCGCAGGCCTACGCCGGCATCGCGAACGGCGGCAAGATGTGCACCCCGATCGCGATCGACAGGGCCGTGGATGCCAACGGCAAGGACATCGCGGTTCCCAAGACCACCTGCACACAGGCGATCCCCGCGAACGTCGCCGCCACGGTCGCGTGGGCGCTCGAGCATGTGCTGACCGCAGGCACCGCGACGGGCGCCAACCCGCACGACGGCGTGCCCATCATGGGCAAGACCGGTACCACCGACTACGCCCACGAGAACTGGCTCGTCACCTCGACGTCGAAGGTGGCGCAGGCCACCTGGATCGGGCTCATCTCGGGCGCTACGGACATGCACTACGTGTATTTCAAAGGCATCCAGGGCAACAACGTGAAGTTCTCGGTGGTGAAGCAGATCCAGGCGGCGCTCGACGGCGTGTATGGCGGCTCGCCGTTCCCGGCTCCGGACAACAAGCTGATCTACGGCAGCGGCGGGTCCAAGGGTCCATCGACCAACAGTCCCGCACCGACCAATCCCGGCAACAGAGGTGGGGGCAACGGCGGCAATCCGGGCAACGGGCCCAATCCGCCGACGCAGTCCGGCGGCGCTGGAGACACGGGCGGAGGCCAGGGCGGCCCAGCAGGACCCGGTGGCGGCCCTGGCGACGGGCCAGGAGGCGGCGGAGACACCGGAGGCGCGCCCGGCGGCGGCACGAACCCCTGAGCCGGGGGCGGTACGAACCCCTGAGCCGCGCCGCGCTCCCCGGCGGGCACGGAGCGATGTCTGAGCGAGTCGTTCCTGGTCGTCCGCCCCTCGGCCACCGTGTATTCTTATGGAGGCCTTCGGGCCACCGGGGTGTGGCGCAGCTTGGTAGCGCGCTTCGTTCGGGACGAAGAGGCCGTGGGTTCGAATCCCGCCACCCCGACCCAGCAGAAGAGGGACCGCGGCACGCGCTCGGTCCCTCTTTCCTTATCGTCCGACGGGCCCTCAGCACTTGGGCCGCTCTGGCCGTTCGCCTGTGGCGAGGCACGCAGGGCGGCGGGCGGCGGCCGAGGGCTGACCAAGCGTCGGCGTGTTTCGTCACAGGGTGGTCGGCATCGACGGGCCGTGCTTGGCTGGCATGGTGTCGGGACTGCATCGCATCAACGAGGCCATCGGCCGGATCACCGGCTTCCAGCTGCGCAGGGTGCCACGTCGATCATCCGGTAGGAACGCGCCCCGGCCATCGTCGGCGTCGCCGGACCGGACAGGGCCGAAGGCCGTGCCGCCGCCGAAGATTCCGAGCGACTTCGACGACGAGCTGGCGACGATCATCCGTGCCGTCGCGCCGTTCACCATGACCAGCGTCGACAAGCTGCACGCTTTGATCACGGCGACGCGCTACGTTGTGAGATACCAGATCCCGGGCGACGTCGTCGAGTGCGGCGTCTGGCGCGGGGGAAGCATGCACGCGGTCGCGCGCACCCTTGCCGCTTGCGGTGACCTCGGTCGAGAGCTCTATCTCTACGACACCTTCGAGGGGATGACCGAACCCACCGAGCAGGATCTCCGGTGGGACGGGGCGCATCCCTCGCAGTGGCTGGAGCACTCGGCGGACCACAAGCGCGACAGTGCGATCTGGGCGTACGCGTCGCTCGAGGAGGTGAAGGCCGGCTTCGCCGACGTGCCGTATCCGGAGGAGCGGCTGCATTTCGTCAAGGGACCGGTGGAGCAGACCGTTCCGGGCATCCTGCCCGAGAAGATCGCGCTCCTGCGCCTGGACACCGACTGGTACAGCTCAACGGCGCACGAACTCGAGCACATGTACGACCGGCTCGTGCCGGGCGGAGTGCTGCTGCTGGATGACTACGCGCATTGGCAGGGCGCCAGGAAGGCCGTCGACGAGTGGCTGGACCGCACGGGCGAGAAGCTCCTTTTGCAGCGCATGGGCGGCGGCAGGATCGCCGTCAAGCCGGGCAACGTGTCATGAGCGCCGTTTCGCGACGGATGTCCGCCGCTTCGGCATCGTGTCTCTCCCGTGGACTCAGGCGAAGAGG
>Ga0164242_10009456_pt1 | contig 10514 bp, 7 predicted proteins | sample OricomgcompostMG_FD_108783 | JGI IMG/M metagenome (GOLD analysis project Ga0164242, IMG submission 108783) | Miracle-Growth compost microbial communities from Emeryville, California, USA - Original compost - Miracle growth compost (MG) ... | reverse complement strand
CTCGCGGAGGTGCGCATGCTCGAGCGGCTGCTGCCCAAGTCGGACGAGTTCTTCGACGACTTCGACCGGCAGACCACCGCCACCCTCGAGGGCGTGAAGCTCCTGCGCGACCTGCTCGACGACTTCACCGACATCCCGGCCAAGGTCCAGCGCATCAAGGACGTGGAGCACGAGGGCGACGAGGTCACCCACCGCGCCTTCGAGCGGCTGCACCGCCAGTTCATCACCCCCTTCGATCGCGGGCACATCCACCGGCTGCTCTCGCGCATCGACGACGTGCTCGACCTCGCCGATGCCGCCGCCGAGCGGCTGATGCTCTACGAGATCGCCGAGGTGCAGCCCGACGCGCGGGCCATCGCCCACGTGCTGGTGCAGTCGACCGAGAAGATGAAGGAGGCGGTGCAGGCGCTCCGGCGGATCAAGAAGCCCCAGCAGATCCTCGACGCCTGCCGCGAGATCAACCGCCTGGAGAACGAGGCCGACAAGCTGCTCCGCTCCGGGCTGGCCAAGCTCTTCAAGAGCGGCTCCGACCCGCTCACGGTGATGAAGTGGAAAGAGGTCTACGACCTGCTCGAGACCGCCACCGACCGTTGCGAGGACGTGGCCAACGTCATCGAGGGCGTGGTCCTCGAGCACGCCTGAGCCCTCCATGCTCGCCGCCGTCATCGCCCTCATCGCCGTCGCGCTGGTCTTCGACTTCCTCAACGGCTTTCACGACGCGGCCAACTCCATCGCCACCGTGGTCTCCACCCGGGTGCTGGCCCCGCTCTACGCGGTGGTCTGGGCGGCGTTCTTCAACTTCATCGCGGCGTTCGGCGGCGGGCTCAAGGTCGCCAACACCATGGGCACCGGGATCATCGAGTTCGAGCACCTGCGCGCGCTGGGCACCACCGCGGTGCTCACGGTGATCTTCGCCGCGCTGCTCGGCGCCATCGTCTGGAACCTGCTCACCTGGTTCTGGGGCCTGCCCTCCTCCAGCTCGCACGCCCTGGCCGGCGGGCTGGTGGGCGCCGCGCTCCCGGCGCTCGGCGTCACCGGCCTGGTGTGGTCGGGCATCGGCAAGATCGTGGCGTTCATCGTCATCTCGCCGGTCATCGGCCTGGTGCTCGGCAGCGCGACGATGATCGGCACCACCTGGGTGGTCCGGCACATGACCCCCACCAAGGTCGACCGCTGGTTCCGACGGCTGCAGCTCGTCTCCTCGGGCGTCTTCTCCTTCAGCCACGGCACCAACGACGCGCAGAAGGTGATGGGCGTGATCTCGGTGGTGCTCTTCGGGACCATCTGGAAGGACCGGCCGTTCCACGTGCCGTTCTGGGTGGTGCTGCTCTGCAACACCGCGATCGCGCTGGGCACGCTCTTCGGCGGGTGGCGGATCGTGCGGACCATGGGCCACAGCCTCACCAAGCTTCAGCCCATCGGCGGGTTCTGCGCGGAGATGGGCGGCGGCGTGACCATCCTGGGCATCGCCGCGCTCGGCGTGCCGGTCTCCACCACCCACACCATCACCGGGGCGATCGTCGGCGTGGGGGCCACGCGCGGCGCGAAGGCGGTGCAGTGGGGCGTGGCCGGGCGGATCATCTGGGCCTGGGTGCTCACCATGCCCGCGGCAGGGCTGGTCGCGGCGCTGGCCTACGCCGTCGTGCGCGGGATCGAGTTGGCCGCCGGCTAAACAGGTCAGGTGGCTGGTGGCCCCGACGCGGAGCTCACCGCGCGAGAATCGTCGTCTCGCCCACCGCCCCGACCTGCTGAAACCCGAAGCGCTCGAGGTCGCGCTGGTCCTTGGGTGAGCGGAAGACCACCGCGCGGTTCACGTTCGGGTTGCGCATCACCTGGATGTAACCGGGGTAGCCGGGGCCGGTGTAGTAAACGCGCAGATCGCGGCCGACGTAGAAGTTGCCCCCCGAGCCCCAGATCGACTCGTTCACCACGATGAGCTGGCGCAGCGCGGGATCGCGTCCGACCTGCATGGTGGCGCGGAAGAGATCGCTCTCCAGATCCGGCAGGCGCGAATAGCTCCAGGCGGAGAGCGCGAGATAGCCGGCGCCGGCGAGCACCGCCGCGGCCCGGCGCGCGCGTCCGGAGCTCCAGAGCTCGACCAGCCAAGCGCCCGCGGCCGGCGCGAGCGCGGCGACGAGGAGCAGCAGCACCGGGAAGACGAAGCGGTCGACCTTGTAGGCGGTGGCGGAGAGCGCCAGCAGATAGGCCAGCGCCGGCAGCAGCATCCGATCTTGGCGGAGCCGGAGCTTCGGGGCCGCGAGCAGCAGCGGCCAGGGCGCCCAGGTCAGGCAGACCTCCAGGTAGAACCACCACGGCTTGGTGCCGAACATGCGCGCCGCGCCGCCGCCGAGGTTGAAGCGCACGTACTCGAAGATCGACTTCCACGGCTTGCCCCAGCTCAGCCAGTCGAGCACACCGAGGAGCAGCGCCACACCGGCGCCGCTGGCCAGGGCGCCGAGGAGCGCACGCCACCGCCGCTCGATGAGCGTCTGCACCAGCACCGCGACGACCAGGGTGGCGAAGCCGTAGCGCACCACCACCGCCAAGCCGAGCCAGAGGCCCGCCAGAAGTCCGCGGCGCAGCGGACGGTCCTCGCCATCGAGCGCGCCGATCGCCGCGATGCCGCAGAGCACGCCCATCGGCTCGCCGAGGGTGCGGCCCAGAAAGTAGAGCGAGGTCGACCAGAGCAGGACCAACGCGAAGCCCAGCCGCGCCGCGAGCGCGCTCTGGGTGCGCCGCTCGGCGTACCCCAGCAGCGCGCGGAACCCGGGATAGCCGAGCAGCGCCACCACCAGCGCCGCGCCCAACCGGTGGCCGAGCGCCGAGGTGCCGCCGAGCGCGTCGAAGAGCTTCATCCCCGCCGCGAGCGCCGCAGGCACCACCCAGTTGCGGACGCCCTGGTGCCACTCCCACGAGAGCACGCCGAAGTGGAAGGCGACGTGATTCGCCGGCTCGAGGAATTGGTAGACCTCGTCGGGATGGATGCGGCCGCTCTGCACCGTGGCCAGCACCGCGGTTCCGAGCGCGGCCACCGCCGCCAGGCCGCGGTCCACCCACGCGGTGCGCGCGACCTGTGCCTCGGCGGAGGCGATCTGCGGGAGGGCCGGCGCGCTCACGGGAGAATGGGCTTCCAACTCGCGGGCCGCGGCGTGCACCCGCCCTCGCGGTGGAAGAGGGCGAACCGGCCGTGCCGCAAGACCTCGGTCCAATCCGCAGGCAGCCGCGCGCCGGCGGGCGCGGCGATGTAGTTCGAGCCCTGCGCCTCCGATTGGCCAGCGCGAAAGTAGATGGGGACGTCGCGGTTCAAGTAGGTGTAGCCGCCCATCCACGCGGGGTGGATGCCGGCGACGACGATGCCGCAGAGGTCCGCACGACGGCCGGCGGCGAGCAGCACCCGGTTCACGTCCTCGTCGGCGTGCCAGACCGACCGCGCGCCCGCGGGGCTGCCCAGGTACTGGCCCATGTCGGTGAAGGTCTCGGCGACCGCGGTGCGCGTGCCGAGGACCACCACCGCGGCCGCCAGCAGCGGCGCCGCCGAGCGGGGAAGCCGGAGACGTTCGAGGAGCCCGGCCAGCCCCGCCCCGACCAGCGCGAAGCAGAGCGGGAGGATGGGCACCAGGAACCGGTACTCCTTATGCGGGACCAGCGCGTGCGCGAGCACGTACGCCAGCACCAGCACGACGTACGCCCGCGCCCTGGGCCAGGCGAAGGCCAGCCCGACCGGGATGAGCAGCGCCAGCGGGCCCGCGGCGCTCCAGGCGGTCTGCAGGTAGTAGTAAATCGGCGAGGTGCCCCAGTTCGCCGCCTTTCCCTCTATCAAGTTGAACTTGAGGTACAGCGCGAAGGAGTGGAACGGCTGACCCCAGGTGACCCAGTCGAGCGCGCCGCCAGCGAGGCCGACCGCGGCGGCGAAGAGCGCGTACTGGAGCGCGTCGCGGTTGCGGCGCTGCACGAGGAGAACGACGAGCAGCCCGGCGGTGACCAGCCCGTTCTGGTACCGGAAGAAGACCGAAGCCCCGGCGAGGAGCCCTGCGAGCTGCGCGCGGCGCCCGCCGCCTTCGAGCACGAGCAGCGCGGCGCCGATGAGCAGCGGCCCGCTCACGGTCTCGGTCATGCAGCGGGCGGCGTAGACCACCATCGCCGGCATGGCGGCGCAGAGCGCCCCGGCGATGAGCGCGCCGGAGACCCCGGCGAGCCGCTCGGCGAAGCGCATCGCCAGCGCGATTCCGCAGAGCCCGACCGCGACCACCGCCACCTTGGCGATGACGATGAGGCTGAGCGCATCGCGGACGCCGAGCGCGTGGGCGACCTTCCAGAGCAGGCCGATGAGCCCGGGGAAGAGCCAGGAGCGCGCGCCCTCCTGGAACTCCCAGGGGATGAGGCCATTGCCGAAGGCGAACCGGTGGGCCTGCTCGAGCGATTGGTAGATCTCGTCGGGCCAGAAGAGGCCCTGATCGGCGACCGCGGCCCAGAGGCGCACCGGCGCGGCGACGGCGAGCACCGCGGCATAGGGCCAGAAGCGTGCGAGCGAGCCTTCGCGCGGCGGCTCGACGGTGGCGGGCGCGGCGGCGGCGGAGGACACGCGCGGGTTCTATCGGGCGGGCGGGAGCGAGTCGAGCGGCGGGCGGGCGGGCGGCACGTGCTCCGAGAGTGTGGCCAAGATCTGTCGCGGCAACGCGCGCGACAGAGCATTCGACGAATGCGCAGCCTGCTGTGGGGTGCGAGCGAGGAGCCACAGGGTTCAATTCATCCGCGATCGTTTGTGCTCGCGGGCGATGAGGCCCTGCTTCCGACTTCTGAGTGGCGCGGGGCAATCGTGCGGCGCGCCAAAGCTGAGTTGAGCCGGCCGCGGATCCCCAACGACCCGCTGGCAAAGTCGGTTGTTCGGCCGAACCTGGCTTATATTCCCGCGCCACAATGCGCCTCCGGGATTCACTGACGAATCACTTGAGATCCCCGGCGATCTGGTTGGCGGCCGCGGTCACAGTGGGCGCCGTGCTGCGCTTCACCTGGAACTCCGACATGGAGTTCAAGGCTGACGAGCACCAGATGTTCGAGCTTTCGCAACACATCGGTAGAGAGGAACCCTGGCCCGTGCTTGGGATTCCGAGTGGTGTCGGGCTGCGGAACCCGGGGATGAGTGTGTGGGTCTTCGTGGCACTTGCACGGGTCTTCCACGCCAGCACCCCGCTTCAACTCGACCGTGCGGTGGTCACCCTGAACGTGCTCGCGTTCGTGGCTCTGCTGCTCTTCATCTGTTGGGCGGTGCCTCCCCCGGAACGCGAGGCTTGGTTCTGGGCCGCCGCGCTGGCTGCCTTCAGCCCGATGTCGCTGATCCTGCAGCGCAAGATCTGGGCGCAATCCGTTCTCCCGTTGTTCTGTGTGCTGTTCCTCGTGGGCTGGTGGCGGCGCGACCGGCGCTGGGGCGCGGTGGTCTGGGGCGCAGTCGGCGCGGCGCTCGGACAGATCCACATGAGCGGCTTCTTCTTTGCGGCCGGCATGTTCCTCTGGACAGCCGCGTTTTCAGCGCAGAGGTTCGGACGCAAGCCCATCCGTTGGGCTGCATGGGCAGTGGGAAGCGCGCTCGGGTTCGCACCCGCCATCCCCTGGTTCCGCTACCTACTCACCCGGACCGCCCACGGACCTGGATGGAATCCGATGCTGGCGATGAATCTCCAGTTCTTGCGGAATGTATACGTAGATGCGTTTGGCCTCGGGCTCGACTACAGCCTCGGCGGCGACACGCCGGCGTTTCTGCACGCAAGTCCTTTCGCGAGCACCGCGATCCACCCTGTGCTCTACCTGCACGCAGCGTGTATGGCGCTCTCGTTGATTCTGACGGCCTGGGTCATAAGGGCAGGTTGGCGGGGGCGCGCGACGCTACGGGATTTGGTCTCCCGAATCGGCCACAGCTCGGAAACCGCTTTCGCGATCGCCGGAGCCTTGGCCGGGTTCGGCCTGCTCATCACCCTCTCGGGCGTGCCGATCTATCGGCACTACCTCATCGTGACGTTCGCGTTCGAGTGGCTCCTGGTGGCCCACCTGGCGTTGCGCCACGCTCGATGGCCCAGGTGGCTGCTCGGCTCGCTTCTCGTCAGCCAGCTCGGGCTGTCCACAAGTTTCCTCGTCTACATCCACGAGCACGGCGGCGCACCGCACGGTGATTATGGATTCGCCTACCGGGTCCAGCACACCAGGTTGCCTAGAACGATCGATTACCGACGGGACGCTGCAACCGAAGCTCGCCATTTGCGGCTGCCACCTCCCGGCGCTCCGCCCACCAGGCGAGCGCCCACGTCAGCGCCACCGCAAGCGTCAGCCAGGTAACGAACACGTACCGGCCATTCGGAAGGTGCGCCTCGGCGAGCAGGTTGTGCCCCGAGATCTGCCCCTTCCACACCTTGGGAAAGAAGACCTCGAAAGCCGGTGAGCGGAAGTTCTCAGCCGGGAGCGGGTCGGTCGCGAGGGCTGCGAACGCCACCAGCGCCCCCCACCCAGCCAGAATGCCGTGCAACCACCAATGCCGCCGCGTCCGGGCAAGCGCTGCGGTGCCCTCGTACACGCCGAGCGCGATCACCGGGAGGAGGTGTCGGGGCCCCACACACCAGCCTCCGTCCCATTTGAAGTACGAGCTGATGAGCAAGAAGTAGCTTCCCAGCAGCACCAGCACGAGCGCCTTACGGCGGCGCGGACCGGCGAAGGCGGCGGCGATCGCCGGAACCCCAAGGAGCAGAACCGGGGCATAGAACGCGAGACCGCGGTACTGACCAAACGCCAGCGCCCACATCGCCGATGGATTCGGCAGCCGCATGCCGAAGTCCGTGTGCATCGCGGCCCACATCGCGCCGACGTGCGAGTAGGGAAAGTCAAACCACCCGCCGGTTATCGCCTTGTTGTAGCCAATCATCAGCAGTGCCATGGGCAACGCGCCCAGGCCATAAAGGGTGGCACGGCGCCACCGCTGGGGCCCCAGAAGCAGATAGACCAACACAATGATCTGCGTGACCGCGAGTGGGTACTCGGTGAGCACCGCCAGGCCGCCCAACGCACCGGCGAGCACGAAGCGCTCCTCGCGCTCGCACGCCAGAACGTAGGCGCCAAGGAAGAGCGCAGCCGCGAGCATGTGGCCAAAATAGAGGCCACCGTAATCGAACAGGCATGTGCCCAGCGCTCCGGCCATCCCCAGCCAGACCGCGGCTCGCCCATGCACGCCTTCCTTCTCCACGCGCAGGAGCAGCAGCAGCGCGAAGATCGCGAAGGGCAACGCCGACGCGACCGCGTCGCCGAGGTGCACCGCCGCGCCGCGGTCGTTGCCCGTCTGCGCGCCACCTTCCATGCGCCGCATCACCCAATAGAACGGCAGGACGACGAAGCTCGAGCCCGGCGCCTTGTCACTGTAGAGGTGGCCGCCGACTTGCGCGTAGTCACCAGTCTCGCCCTTCCAGCGATCTGCGCGGAAGGTGCCGTCCTCGACCAGGCCGAAAACGGTGAGCAGCCGCGAGTTGGGGTTCCATCCGCCGCCGCCATGAAAGAAGAGTGCGAGCAGCCAGAGCGCGGCACCGAACGCGAAATAGAATTTCCGATTGCCCATGGCCCGGACGCTCGGGACCGACTGCGCGGCGAGAGCGTCCAGCGGCGAGGCCTCGGGCACGGACATGGCGCGCTTGAATACAGGTCAGTTCCCAAGCTGACAAGACGGGCTCTCCTCTGAATTTGGCACCGCCAGGTGATCGATCGATCGCCTGGCGGCCGGCGTGACATACCGGCAAGCTTCAGGGATGCGGCGCATGGCACTGCTTCTTGTCCTCGTCGGATGCGGCCGAACCGCCGTGCTCGATTCGCGGGTCACGCAGAGTGAAGACGCCGGTGCACCCGATGCAGGCCTACCGGCGGATGCAGGGCAGGTCGATGCCGGTCTGGTGGACGACGCTGGGCTGGGCGACGCCGGCCTCCTGGACGCCGGCGGATCGTTTGATGCCGGCTGCAGCGCGCTCTCCTGCGTCGAGCAAGGCGTCGAATGCGGGGCTGCTTTTGATGGCTGCGGCGGCTCGATTCAGTGTGGAACCTGCGTGCAGCGGACTGGAATGTGCGCCGGGACGGGGAGCTGCGTGGACGGGCGCTGCGAATACGCGTCCGGCTCCGCCACGTTCACCGCAAGCTCCTGGCAACTGCTCGACGAGGAGTTCCCGTCGCGTGCGGTCTCCACGCGCATCCACATCCGCGACGACGCCAAGGCGTGCGGAGGCTATGGCGCCAACCGCTCGCTCGTGCGCTGGGATCTCACTTCGCTCGCGGGCCACACCGTCGCCGGCCCAGCGACCGTCTCATTCACCTACACCTGGGGCTGGAGCCAATATCTGAATGGCCCCTCGCGGTCGGCCGAGATCCACGAAGTGACCGCCGCATGGATCCCGGCCACGAGCTGGGCCACAGCGCCTCCATGGAATCCCACGCCATGGTCATCGGCGATGATGCCGACCAGCATGAACTCGGAGGCGAGGTTCTTGATACCGGGGAGTGCGGTTCAACGCTGGGTCGACGACGCCGCCACGAACGACGGTGTGCTCATCAAATTTACCGATGAGGACTGCCCCAACCCGCGCTGGCCGTGTGAGCTCGGCAGCACCTGCGATTCATCCCAACCGAACAACATCACCTGCGCGATGACCGACCCTCCGCGGCTCACCGTGCCCTGCAACTGACCGCCAGCCAGGACCTCTGCGTCTCAGACTTGCACCCAGAGTGCTACCGTGCGCGCGCATGCGTCGTTTCGCTCCCGTGTTCTTGCTTTGCTGCGTGGCGCTGGTCCTCTTCTTCCACCAGGAGGAGAGCCCGAACCCGTTTTCGCGGCTTCTCACCCCGTTCGCGTTGGTCGAGAGCCACGGACTTGAGGCCGACGCGTGGGGTGCGGAGGCCTACGACAAGGCCGTCGTTGGTGGCCACACCTACAGCGACAAGGCTCCGCTCTCGAGTTTGATCGTCCTGCCGTTCTATGCAGCGATGCGCCTGGCTGAAGGAGGGCCACAGACACGCGCCGACATCGCCCGCGCCGTTCACCTCGGCACGCTCGTTTGCGCTGCGATCCCCTTTTCGCTCTTTGCACTGCTGTTGCTGTGGCGCGCCCGGCGTGAAGGCGCAAGCGCGACTGTGGCCACAGTCGTCGCGCTCGGCTGCGTCTTTGGCACTTTCGCCTTCAACTACGGAGGCGCGTTCTTCGGGCACATGCTCGCCGCGACGTTCCTCGTCGGAGGATGGGCCTTGGCCGTCGAGAAGAAGGAGCGCTTCGTCCTCGCCGGATTTCTGGGTGGCTGTTCGGTGCTCACCGAGTATCCGCTGGTCCTGCTGCAAGCGGCGGTGGTGCTGATGCTCGTACTCGGTCCGCAGGGCATGAAGCGAGCACGGTCATACGTGCTGGGCGCTTCGCCCTGCGCGGTGCTGCTGCTCGTCTGGAACCTGGCGGTCACCGGGAGCGCCTTCGATTTTCCCTACTCGCACGTGCCCGCGGCCTTCCAGCAGATGCACCACCAGTTTGGATTTTCCCGGCCCGATTTCACCGCGCTCTGGGAACTGTGCTTCGGCCAGTTCCGCGGCGCGTTCTTCTATGCCCCGGCGCTTCTGCTCTTCCTGCCGCTGCGCGCCTTCGACGTCTCCTCGAAGCTGCGCCGCAACACCGTGCTCGCCGCGTGCCTGGCGTACCTGCTGTTCGTGAGCTCCTACTTCCAATGGGACGGCGGTTGGTGCACCGGGCCGCGACACCTGCTTCCGGCGGTCGCGCTCTTGCTCTACGAAGGTGCCGGGCTCCTGGCGCGGCAGCCGCGCTTCTGGAAGGCGTTCGCCGGGCTTTCGCTCTTCGGCCTCGGCGTGAACCTGCTCGCGGTGGCCACCAACCCTTGCCCGAACGACGCCGCCAAGTACCCGGTGGCGCAGATCTGGTGGCCGCGGCTGGTCCACGGCGCCACCGCCGACGCCATTCTCGTGGACCTGGGCGCGCCGCGCGGCGCCTACCTGGTCGGCCTCTGGGTCGGCTTGGCGATCGCGCTCAGCGGGCTGCTCGTCTATCTGGCCCGACGCTGGCTGGATGAAGTGGCGCCCGAGGATGTAGCCGCGCCTCAGTGCGCCTCGTCCTCACGCGCGATGAGGCTGTAGATCGCCTCCGCGCCCTGGGCCGAGAGGATCGACTCGCGGAACGCCGGGCTCTTGAACAGCCTCGAGATTCGCGCGAGCGCCTTGAGGTGCAGCCCGGCCGAGTTCTCCGGCGCGATCAGCGCGAAGAAGAGCTGGGTGGGCTTGCCGTCGATGGCCTGGAAGTCCACGCCGCCGTGCGCCACGCCAAAGCTCGCGGTGAGCCGCGGCACGCCGGCGAGCTTGCCGTGCGGAATGGCCACACCCTCGCCAATGCCGGTGGTTCCGATCTCCTCGCGCTCCGCGAGCATGGCGTAGATGCGATCCTCGGGCACCGGCATGTGGCGGGCCAGGGGTCCGGCCAGCTCGCGCAGGATCGCGGGCTTGTCCTT
>Ga0164242_10009455_pt1 | contig 10516 bp, 9 predicted proteins | sample OricomgcompostMG_FD_108783 | JGI IMG/M metagenome (GOLD analysis project Ga0164242, IMG submission 108783) | Miracle-Growth compost microbial communities from Emeryville, California, USA - Original compost - Miracle growth compost (MG) ... | reverse complement strand
GTGAGCTCGGTGCGGTCTCCGGCATCAGGCAGGTCACGCTCACCGACATCGCCGACGCCGTCGGAATGCACAAGTCCGCGCTGCTGCGCTACTTCGAGACGAGGGAGGAGATCTTCCTCCGCCTGACGGCCGACGGGTGGCGGGCGTGGGCACCTGAGCTGCGCGCCGCGATCGACGGGCTCGTTGCACCGGACGCCGAGCAGGTGGGCGCGGCGTTCGCGCGCACGCTCGCCGCTCGCGGGATGTTCTGCGATCTCCTCGCGCAAGCGCCGATGAACCTCGAGCGCAATGTGTCGGTCGAGGCCGTTCGGCGCTTCAAGTACGTCACGCACGAGGAGTTGGACTCGATCGTCGAGTCCATGCGGCGAGCGCTGCCAGGTCTGTCCGCCCGCGACGGGGTCGATGTCGTCGCCACCGCGACGGCACTCGCCGGCGCCTTCTGGCAGATCTCCACACCGGGTCCGGAGATCGCGCGGCTCTACCGCAGCGACCCTCGCCTCGGCCACGCGATCGTCGAGGTCGAGCCGCGACTGCGTCGCATCCTCACCGAGCTGCTCACCGGGATGCTCGTCGCCGACCGGCACGGATGACGTCCGGATCCGTCACCAGACGCTCTCTCGCCGGCGAGCACGACCACCCGGTCACCGGAGCACGGCGATCAGGCGTCGTCGAGCGACCAGTCGACGGGTTGAGCACCCTGCCGCGCGAGCAGCTCGTTGGCCCTGCTGAACGGCCTGGAGCCGAAGAAGCCGCGGTCGGCCGAGAGCGGGCTCGGGTGCGCCGACGCGATCACGGGTGTCGTTCCGAGCAGCGGGCGCAGGCCGGCGGCATCCCTCCCCCACAGGATGGCGACGAGCGGCGTGCCCCGCTCCACGAGCGCGCGGATCGCGTGCTCGGTGACACGCTCCCAGCCGGCACCGCGATGCGAGGCAGGGGCACCTGGACGCACGGTCAGCACGCGGTTGAGCAGCATGATGCCGTGCTCGCTCCACGCCGTCAGGTCGCCGTGTTCCGGCGGCTGCAGTCCCAGGTCGCTGCGCAGCTCTCGGTAGATGTTCTGCAGGCTGCGCGGCACGGGCCTCACGTGGCGGTCCACGGCGAACGAGAGCCCGATCGGATGCCCTGGAGTGGGATACGGGTCCTGCCCGACGATGAGCACGCGCACGTCGGCGAGTGGATAGCGGAACGCCCTGAGCACGTTCGCCCCCACCGGCAGATACGAGCGGCCCGACGCCACCTCCTGCCTGAGCCAGTCGCCCATGGCGGCGATGTCGCCGGCGACGGGCTGCAGCGCCGTTGCCCACCCGGGATCCATCGCACCGTCTGCCGCCAGCTGGGTGAGTGTCTTCGCCATCCTGCTCGCTCCAGGGCCGTTGCCGGTCCTACCGCATGCTCCGCACGAGCACGCCGCGGTCGTCCTTCGTGACGACCCAGACCGTGCCCGCGCCGCCGGAGCGCAACGGACCCGAGCCCACGGCCAGCACGGTCGCCTCGTCGATCGCGATCAGCTCGTCGAGCGCGCCGGAGTCGACGGCCGCGATCGCGCGCGACAGGTTCCCCCACTGCACGGCATGCACGTCGACGGTGACGTCGATCAGGCCGAGGCCGTCGTCGATCGTCAACTCATCGAGGTCTTCTGCCGCGTCCTGGCCGACGACCTCGATGCCGCCGATCAGCCAGCCGCCGAGCAGCGCCCTGTCGGGTGCGATCATGGCGCCTGCCGAGAACCCGAGATACGGAACTCCGGACTCCACCTCGTTCCGTACCCGCTCCGCCAGCGAGGCGAACGCACTGAGGTAGGCGGGCGTGAGACCACCGCCGACCAGGATGCCGTCCGCCCCGTCGAGCGCGGAGGCCGGCATCACGTCGCCCTCGGCGACCACGGTCGTCTCGACGATGACGTCACGGCTGCCCGCCACCCGGCGCACCACGGACGCGAGCGTCTCTCCGTGGCCGGGGTGGGCATCCTCACGCACCGTGAGCACGACGATCACGGCGGGCCGCTCGTCACCGGCTCGCGCGACGGCTTCGGCCACGAATCCGCCGTAGACCGCCTCCTCATAGCCGTCGCGGAAGCCGCCGCCCACCAGGAACACGCTCATCGGGTCTCCTTCTCGTCGGCGGCCGCGGACGCGTCGATGCCGTGGTCGGAAGGCGGCGCGACGCGGCGCCGGATCGTCTCGTTGAAGTACGACACGACGGTGGCCGTCGTGACGCCGACGATGAGGATACCGCTCAGCATGAGCATGACGGCCAGCACCCGGCCGAAAGTGGTCACCGGCACCATGTCCCCGTAGCCGACAGTGGAGATCGTGACGACGGCCCAGTAGATGGCGTCGCCGAGGCTGAGGATGGTCGCGCCGTGCGCACCGCGTTCCGCCGCGACGACGGTGACGGCGATGGTGTAGACCCACAGCACCACGAAGCCCAGCGAGTAGACCACGACGCGCGCACGCACCGCCGACCCGCTGTGTCTTCGGAAGAACGAGATCCTGCGCAACTCCCCCAGCAGCCGGAAGGGGCGGAAGATCGGGATGAGCGCCGCGAGAAGGTCGGGCACGTTGGCCCGCACGAACGCGCCCTTGCGGTCGGCGAGGATGAGCCGCACGACGTAGTCGACCACGAAGACGACCCAGATCGTGGTGAGCACGACCCTCAGCAGCGTGCGTTCGTTCAACCCGATCGCCGGGTCGAGACAGCGGATGCTGTAGCACACGATGAACACGACCGACAGCACGAGGAACGGCCAGGAGCTCCATCTCTCCCAGGCGCGCACGGCGCGCGATCGCGCGTCGTCGGGCTGGCCCGTCGACGACATGCGTCAGTCCCGGCTCGCGACACGCAGCGGGCCGTGGTGCAGCCGATGAGAGGCCGCCTGGGCGACCGGCTTGACGACGATGAGGTCGAGGTCGACGTGCGGCGGACGCTCAACGGCGTCGACGATGGTGTACGCCACGTCGTCAGCGCTCAGCGGGTCGGGAATGTCGGCGTAGACCGCATCGGCCCGTTCCCGGTCTCCGGAGAACCGCGAGAGCGAGAACTCCTCTGTCCGCACCATTCCCGGCGCCACCTCGATCACCCGGATGGGCTCGCCGTTCAGCTCGAGGCGCAGCACCTCGGTGAGAGCGTGCTCGGCGAACTTCGCGGCGTTGTATCCGCCACCGCCCACGTAGACGTTGTGGCCGGCGATCGACGTGACGTTGACGATGTCGGCGTGGCCGTCGGCATCCGCTCGTTCGCGAAGGAGCGGCAGCAGCACCGAGACGACGCGCTTGGTGCCGAGCACGTTGACCTCGTACATCCACTTCCAGTCGTCGATCGACGACTTCTCCACCGAGTCGAGACCGCGCGCCCCTCCCGCGTTGTTCACCAGCGCGTGCACTCCGCCGGTCGCGGCGAGACGGTCGCGCAACGCCTCCACGTCGCCCTGCACCGTGATGTCGGCGGGGAACGCCTCGGCGCCGGTCTCGGCGGCCAGCGCCCCGAGCCGGTCGGCGCGCCTCGCGACGGCGACCACGCCCCATCCGTTCCGCCTCAGCAATCGCACGGTGGCCTCTCCGATGCCCGTGCTCGCTCCCGTCACCACTGCCCGTCTGGATGCCATGCCCTCCATTGTGGCGGCCGTCAAGGGCGCCCGTCGACATAGCGGATCCCAAGGCCGCCGCCCTAGCCTGGACGGGATGACGATCGCCGAACGGATCAAGACGACGACGCCTCGAAAGGTTCGGGTCGCCTACTGGGACAACGCCCGCTGGCTGGCCATCACCCAGGTGGTGATCGGACACGCCATCCTGAAGCTCATCGCGGATTCCGACACCGCCTACACGCTGTACCTCTTCATCTATCTGTTCCATGTGCCCGTCTTCGTGACGGTGTGCGGCTACTTCGCCAAGGCCCAGCCACCCGGCTACCGGGGCGTGAAGCGGCTGCTGACCGACATCGTGTTCCCCTACCTCGTCTTCGAGACGGTGTGGAGCCTGATCGACTGGGCGGTCAGGGGCAAGCTGAGCCTCGACTACACGACGGCGAGCTGGACGCTGTGGTTCCTGATCGCACTGGGCATCTGGCGGGTCGCGCTGCCCTACCTCGTGATGCTCAGGTTCCCCATGGCGTTCGCTCTCGTCATCTCCGTCGCGGCCGGATACCTGCACAACGTAGACAGCACGCTCGCCCTGGCCCGTGTGGCCGGCCTGCTGCCGTTCTTCGTGCTCGGCTGGAGGCTTCGGCACTGGAACATCACCAAGCGTTGGATCCAGCTCCGCTCGGCCGTCGCATGGCGGTGGCGGGCGGGGGCCGTCGCCGTCTTCGGCATCGTGCTCTTCTTCCTCGGCGCCTACATCGACGTGTGGCGCGACCTGCTGATCCGCCGCTTCCTGCTCTACGACGAGCAGTACGACAGCTTCGGCTACGACCAGTGGTGGGCGGGCGGCGTCCGCATCCTCGTTCTCGCCATGGGGGCTCTGCTCACGCTCGCCTTCCTCACGCTCGTCCCCCGACGCAAGGTGGTGTTCACCACGTGGGGCGCAGCCACGATGTACATCTACCTCCTGCACACCTTCTTCCTCTATCCGCTGCGCGAGTCCGGCGTGCTCGACCACCAGCCGTCGCCGTTCGTGCTGATCGGCATGATCCTGCTGGCAATCGCGATCTCGGTCTTCCTGTCCCAGCCCTTCATCAAGAAGGCGTTCCACTGGGTGATCGAGCCGGACTTCCCCTGGCTGTTCCGAAAACAGGCGCTCGCGCAGATCCCGCCGCCGAGCGCTCCCGACGTGCCCGTGCCACCCGGAACGGTGCTGCTGAACGACGAGGAACACCGCATACCGGCCGTCACCGCCGGTCGTGGACGAGGCGAGGCACAAGGGGCGACCGTTCCGCGCGACTCCACGGCGGCAGCGGCCCGCGCGGACACACCGACCGCGACCCCGGCCGGTGCGGACACACGGACCGCGGCCCCTGCCGAGAAGGCCGCACGGGACGGCTCGGCCTGAGGCCGATGCGACGCAGGATGCCCGATTACGCCGTGTTTCGCGGCTTTTGAACCCTGAACGGCGGCGCGTCTAGCCTGAGGTCATAGCAGGCGCGGCAACGACGCCGACCCCAACAGCAGACGTGCCCCGATGGCACACCCGAGTACCGATCGGAAGTAGGACCATGACCGACGCAGCCCAGTGGCAGTTCGAGACCAAGCAGATCCACGCCGGGGCGGCCCCCGACCCGGTGACCAACGCCAGGGCGACCCCGATCTACCAGACGACCTCGTACGTGTTCAACAGCTCGGACCACGCCAAGAACCTGTTCGCTCTTGCTGAGTTCGGCAACATCTACACGCGCATCCAGAACCCGACGCAGGCCGTGGTCGAAGAGCGCGTCGCGGCGCTCGAGGGCGGAACCGGCGCCCTGCTCCTGTCGTCGGGGCAGTCGGCATCCACGTTCGCCGTGCTCAACATCGCTCAGGCCGGCGACCACATCGTCTCGTCCAGCTCCATCTACGGCGGCACGTACAACCTGTTCAAGTACACGCTGGGCAAGCTGGGCATCGAGACCACGTTCGTGGAGAACCAGGACGACCCGGAGGAGTGGCGCCGCGCCATCCGGCCCAACACGAAGCTGTTCTTCGCCGAGACGGTCGGCAACCCCAAGGTGAACATCCTCGACATCGAGACGATCGCGGGCATCGCGCACGAGAACGACGTGCCGCTGATCGTGGACAACACGATCGCGACGCCCTACCTCATCCGGCCGTTCGAGCACGGTGCGGACATCGTCATCCACTCGGCCACCAAGTTCCTCGGCGGCCACGGCACCACCATCGGCGGCGTCCTCGTCGACGGAGGCCACTTCGAGTGGTCGAAGCACGTCGACAAGTTCCCCGGCCTCACCGAGCCCGACGAGTCCTACCATGGCGTCAGCTACACGCAGGCGGTCGGAGACGGGCTCGCATACATCATCAAGGCCCGGGTGCAGCTGCTGCGCGACCTCGGCTCCGCCATCGCCCCGAACAGCGCATGGCTGCTCATCCAGGGCATCGAGACGTTGTCGCTGCGCGTCGAGCGTCACGTGCAGAACGCGCAGGAGATCGCCGAGTTCCTGGAAAGCCACCCCGACGTCGCCTCCGTCAACTACGCCGGGCTCCCGACCAGCCCGTGGTACGCATCCGCCAACAAGTACGCCCCCAAGGGCGTCGGCGCGGTTCTGTCGTTCGAGCTCAAGGGCGGGGTGGATGCCGGCCGCGCGCTGGTCGACAACCTCGACCTGTTCAGCCACCTGGCCAACATCGGCGACGTGAGGTCGCTGGTGATCCACCCGGCGTCGACCACGCACTCCCAGCTCTCCCCGGAGGAGCAGCTCACGGCGGGCGTCACGCCTGGACTCGTGCGCCTCTCGGTCGGACTCGAGAACATCGACGACCTGAAGGCCGATCTGGAAAACGGCCTGGCCGCTGCGCGCGCCGCCACCCGCTCGGACAGCGTCACCGCATAGCGCACCGCGGGCGCAGTCCGCGTAACAACCGAACCACGACAGGGGCCCGGCACTCGCCGGGTCCTTGTCGTGTTCTCGCCGGCCTGCCCCGTCGGGCATCGCGGCCCCGTGCTCGTAACACGACCGAAGCGGCGTGCCACGGGCGGGAGAATTGACCTCACCATGGACTGGCAGACCTCAGAAGACACCGTGCCGTCGAGCTTCATCACCGACGCGCAGGCGCGCTCGCTGCTCGGCAAGCCGCGCGCGACGGGCGCGTGGCGAGAGGGCGACCCGCTAGGCGAACGGCTCTTCGCCCGTGTCGGTCCGCTCGCCTTCGAGAGCGGGCGCAGCCTCTCCGACGTCGTGATCGCGTACGAGACGTGGGGAACGCTCGACGCCGACAGAGGCAACGCCGTTCTCGTTTTGCACGCCCTGACCGGCGACAGCCACGTCGCAGGCGATGCGGGTCCGGGGCACGCGACATCCGGCTGGTGGAACGGCATCGTCGGCCCCGGTCTCGCGATCGACACCGAGCGCTGGTTCGTCGTCGCGCCGAACATGGTCGGCGGATGCCAGGGCTCCACCGGCCCGGCATCCCTCGCGCCCGATGGCATCGAGTGGGGTCCTCGCTTTCCGTACACCACCATCCGAGACCAGGTGAACGCGCAGGCGGCACTGGCAGACCGGCTCGGCATCCGGAGCTGGGCCGCCGTGATCGGCGGATCCATGGGCGGGATGCACGCGCTGGAGTGGGCGGTGGGCTTTCCAGACCGCCTGGAGCGCGTGGCCGTGCTCGCCGCTCCCCCGTTCTCCACGGCAGACCAGATCGCGCTCAACTCGGTGCAGATCGAGGCGATCCGCGCCGACCCTCTCTTCCGCGGCGGTCGCTACTACGACGCGGAAGACGGGGATGGCCCGCATGCCGGCCTCGCGCTCGCGCGCAGGATGGCGCTGCTGAACTACCGGAGCGCGAACGAGCTCAACGAGCGATTCCAGCGCAGCTGGCAGAGCGGAATCAGCCCGCTCGGCGCAGGCGGCCGGTTCGCCGTCGAGTCGTACCTCGACTTCCACGGCAACAAGTTCACGAGACGTTTCGACGCCAACAGCTACATCACCGTCGTGAACGCCATGACGTCGCACGACATCGGCCGCGGCAGAGGCGGCGTGGACTCCGCCCTCGATCGCGTCACCGCTCGCTCGCTGGTGCTCGGCATCGACAGCGATCGCCTGTACGGAGTCGAGGGTCAACAGGTGATCGCGGCAGGGCTGCGCAACAGCATCCACGGGTCAGACCCGATCGTGATCCACTCTCCGTTCGGACACGACGCCTTCCTCATCGAGGACGAGCTCATCGGTCCGCCGCTGCGCCGTCTGCTCGATTCCTGAGGCCGCGCCGTCGCGTGCGGCCGTCTCTCCACCGGGAACGGCAGGCGACGTGCACCTCGTCCGGCGTGACCTAATCTGTGTATTGTCCGTGCGATCGGGACCGGACGACCGTCAGGCAGGCGCGAGCGGCCGAGGGCTCCGAGCCGATCGCCGGCCACCGGGACGCACCGCGCCCGTCGTACCACGCTGCGGTGCCGACCAGCGCGACGTCCAGCGGCAGGGAGGAGGACCGATGGCGCGAACTGTCGCCGAACGGGATCGCATGCTCGCCTTCGCGAGCAGCACGGCGAGCACCCTGCTGGCTTCCACTGCGCTCGTCGCCGCGCTCGTTCCCGGTGCGCTCTCCGACATCGAGGCGACCATCATCGTCGTCGTCCTCTGCCTGCTCATCCTCGCCGCTGCTGCGGCGCTACGACGCCGGACGTCCCCGATCCCCGTCGTCATCACGCTCGCGGCCGCGGTGATCGGCATCGCGGTCGTCGGCCTGAGCGGAGAGACCGACGGACTCGGTGCGACGGCCGTCGTCGCGTTGCTGGCGGCGGCATCCTCCAGTTCCGCCTTCCTCCTGGGAGCCGAACCGCGGCGACGCATCATCCTCGTCGCCGGCTTCGCCGTGCTCATGGCCGTCACCGTTCCCACGTTGCTCGCGGTGCACGGCCAGTTCGTCACCGCGCTCCTCATCGCCATCGGGAGCTGGGCGTTCTGCACGGGCATCTCGGTGTGGGTGGCGCGCGTGGTTCCCGAGACCATCGACCGCATCGAGGGCATGAGCGACGCCTACCGCACTGAGCGGCAGGCGAGCGAGCTCGAGGCGCGACGCAGGCAGAGCGCCAGACTGCTGCACGACACGGTGCTCGCCACGCTCACGTTGCTGGCGCACTCGGGACGAGGGGTCGGAGAGCAGGCACTGCGCTCGCAGGCGGCGGAAGACGCCGCGCTGCTGCGCCAGCTGCGCCTCGGCTACACGCCCGACCCTGCGGCATCCGGAGACTACCGGCTCCGGCAGGTGCAGGAGTCGACGCTGGGGAACACTCTGGAGACAGTCAAGCAGCGCTTCCAGCGGATGGGTCTGGACGTCGCGTGGCATGGCACAGGTCACGTGCTCCTGCCGTCCGAGACCTTGGATGCCTTCCTGCTCGCCCTCGCCGAGTGCCTGGAGAACGTGCGTCGACACTCCGGCGAGACGCAGGCGCACGTCACCATCACCGACGACGACGTCACGGTGCGGGCCATGGTCACCGACTCGGGGATCGGGTTCGACACCGGCTCGGTGTCACCCGGCCGGCTCGGATTCACCGAATCGATCGTGGCCAGGGTGCGTGACGTCGGAGGCAACGCGCGGCTGTTCAGCGCTCCCGGTTCGGGGACCACGGTGGTGCTGGAGGTGCCGAAGGCATGAGCACGCTCGATGCCCGAGCCACCCACGTGTTCACGGGAGTGAACCGGCTGCGGGTGGGAACAGCAGTGATCGCGGACCTGCTCGTGGCCGCGTCCGTGCTGCGGTTCCTGTGCTGGGGCTTCGAGTACCCGCTCATCGGTTTCGGCATCGCTGCCGTCGTGCTGCTCGTCGCGGTCGCGGTGCTCATGTGGGTCCTGCCCGTCGCGCGCGAGGCGTCGATCGAGCAGAACAGATTCGCCGGGCTCTTGGCGGCGTGCGCCCTGATCGTCGGTCTCGATCTCGCCGGGTCGTTCGATCCGGGCACGACCGCCGTGTTCCCCGTAACGTGCATCGGGGTGGGCGGCCTGCTGGCGGCGGCGGTCACGACAAGACCGCCGCGGGACATCCTGCTCACCACCGGCGCGTTCGCGCTCGTCCTGATCGTCGTGACCGGTCTGCAGGTGCGGGACGTGCTCTCGATACCGCCACGCATCGCGTTCATCGCCATCGCGTGCGCCCCTCCCCTGGTGGGCGTCTCCCTCGTTCGCTCGTTCCGCTCGATCGTGCAGTTCCACTCCGAGATCGCCCAGACCCAGAGCACGACGAGCACCGACGTCGCCGTCGGCATGCTGGCATCCGAAGAGCTGGAGCGTCTCGACCTCGCGGCCGAGCAGCTGCTCGACGACGTGGCGGCCGGTCGGGCGACGCTGCCGCTGGATGAGGAGACGGCCGCGAGGGCGTCAGCGCTCGCGACGCAGCTGCGATTGCATCTCGTCGAAGACAGACGGCAGACCTGGCTGCAGCATGCCGTCACCGAATCGGCAGTTCTCGACCCGCTCACCGAGATCGACGACGCCGACGGGCTGGCCGCCTCGCTGTCCGCTCGGCAACGCGACGGCCTGTTCTCGGCGATCTGGCTCCTGGTGGGACGCGCTCCGAAGTCATCGACCTCACTGGTCATCCACATCGTCCGTGGAGCGGATGCCGGACCGCACGTGCACAGCCTGCAGATCCGGATCGAGGCGACCGGTGTTCCGCGACGGCAGATCGATCCCGCGGCGTGGGAGGCTATTCGCCGAGTGGGGCGATACACCGAGACCGGTCAATCGGCTATGGTCCGGATTGAGATCGACTGCCTTGTCGATGCCTCGGCCGATCGATGAGACGCCTCGCGGCCGAGCGCGTCGCGACAGCGCGGAAGAACGTCAGGAACAGCGCGGAAGAAGGTAAGCACAGGTGAACCAGAACGATGAAGCTCCGATCACCATCGCAATCGTCGACGACCACCGG
>Ga0164242_10009454_pt1 | contig 10516 bp, 10 predicted proteins | sample OricomgcompostMG_FD_108783 | JGI IMG/M metagenome (GOLD analysis project Ga0164242, IMG submission 108783) | Miracle-Growth compost microbial communities from Emeryville, California, USA - Original compost - Miracle growth compost (MG) ... | reverse complement strand
GGCGGGGAAGATACCGGATGGAATGAGGGCGATTGCGCTACGCTCCGATGAGGTTGTGGGAGTTGCCGGATTTCTGTCTCCTGGCTCGCATCTGGATGTGCTTGTGACCTATCGATCGGATAAGTCTCCCGAACCAACTACGATGACTGTTCTTCAAAATGCCGAGGTTCTTGCGACCGGCCACCAGGTGCAACCTGATCCGGAAGGAAAGCCCGCTCCGGTGACCGTTGTTACGCTTTTGCTGAAGCCTGAGGATGCGGAACGCGCTGTCCTTGCCAGCACACAGGGTACGATCCATTTTGTCCTTCGCAGCGGATCGGACAAGGCGATCGCTCATGAGACCCCGATTATGCTTTCGCAGCTTGGGGGAACTCCGAGTGATGCTCCTGCTCCTGCGGCGGCGCCACATGTATCGACTGTACGCGCACCTCATCATGCTGCTCCGACCTTTGTTGTGGAAACCATTATGGGAGATAAGGAATCGACGGCCAAGTTCACGGGAGATATACAACAGTGAAGGCCATCCACACAATTCGACGCCGCTTCGCGGCTTGCGCTACTTTGTTTATCAGCCTGGCTGCGATCTCTGCCATGGCACAACCGGTTCACTCTACTTACAAAGAGGCCACCTTCGCCGGCGCAGATCTCGACGCCTGTTCTCAAATGGTTGCGGGTGAGAGCGGATCTGGCACATCTCTGCATCTTGTCGTAGGCCGGTCCATGTTTCTTCGCTCGGTCAACACCATGCGCCGGATTTATGTCGGAAATCCAGCCGTGCTGCAATCGTTTACCTCCAGCCCGAAAGAAGTCGTTATCACCGCGAAATCTCCTGGACTGAGCAGCCTCGTTATCTGGAATACAAGCGGCGCGTCATGTCTTTATACCGTATCGGCAGATATCGATCCTGCAGGTTTGCGCCAGTCATTGGAAGAAACCTTCCCGGGAGATAAGATCGTCGCGGAGGCGAAGGAGGACAGGATCTATCTTTCCGGTTCGGTTCCGACCGTGGAAGATTCCGACAGGGCTGCCAAGTTGGCGGCGCTCTATTCCAAGGACGTCGCAAATTCCTTACAGGTCATTCCGGTCCATGGCCCACAAGTACAGCTAAAACTGCGCATCGTAGAGGTGGACCGGACCAAGCTGGAGCAGTATGGGGTCAATTTCTTCACAGGAGGCTCTATACCGTCGGGCGTGTCGACCCAGCAGTTCAATGTGACAAATTCGACCGATTCGACGGCGAGCACCAGCAGCGTTAAGGTAAGCGACCCGCTCAATCTGTTCCTCTATAGCCAGGCATGGAAGGCCGGGGCCACCGTAAAGGACCTCGAGCAAAAACAGATTTTGCAGGTTTTGGCGGAGCCGACGCTTACGACCATCAGCGGCCAAACGGCAAAATTTCTTTCAGGTGGAGAGTTCCCCTTTCCTGTCGTTCAGGGAGGCGCTGCAGGAACGGCACAAACAGTGACGATCAGCTTCCGGCCCTATGGTGTGAAGGTTGATTTCACTCCTACGGTCTATCCGGACGGTTCCATTCGCCTCAAGGTGAACCCAGAGGTAAGCACGCTGGACTATAGCAACGGCGTCAGTATCTCCGGCTTTTCCATTCCGGCATTGTCGACGCGGCGGGCCGAGACTGAAGTTGAGCTGAGAAACGGACAGAGCTTTGCTATTTCGGGACTGCTTGACCATAGGACCACGGAAAGTCTGAGCCGTCTTCCCGGCATATCGAGCATTCCGATCTTAGGGCAGTTCTTTCGGTCCAAGAACTACAACCATTCTGTCGTGGAGTTGGTCGTGATTGTGACAGCAACGGTGGTTGACCCGCTGAACGATACAACGAAGCCGGTGGAGCCGAAATTCGTGGTTCCCAACATGGAAGGCGAATCGTTCGATCAGCAGGTGAAAAAGATGCAAAGGGTTGATAAGAAGCCCTAACTCCAGGATGGAACAGAGTATGCAGACCGACAACAACAACTCCAACCCGGTAAACCAGGCGATCTTCACCGTCTGTGCTGCCGCTGATGTAATCGTCGCGGCAACGGACGCGGCATTTGCAGCAGCGGGGTGCGTCTTTGCCGGTGAGTTTCACGACTACATTACCGCTGATAGGAACCCCCAATTTTCATCTGCTATCAAAGGAGCGACAAGTTGTGTTGCGCTTATTGACTGCGATCAAAATCCGGAGCTGGCGCTGGAGACAATGAAGAAGCTCCAGGAGATATTTCTAAACAGAATCAGCATCGTCGCGGTCTCATCTCAGGTGAATGCCGATCTGTTGCTGAGAGCAATGCGGGCAGGCTGCAACGAATTCCTAAACCGGCCTCTGGACGTGAATGAATTGTCTGCTTCGCTTCTGCGCTTTCAGAACATGCACATGATTGACTCACTTCTGCAGCAAAATCTCGGAAGGGTGATCAGCCTTTTTGGAGCTAAAGGCGGCGTCGGAACTACGACGTTGGCTGTCCATCTGGCGGCGAATTTAGCGCAGAGGCATCAAAAGAGAACGCTTTTGATCGATCACAAACACGAGCTTGGCCATGTCGCGCTCTATCTCGGGTTGAAAGAAAGCCAATATCACTTCGATGAGCTCATCAGAAATGTAGACCGGCTGGATGCGGACCTGCTGAATGGATTTGTCACAAAGCATACAAGCGGCCTCGAAGTGCTGGCGTCACCCGATATGTGCGCTCCACCGCACAACGGTACCTCCGAGGATATCGAGCGCGTTATGGAATTCCTGCGACATCAGTATGACTATATTTTGATCGACTCGTCGGTGGATTATAAGGAAATTGTTCCTACGCTGCTGCAGATTTCGAATGAAATCTGCATGGTTTCCACTCCGGATGTCGCTGCCTTACGTGACCTGGCCCGACACATTGAGTATTTGAGCCTTAATGACGCCGTGACAGAGAAGCTGCGGATCATCATCAATCGTTCAACCTCGAACGATGCCGTCTCTCCAGAACAAATTCAGGACCTTGTACGGTTTCCGGTTGCAATTGCAATTCCGAACAACTATGCGGAATTGGTTCACGCAATCAACGCGGGAGAGCCGATTTCGCCGCAACGCCGTTCGCCGTTTCCGCAACAGATCAACCGCTGGTCTTCAAGAATTGTCTCCGGAAATGCGACAGGCGAAAAGAAGACGAGCGGAAAAAAGCTATTCGCCTTTTGGCGGTAAGAAGTTACTCAGGTTTCAAAAGGAAACATTATGGCTGACGCATCGCTTTACATGACAGGTCCAACGAAGATAACCGTGCCTACGGAGGTGCGCGTCAACGCCATTTTAGGGGAAACTGCTAAAAATCAGTTGAAGTCGGCAGTGCATCATGAACTTATCAAGCGCATCGACCTGGAAAAGCTTGCGGGTATGCAGACAGCGCCTGGCGGCCGGCAGCAGCTTCTTGCCACAATCTCGCAACTGGTTGGGGAACAAAATGTTCCGCTCAATACCGCAGACCGCGACCGCATGGCGAAAGAGGTATTGGACGAGGTCTTTGGTCTTGGCCCTCTCGAACCATTGCTGCACGACCCCACGGTGAGCGATATCCTCGTCAACACCTATGACACCGTTTATGTCGAGCGTCGCGGAGTGATTGAAAAAACGGGCGTCGTGTTCCGCGATAACGCCCACCTGATGCATATTATCGACAAGATTGTCTCTGCCGTGGGGCGGAGGATCGACGAGTCTTCGCCGATGGTCGATGCCCGGCTTCTGGATGGGTCGCGCGTCAATATTGTCATTCCCCCCTTGGCGATCGATGGACCTCTTATCTCCATTCGGCGTTTCGGCAGTTCGCCTTTAGGAGCGGACGATCTGTTGCGCCATCGTGCACTTACCCCGCAGATGCTGGAGCTGTTGAAAGGCGCAGTGAAAGCAAGGTTGAATATTGTCGTCTCTGGAGGCACCGGCGCAGGTAAGACGACGCTGCTCAACGTACTCTCCGGTTATATTTCCGGGAGTGAACGGATCGTCACGATAGAAGACTCAGCAGAGTTGCAGATCAAGCAGGAACATGTTGCCCGTCTGGAGTGCAGGCCACCCAACGTCGAAGGAAAAGGCGCCATTCGTCAACGGGAATTGGTCATCAACGCTCTGCGTATGCGGCCCGATCGAATTATCCTGGGCGAAATCCGCGGCGAAGAAGCATTGGACATGTTGCAGGCCATGAACACGGGCCACGATGGATCCATTACGACGGTACACGCCAACAATCCTCGCGATGCTATCGCGCGTCTTGAAACAATGGCGATGATGGGAAGCGTGTCGCTGCCGGAAAAGGCGATTCGTGCACAGATCGCTTCTGCGGTGCACCTGATTGTTCAGGCGTCGCGCATGAGCGATGGGAGCAGGCGTATTACCCACATTAGCGAAGTCACCGGAGCAACCGGCGAGATCGTCAGTATGCAGGACATCTATCTCTTCGAGAAGCAGGGTCTGGGACCAAACGGCAAAGTGAAGGGCCGCTTTTTTGCGACCGGCATCGTCCCCAAATTTGCGGAGAAGCTGAAGGCCGCTGGGATTCCTCTTGCTTTGAATCTTTTGGACCAATCGGTTGAGGTATAGGAAAAGCTATGATCCTGGTAATCAGCTTTGTTGTGATTCTGCTTCTGACCCTGACTATCACTTTGTTTGCGATGCGGACTCCCGCCAACCAAAAGATGGCGCATAAGCGTCTGCGAAGCATCGGGAACAAGAATAAAAAGCTCGACGCCGGACTTCAGCCGATCGAGCTGTCTCAGGTGACGAGTCCTGGCCTTCTCGACCGTCTTGGTGAGTTTATCGAACACTATCACTTTGCCGCCGATCTACAACAACTAATTCTCCACTCGGGGAGTAAGTCTACGATTGGAGCTTTCGCGGCGGTAAGTATAGGACTGGCGGCCGGCGCGGGTCTCGTAGCGCATACTTTCAATGCGCCGATTCCGTTGATCGTAGTGGCGACAATTATAGGCGGTGCATCGCGATATGCCTTGCTGCGCTTTCAGAAATCAAAGAGGCTGAAGGCCTTCAATACCGCACTTCCAGACGCGATCGAACTAATGGCGCGCGCGCTTCGCGCAGGGCACTCGATGAGCTCGTCTATCGAAGTCATCGCGGAGCAATCCGCGGAGCCGCTTGCTTCAGAGTTCGCGGATGTCTATCAACAGCAAAAGTTTGGTATTCCGTTTCGAGATGCGCTTCTCGAAATGGGGGTGCGTGTTCCTTCTAAGGATCTTCACTTTCTCATTACCGCTGTTCTTGTTCAGAAGGAGACTGGCGGCGATTTGACTGAGATTCTGGATAGAACAACTCACGTTATCCGCGAACGCGTGCGAATCGAAGGCGAGGTAAGGACCTACACTGCTCAGGGCCGTCTTACCGGATGGATTCTGAGCCTTTTGCCGATCATCATGCTGATGCTTATCAATATTGTGAGCCCCGGATATTCCCGCGTCTTGTTCCATGACCCCCTTGGGCAGAAGATGCTTTATGCGGGAGGAGCTTTCATTGTCATCGGCGCCTTCATCATCAGCAAAATTGTAGATATCAAGGTCTAGTAGCCATGAATTACCTTCTTTTCGTTACGACCGCGCTTACGATATTTTCGGCTGTCGGAGTTATCGTGTCCGTCATGATGACCCGTACATCCAGGGCGTCGATGCATCGCCTGGTGATGGTGACGCACGGCACTACAAAAATTCGAGGGAAAACAAACTGGAAGAGTGATCTACAAAAGAAACTTTATGCCCTGGTCCACTGGATCAGAGCCAGGCTCGGGATGTCGGCTGACAGCCGTCTCCTGGAACGTTTCTCCAGGGCCGGCTTCAAAGGAGGTTCGAAGGCAGACGCCTACTTTGCAGCGCGTATGCTAGGTCCTGTTGCCGCGATCATCGTAGCTTCGTTTATTCCATCCCATCGCTCTTTCTGGATGCTGTCTTTGGCGGGCGTCTCTTACCTGGCTCCGGACATTGTCCTGGAGCGTATGATCAAACGTCGCCGCGAGAAGATCAGGAGAAGCGTGCCGGATGCGGTTGACCTGCTGGTGATCTGCGTCGATGCCGGCCTCGGATTGGACCAGGCGATGTTGCGCGTCGGCCAGGAATTGCTGACCAGCCATCCTCAGATATACGAGGAATTCATGCAAATAAACCGTGAACAGCGGGCGGGAAAACAGAGGATCGATGCATGGCAGGCTATGGCAGATCGAAGCAAACTGCCTGAGATCGATTCGTTTGTTAATATGCTGATGCAGACTGAAAGATTTGGCACACCCATTGCAAGGGCATTAAGCAACTTTGCCGATGGTATCCGGCTGAAGCGCCGTCAGCGGGCGGAGGAACTGGCCGCCAAGACGACCGTAAAGATTATCTTTCCGCTTGTGCTGTTTATCTTTCCAAGCCTGTTTATTGTCTTGCTCGGTCCGGCAGGAATTACGATCGCGCGTGGACTTTCGGGAATGGGGAGATGAACGAACAGCGCCAGACTGGAGTATGGTTCGGTTTAGATCAGGGACCTGAAAGTAGAATGAAAAACTTGCCTCAATAAAAAATTGCATTCGCATTGTAGGAAGCGTTAAGGGCATGGCTGAAGCCATGCCCTTATGAATTGGATTGTTTTTAGCAGCTCTCGTTAGCCGGCAAGTCCCATCCAGGAGTGGTCTGTATTTGCGGCGGCATGCCGGGCTACGGATTCTGCAGCAGCATCTGCCAGGATCTGATGGCTAATGACAAAAAGAGCTAATTCGAGCCTGTCGGATACGCCTGTTTTGTCAAAGATGGATCTCAAGTAGTTCTTAATAACCTGCTCGGAGTTATCCAGTTCCTCGGCAATGTCTTTATTCTTATATCCCTGTACGATAAGCCCGACAATTGCGAGTTCCTTCGATGTAAGCCGATCACGGGTGCGTCTTCCTACCAGGTCATTTTCAGAAGTGGGAGAAGTAACTTTGGAGGGAAGTTGCGTGAAGGTTTCTCCACGCCGGACATGATGTAAACATTTGACGAGGTCCCGATTTGAAATGTCGCGCCGAACGATGCCGGTTACACCCTGTTTGAGATATGTCTGGGCATCCTCATTGATTTCTAGAATTGCCAGGATGTGGCCGCCAGACTCTCTCATGTTCTGGACCAAAAGAGGAACGTTGGGCTGGAGCGAAGATGAGAAGATTACGATTGCGCTGGGGAAGGCCTCAATAGCTTTTACGAGGCGCTCATTATCCTCACATTGAGCGACGATGCGAAAATCGCTTTCGACTGCCAGGATTCGCGCAACGCCCGTCCGAAACACCGATTGTGTATCCGCAATGATTATCTTATGGCTCATCTGGTCCTCAATGTTTGAAGGAGTGTTCCTTCACTCCGACGATTACAAGACTGAGCGTAGCATCTGAATTTGCGGCTCTCCATCACCCTTGCGAGACCAGGTCCTACGACTTCCGTGGCATTACCTTTGTAAGACGAAGTTGATTTCTTCTGCTATGAAAGGGAAGCCAGTCGATTAATCTTAGATTCAGCCGTAAGGCGCTCGTATTACAAGAATTCGCATACACATTTTGGGAAGAAGGCACGCTGTGCGAGAGAGGGGAGTTCACTATGGATGCTGCCATGATTGTCCGGGTTGTCGCCGGTGTATTGTTCGTTGGCGCTCTTGCGCTGATCATCATTCGACGTAAAAGGGCTGCGTAACAACGTTTCTGCAGATGGAAGAGCATTGGGGGTCGATGCGGGACGGTCATTCGTGGCCGTCCTGTCTTTGATCGCTCGTTCAGGAGACAAGCGCGGATGACCGCCTTGGACCCAAGGTAAATATGAGCATAACGATAGTAAATACGACAAAGGACACGGTCGTGTGTATGCGAAGTGTCTTTGCGAACACAGGAATGCGCCGCCTGGTTGGCCTGCTGGGAAAAAAGCAGCTTGAACCGGAGACCGGTCTCCTTATCAAGCCCTCTTCGGGCGTACACACCTTTGGAATGCGATTTCCGATCGATATCGTCAGTCTTGATCGAAATAATCGCGTGATAGGGGTATGGGAAAACATTGGGCCGTGGCGAATTCGGGGCCTTGGTCTCCGCACACGAAGCGTGCTCGAACTCCCTTCTGGCCGTATTAGGGAATGCCTGATCGAGGCGGGCGACGAACTGGCGGTAAAGCACGAATAGCGATTCTCTCTGCGCCGGTTGCGGGGTGGGCTGGCTTGCGCGTAGAAGAGATAGATGGAGATTTTAACCGCGGCGGAAATGGGGGCAGTGGACCGGCGGACAGTGGATGCTTTCGGGGTTTCGCTGGAAACCCTGATGGAGGGTGCCGGCAATGCGGTCGCGGCATTCTGCCTGCGGCAATATCCGGCTCTGCGGCATATTGCGGTGCTCTGTGGGAAGGGAAACAATGGTGGCGACGGGTTGGTTGCAGCCCGGGTACTCGCGAAGGCGGGCAAGACAGTACGGGTGGTGCTGCTGGGACGCGAAGACGCATTGAAAGGAGAAGCGGCAGGAGCGCTCGACCGGTTACGAGCGGATTCCAGCGCTTCTATCATCGAAATTGCAAAAGATTCAGAGCTTGCAGAAGTATTAGAACAAGCAGAGCTGCTGATTGATGCCGTAGTGGGAACGGGATTCAAGCCGCCCTTGCGTGGGCTTGCTCTAGCGGCACGGGATTTCGTGCGCAAATCTGATGTGCCTGTCGTGGCTGTAGATTTGCCTTCGGGATGGGATGCGGATTCGAGAGAGCAGACGGTTCAGGGAGCATTTCGTGCAGATGCCGTGGTTACGTTTACGGCTCCGAAGCTGGCGCACGTATTCGGCCATCTGACCACACAGACATCTGGGCCTGTTGTAGTCGCCGGAATCGGTTCGCCTGACGCCGCGGTGCAGTCGGAGACGGGATTGACCTGGACGGGAGCATCAAAGGCCTTGGCGGAAAAGCCCCGTGGAATCAATTCGAATAAGGGAAAGTTTGGTCATGTGCTGGTGATAGGCGGAAGTTGGGGTAAAGCAGGCGCTCCGGCCATGACTTCGCTGGCGGCACTGCGCACAGGAGCAGGGTTGGTAACCGCGGCAGTGGTGGACAGCATCGTCGATATTGTGGCAGAGGTGACACCTGAGTTGATGGTCGCGCCACTGGCAGAGCACGGTTCCGGCGCTTCGATTCGGGGCATTTCACTGAAGAACCTTGAGGGCGGTCGCTTTGAAAAGCTGATGAAGGGAATAACTGTTCTAGCGATTGGACCGGGATTAGGGACAGATGCAGATGCCCCAAAGTTCGCGCGCGAAATAGTAGCAAGGACGCAGATGCCCGTGGTGATTGATGCAGACGGTTTGAATGCTTATGCGGAAAGTCCGGAGTTGCTGCAAGGAGCGGGGCGGACGATGGTGTTGACGCCGCACCCAGGCGAGATGGCGCGTTTAGCTGGGATGACGGTAAAAGAAGTCGAAGCAGATCGCCTGGGGTTGGCCCGGCGATTTGCCGTGGAACATGGACTGACTCTGGTGCTGAAGGGATGGCGCACATTGGTAGCGCATCCGGATGGACAGGTTGCGGTGAATACCACCGGAAATCCGTCCATGGCCAAGGGCGGCAGCGGGGATATTTTGACCGGGATTATCGCAGCGATGCTGGCGCAGTTTCCAGAGGACGTGGCCCGGGCAGTGGAAGCGGCGGTTTATCTCCACGGGCTCGCGGGAGACTTCGCGGCCTGCAGGATGGATGAGCATACCGTCTTGGCCACCGATACGGTTACCCATTTGTCAGATGCGTTTCGGTATAGGGTGAAGGATGTAGACGGGCTGACTTGGATTTGCGGAATGAACCAGCAGAAATTAGAGAACGGGTATTGACGCGATGAAAGAGATGTTGCGGGAGAAACGCTTCAGGACGCGCTCTGTCGAGGGAACGCTGGCGCTCGGAGAGAAACTGGCGGAGATATTGCGGACTCCGAAGCTGGTGATTTTACGGGGAGAGGTTGGGGCAGGGAAAACCACGCTCGTAAAAGGGATTGCCCGCGCGCTGGGCGCGGCATATGAGGAAGATGTGACAAGCCCGACATTTACGCTGGTGCATGAGTACGAAGGCGGTAATGTACATCTGTTTCATCTGGATTTGTACCGGTTGGAGACGGAGGAGCAGATCGCGGTTTTGGGCTTGGAAGAGATGATGGCCGAGCCCAACGCTTTAGTCCTGGTTGAATGGGGCGAGCGGTTTGAGACTGTCGTCAAACTAGCGGCCGGCGAGATCGCGATGGAGCACGGCGAAGGCGACGAACGAGGTCTGATCGTGCGGTGGCGGGAGTAGAGAGACTTGGAACCCAGTAGGTAATTCGTGGCTTTCCTATGCGCCGCTCAGCCCCGGAGTGAGATCTGAATGGACTGTCTGAACCATAATGAGCTCTTCTGCTTAGTACAGGGGCATGTTCTTGCTTTATCAACCCCGGTGAGCACCGTTGTTGAGAAGCTCTTGGGTTTCCGATGAGATGTGAGGGGCCCAAGAGCTGACGTTCCCTTGCGACCCGTTATTACGTGCGAATGCCAAGTGC
>Ga0164242_10009453_pt1 | contig 10516 bp, 7 predicted proteins | sample OricomgcompostMG_FD_108783 | JGI IMG/M metagenome (GOLD analysis project Ga0164242, IMG submission 108783) | Miracle-Growth compost microbial communities from Emeryville, California, USA - Original compost - Miracle growth compost (MG) ... | reverse complement strand
CGCCGAGGCGATGGCGTTGGTGACCCGCTTGTTCTCGATCGGTACGTCGTCCGGAATCTTCAGCATCACCAGGATGCGATCCACCCAGTCGGACTTGAAGAGCCGCATGAGCTCGTCCTGCAGCGAGAGGTAGAACCGAGACTCGCCTGGATCGCCCTGGCGGCCGGAACGACCACGCAGCTGGTTGTCGATGCGCCGCGACTCGTGCCGCTCGGTGCCGATGACGTAGAGACCACCCAGCTCGGTGACCTCGTCGTGCTCGGTCTTGACCTGCTCCTTGAGCTTCTCGACCGTCGGCCCCCAGGCCTCCTGGTACGCCTCAGCGGTTTCACCGACCGGCTCGAGGCCCCGCTTGCGGAGCTCCTGATCGGCCAGGAACTCCGTCGAGCCACCGAGCATGATGTCGGTGCCTCGACCGGCCATGTTGGTGGCGACGGTGACAGCGCCCTTGTGGCCGGCGAGCGCGACGATCTTCGCCTCGTCGGCGTGGAACTTGGCGTTGAGGACCGCGTGCTTGACGCCTCGCTGCTTGAGCTTTTGGCTGAGGTACTCGGACTTCTCCACCGACACCGTGCCGATCAGCACCGGCTGGCCCTTGGCGTGACGCTCGACGATGTCGTCGATGACGGCGTTGTACTTGGCCTCCTCGGTCCGGTAGACGAGGTCCGGCTGGTCGATGCGGGCCGGCGGCATGTTGGTCGGGATCGCGACCACGCCGAGCTCGTAGATCTTGTCGAACACGCTCGCCTCGGTCATGGCCGTACCGGTCATGCCGGAGAGCTTCTCGTACATGCGGAAGTAGTTCTGCAGGGTGATGGTCGCCAGCGTCTGGTACTCCTCCTTGACCTCCACACCCTCCTTCGCCTCGATCGCCTGGTGCAGACCATCGTTGTAGCGACGGCCGGCGAGGATGCGGCCGGTGTGCTCGTCGACAATGAGGACCTCGCCGTCCGCGACGACGTACTCCTTGTCGCGGCGGAACAGCTCCTTGGCCTTGATCGAGTTGTTCATGAACGAGATCAGTGGCGTGTTCACACTGTCATAGAGATTCTCGATGCCCAGGTGGTCCTCGACGACGGTGATGCCGTCCTCGAGCACGGAGATGGTCCGCTTCTTCTCGTCCACCTCGTAGTGGACGTCCTTGGTCATCGTCGCCGCGATCCGAGCGAACTCGTCGTACCACTTGACGTCGTCCTCGGTGGGACCACTGATGATCAGCGGGGTTCGGGCCTCGTCGATCAGGATCGAGTCGACCTCGTCGACGCAGGCATAGAAGTGGCCGCGCTGGACGAGATCGTCGATCGAACCCGCCATGTTGTCGCGCAGATAGTCGAAGCCGAGCTCGTTGTTGGTGCCGTAGGTGATGTCGCAGTTGTAGGCCTCGCGCCGCTCGGCCGGGTCCATCTCGGGCAGGATCACACCGACGCTCAAGCCCAGCCAGTTGTAGACACGGCCCATCTGCTCCGACTGGTAGGTCGCCAGATAGTCGTTGACCGTGACCACGTGGACGCCCTTGCCGGCGATCGCATTGAGATAGCCCGGCAGCGTGGAGACCAGCGTCTTGCCCTCACCGGTCTTCATCTCGGCGATGTTGCCCAGATGAAGCGCGGCGCCACCCATGATCTGGACATCGAAATGGCGCAGACCGAGGACCCGGCGAGACGCCTCGCGCACGGTGGCGAACGCCTCCGGCATCATGATGTCGAGGCTCTCCCCGGCGGCGTAGCGCTCCTTGAACTCGGCCGTCATGGCCTGGAGCTCCTCGTCGGTCATCTCCTCGAACTCAGGCTCGAGAGCGTTGACCTGCTTGGCGATCACTTCCAGCTGGCGGAGGGTCTTGCCCTCACCGATGCGGAGGATCTTGTCGAGAATGGCCACGAGGGCGTGCTCCTTGTGTCAGGACGTAGCTACAGCGCGCTCACTCTACCCGGGCAGCAAGGCGCGAAGGGCGGGAGCCAGATCTCCGCGCGGCTCGGAGACGATCTCGTCGAGGCCGAGCCAGGCCGCCAACCGGGCCAGCTCGTCTCGGAGCTGCTCGGCCGTCTCGTCCGGAGCGCCGGGCTCGGCGAAGGCAGCCTTCACGATCAGCCGGCGCGCAGGCCGATCCGCCTTGAGATCGACGCGGGCCACGATCCGATCACCGAGCAGGAACGGCAAGACGTAGTAACCGTGCACCCGCTTCGCCGCCGGAGTGTAGATCTCGATCCGGTACCGGAAGTCGAACAGCTCCTCGGTGCGGGCCCGCTCCCACACCACGGGATCGAAGGGACTGAGCAGTGCGCGGGCGTCGACGCGCCTGGGCAGGCGCGCATCCCGATGCAGGTACGCCGCGGGGCGACGGCCCTCGACGGTCACAGGCAGGAGCTCCCCCGCCTCGACCAGGGTCAGCGCAGCAGCGGCCGTCGCCGCGACCGGCATGCGGTAGTAGTCGGCGAGGTCCTTGACCGTCGCCACGCCATGGGACCGCGCCGCTCGGCGGACCAGCTCGAGGTCGGCCTCGGTCCGGGTCGGGGTCGGCATCGCGAGGACGCGGGATGGAAGCACCCGCTCGGGCAGGTCATAGAGGATCTCGAACTGGCTGTTGCGTCCCGTGATCGCGAGCTGTCCCGCGGAGAACATCGCGTCGAGCACGCGGCGGGTGGCCGACCAGTTCCAACCCCAGTGATCCTTGGCGCGCGGCAGACCTTCGTCGAGCTGACGGGCTGTGGCGGCACCGCGCTCCCGGATCTCGGCGAGCAGACTTACCTCGAGTCGATCGTGGTCCTCGGCGGTGCCCCATTTGCCGCGCTGGGCGAGGTGGTCGGCCATCCGGTGACTCATCACCGGCCACAGCTCAACCGGCATGTAGGCCTGCATATGCGCCCAGTACTCGACCAGGCGACGGCGTTCGCGACCGCTCGCGGCCCGCCGCAGCAGATCGGGGTCGTAGGCGCCCATCCGGGAGTAGAGCGGCATGAAATGGGCGCGCTGAAGGACGTTGACGCTATCCACCTGCAGCACACCGGTGCGCTCGACCGTGCGCTGCAGAGTGCGCATGGTCGGCGTCGCGTGGCTGGTGTCGTTGAACCCCTGCGCCGCCAGCGCGATCCGGCGTGCCTGTGCGCGTGAGAGCGAATCCACGGCGGTCACCCTAGAACACGTTGAGAGGTCAGTTTTCGCGGGTTGAGTGTCCAGCGAGCTGGACACTCAACCCGCGAAAACTGACCTCTCAACCCATCACGGGATATCGAGGAGCTTCTCGCGGACGGCATACATGACCGCCTCCATCCGCGAGTGGAGCTGCAACTTCTCCAAGATGTTGCGGACGTGGTTCTTCACCGTGTTCTCGGAGATGAAGAGCTGCTTGGCGACCTCGCGGTTGTTGAGACCACGCGCGACCAGGCGCAACACCTCGAGCTCGCGCTCGGTCAGGCGCAGGCCGCCGGGGCTCTCCCGCTCGGGCCGCGACATCTGCTTGAACTCATCGATCAGCTTGACCGCCATCGACGGGCTGATCAGCGACTGGCCGTCGGCGACGACGCGCACTGCCTGCGAGACCTCCTCGATCGAGGAGTCCTTCAGGAGGTAGCCGGAGGCGCCGGATTTGACCGCCTCGTAGAGGTCCGCCTCTTCGTCGGAGACGGTGAGCATGACGATCTTGGCCGAGGGCACGGCCTGCTTGATCGCGGAGCACGCCTCGAGGCCGGAACGCTTCGGCATCCGGATATCGAGGAGTACGACGTCGGGTGCGACCGACTCGGCAAGCGCCGTACCCTCGTCGCCGTCACCGGCCTCTCCGACGACATCGATCCCTGGCTCCGCTCCGAGCAGCATGGTCAGGCCGCGGCGGAACAGCTCCTGATCGTCGACGACCAAGACCCGGACAGGCTCGTCATTCGTGGAGGTGGTGGGGGGCACATCGGCAATCATGGCACGACTCCGTCACTCCCGATCGTCCGCCACGGCTGGAACGCGCATGGCTCCGATGTCAAAGCGGGGTGGCCCGTATGGGCCACCCCGCTCCGGACTCGATGTCACCTGTTCGGACTAGGACTCGTCGCCCAGGTCCAGGGTGATCACGCCATAGTCGTAGCCACGGCGGCGGTAGACGACCGAGGGTCGCTCGGTCTCCTTGTCCACGAACAGGAAGAAGTCGTGGCCGACGAGCTCCATCTCATACAACGCCTGATCGAGGTTCATCGGTGCTGCCGCATGCACCTTCTCTCGCACCACGAGCGGCCCATCTCCCAGCACCGAGATCGGTCCGACCTTGCGCTCGAGCGCGTCGTCCTCCGCCGTCGCCTCGGTCGCCTCCACCGGGACATCGGCGAGAGCCTGCCCCACCGAGACCGGTGCGTGACGGCCACGATGCACGCGGCGACGGTCGGCCGCCTTGCGCATCTGTGAGGCCATTTTGTCCAGCGCCACGTCGAGGGCGGCCATCTTGTCCTCGGCACATGCCTCGGCCCGAACCACCGGCCCCTTCGAGAAAGCGGTCAGCTCAACGTGTACGGCGCCCTTGTGCTGGCGCGGGTTGGGTTCGCAATCGATCTCCACGTGCATCCTGATGATGCGGTGGTCGTGCTTCTCCAGCCTGGTCAACTTCTCGTTGACATGGGCGCGGTACCGATCAGAGATCTCGCAGTTGCGAGCCGTGACGACAACTTCCATGTGAACCTCCTGTTTGGGTGAGGAGAGGAGTCCGCCCGGCCGACCTGGTCTTCGACCCCACACTCGCCTGCTGAGGCTTTCGCAGCTTCTCTGCCACTAACGGCCTTCTCCCGAGCGCCGTCGCATCTGACGACGGGCGCGAGGCAGGACTTACGACTAAGCCGCACCGTGCTCCCCCGCGGACGGGGTTACGTGGACCGTTTTGCCTGCGACTGGCATCGGCTTGTCGCTCGCACACCCGGACACCGGGCGTCTCTGCGACGCAACCACGGACCCGGACGGACTCCATACAGAGACGTTAGTGCTCATCGCCAAGCCGCGAAAGAGTTCCTGGTCGCCCGGCCTGAAAAGAGCGCCGCACGGTGGCTGCCACGGTCGCGATGCCGGCGATCGGAAGGCCCGCGTCGGCCAGCGCGCGCTGTGCCTCGCGCGCTGTCGCTCCGGTGGTGATCACGTCGTCGCACAGCACCACGATCGCCGTCGGGTGCGTCCGAGCCAGGCGATGCAGTGCCGACGAGGGGCAGGTCAGCGCACCCGCCAGGTTGGCGGCGCGCCCCGCTGCATCCAGGGCCGCCTGGTCCTGCAGCCCTGGTCTGGTCCGCAACAGCGAGGCCACCCTGACCGTCGATCCGCCGCAGCAGGCCTCGAGCGTGCCAGCCGCGCGCGCTGCCAGCGCCCGGGTGCTGTCGAGGCCGCGCGCCCGCACACTGCTGCGCCGGGACGGGACCGGGACCAGCACCACCGGCGCACCGGTCACACCGGGCATCCCGGCAATCAGGCCGACGGCCAGCGCCAGCAGATCGCCCAGCGGCCGGGCCAAGCCGAGCAGCTGACGCTCCTTGAGACCGTTGATCATCGCCTTGACCAGTCCGTCGTACGGCGCCGTAGCGGTGGAGCGAGCCAGTCCACGCGGACACGGCTGCGGCCGCGTGTCGTAGGCAGCACGCGGCAGGCCGGTCAGACAGCGGGAGCACACCATCCGACCGGGCGAGCCGCAGCCGAGGCACGACGCGCCGAGGACGAGGTCGGCATAGGCGTCGCGCAGGGTCATCCCTCGATGAGACCAGCGTCCGACGACGGCGACAACCCGCCTCTGCCCGACCTGTGGAGAACCCGAGGCAGAACGCCGATCAGCCCACGTAGCCCAGCGACGTCACCCGGCCGGGAAGGGTCACCGTTCCGGCCTCGCCGAGGTCGCCGGCGAGGTCGAGAAGGGTGTGGCCGGTGGCGCCGTACACGGTCTGGGTGGTGACGGGCGAGGAGACGAGGGCGCTGAGCCGGTGACCGACGGTGACAGTGGCGGCTGGGAAGCCGGAAACGGCCCCGTCGACCGAGTACGTGTGGATCAGGGCGGTCCCGGAGAGCTGTTGCAACGTGACCACCGATGTCGGCGAGTGCCAGCCGATGTCGCGGATCCGCGCCCCCTGACTGGAGCCGGAGATGACCTGCGCCCCGGCAGCGCCGAGCACTCGGCCCTGGTCGCCGCTGCGGATCCGGCTCACCACCACGTCGTCCCCGTCGCTGTGCCGGACCAGCGCGATCAGGCGGGAGCCATCCCGGGAGATCAGGAAGCGGGGCACGTTCTGCCCGCTCACTCCTGGCACGGCGACGGTCTGCATCTTGCTGCCGTCGCTGACGTGGACGACCGCCCCATGGGAAGTGCGGTCGATGTCCCAGAGTCGGTCGGCGGCGTCCCAGGCCGGCGTCAGCAGATCGGTGCCGGCGAGGCGCACTGTCGCTGCGGCGCCGGTCCGCAGCGCGGCGCTGCGCAGCTGATGCCCGTCAGCGGTCACCGCTGCCGCCTGAGCTGCGTCGATCGACACAGCGACCGAGCGCAGTGCGGGTGTGTGACCACCCAGCGCCCCAGGCACCGGCGCGAGATGGGCGGCGGTGGCGGTGACTACCCCACCGTCGGCCACCCCGAAGAGCTGGTCGCTGGTGCCGTAGCCGGCCGGGTCGTAGGTGTCGCCGGTATCGACCGGGATCGTGCCGGCACCGGACTGCTCGACCGGACGACCACCGATCGAGAGCCTGATCGCGTGGATGGAGTCGTCCTGGCGCAGCGTCCAGGCGAGCTGCGTGCTCATCAGGTGCAGTGCATGGTCGCTCTGCTGGCCGAGATCTCCCTTGAGATCGACACTGGCGACGCCGTCACGGTCCACCGGGACCGACAGCCCGGCGCTGACGCCCGCTGGCAGGAAGGTACGGGCGACACCGTCGAGGGCGTCGCTGGGACCCGCCAGGAGCGAGCGCACCAGTGTCGTCGCCAGCTGGTTGCCGCGCGGGACGAAGACCGGCTCGGGCACCAGGATCTGGCCACTCGGATCGAAGTAATAGAGCGAGACCTGGGTGAAGCGGGCGTCGAACCACGACTGCGGCACGATCATCGCGTCGGGGGCGGCCGAGATCCGCCACTCGCCCTTCTCCCTCACCATCGAGAAGTGGAGCTGCGAGTCGGACAGGTCGGCCGCGCCCTGCCAGGAGCCCTGGGCGTCGAGCTTGTTGGCGTTCTGCAGGTCGACGCTGACCACGGTCGTGCCGTGGGGCGGGGTCAGATCGTCGTAGGCGATCGTCTCGCGCTGCGGGTCCCATGCGTCGGCGAACCCGCTGGAGAGGAACTGCCGTGCCGTCGTGGTCTGCACCGGGGTCGCCTGCATCGCATCCAGGAACCCCTGCACGATCTCGGTCGGGGACGCGCCCTTCTGCGGACCGCGCGGGGCGATCGCGAAGCCCGCGTCGGGCGTCGGCGCGTTGATCTGGCCGATCGTCACCACCGGGCCGGAGGTCGGCATGGAGGCGCAGCCGGCGAGCAGCAGAGTCGCCAGCACGACCACCAGTACGCCGACCAGGCGCCGCGGGCTCACGGCTCCTCCCCTGTGGGGCCGGCGCCCTGGTGGGGCAGCGACGGGCCAACGGTGTCACGCGAGCGGATCTGCCGCAGGATCTCGTGCGGGGCGTCGCGTGGCACCAGCGGGATCGGGCTGCGCCGCAGCGGAGCTCCTGCGCGGCGCGGCAGCGTCAACCGGAACTGCGCGCCCTCGCCCGGCCGGCCCCACGCCTGTAGCCAACCACCGTGGAGGTGGGTGTCCTCCAACGAGATCGACAGGCCAAGGCCGGTGCCACCGGTCGAGCGGGCACGAGCGGGATCGGCCCGCCAGAACCGGTTGAACACCATCGCCGCCTCACCCGGCGCCAGCCCGACACCGTGGTCGCGGACAGCTATCGCAGCGCTGTGCTCGTCGCCGCCGACGTACAGGTCGATCCGATCGCCCTCGCCGGCGTGGTCGATCGCGTTGGCCACCAGGTTACGGACCACTCGCTCGACCCGGCGTACGTCGGCCTCGGCCATGCAGGGGTGGTCGGGGACGTGCACGGCCAGTTCGAGGCTGCGCTTCGCGGCCAATGGCTGGGATGCCTCGGCAACCCGGTAGGCGACGTCGATGAGGTTGACGTCGTCGGTCTCCAGGACGGCTACGCCGGCGTCGAACCGGCTGATCTCCAGCAGGTCTCCCAACAGCCTCTCGAACCGGTCCAGCTCGCTCTGCAGCAGCTCGGCGGCGCGCGCGGTCGCGGGGTCGAAGGTGTCGCGGGCATCGTGCAGGACGTCACCGGCCATCCGCACCGTGGTCAGCGGCGTCCGCAGCTCGTGGGAGACGTCGGAGGTGAATCGTCGCTGGACGCGGGACAGGTCCTCCAGCTGGCGGATCTGTCCCTGCAGCGCGGTGGCCATCTGATTGAACGAGAGCGCGAGCCGCGCGAGGTCGTCCTCTCCCGTCACCCGCAGGCGCTCGGTGAGCTGGCCGGCGGCGAGCCGCTCGGCGACCTGGCGGGCCATCCGGATCGGGCTGACCACCTGGCGCGCGACCAGCCAGGCGACGCCGGCGACCAGCACCACCAGCAGGATCGCGGCGGCGGCCATCGCCCGGATGACGAGGTGGAGGGTGTCCTGTTCCTCCTGGAGCGGGAAGAGGAAGTAGAGGGTGTAGGTCTGCCCGTCGGCCGGCAGCTCGACCTGGGAGCCCACCACGATGCCCGGTACGGCGCTCGGCGGCTGTCCGTCCGACCGGCTGCGGATCTGCGTGTAGGTCCAGGCCGTGGAGGCGTTCGGCCGGGCGAAGTGCGACTCGAGCGACTCCGGGACGCTGGTGATGTCCAACGATGGGGAGAACTCCGCTCCTCCGTCGGCGATCCGCCCCCCGCCCTCGCTGACCGGGCCGGCGAGCACTACCTCGAAGCCGCGGGTCAGACCACGCTGGATGATCGGCTCCACCAGGTCGCGCCGCTGACCGGACGCATCGACGTCGATCCCGGAGGCGGCGCTCAGCCTGGTGCGGGCATCCTGCACCTCGCTGGCGGCCTCGGTCGTCACCAGCCCGACGCGATGATCGAGCAGGCCGCTGCGGGTGCGCTGCATGAGGAACCAGCCGACCACCCCGACGGCCACGATCGAGAGCAGCACCGTGGTGACGACGACGCGGGCCTGGATCGAGCGCCGCCAGAAGGCCCAGGTATGGCGCAGCGCACGCTTCCCGCGCGAGCGGAACATCGCCCCGTGCCCTAGGGGGTGCCGGCCTTGTAGCCGACCCCACGGACGGTGACCACGATCTCGGGGTTCTCCGGGTCGTGCTCGACCTTGGAGCGCAGCCGCTGCACGTGGACGTTGACCAGGCGGGTGTCAGCAGCGTGCCGGTAGCCCCAGACCTGCTCGAGCAGGACCTCGCGGGAGAAGACCTGGTTGGGCCTGCGGGCCAAGCAGACCAGGAGGTCGAACTCCAGGGGGGTGAGGTTGATCGGCGTACCATCGCGGGTGACCTTGTGTCCGGCGACGTCGATGGTGATGTCGCCGATGGCGAGCGGCTCGTCCACCTGGGCGTCGAAGCGACGCACGCGGGCCCGGATCCGGGCGATGAGCTCCTTGGGCTTGAACGGCTTGACTACGTAGTCGTCGGCGCCCGACTCCAGTCCGGTGACCACGTCGATGGTGTCGCCCTTGGCGGTGAGCATCACGATCGGCACGCCTGACTCGCGGCGGATCAGACGGCAGACCTCGATGCCGTCGAGACCCGGCAGCATCAGATCGAGCAGGACCAGGTCAGGCCGGTAGCGGTGGAAGGCCTCGAGCGCATGGTCGCCCCGGGGGACCGTGGTCGTGTCGAAGCCCTCCTGGCGCAACACGATCGAGAGCATCTCCGCCAAGGAGGCGTCGTCGTCGACGACGAGGACGCGACCCTGGGCCGTGGAGATGCTCTCGGAAGTCACAGCGCGAGTGTACGTATTCCGAGGTGTTTCATCTTGTTCGCGGACTCCGCCTCGACGTCCACTCGACGAACGGGCTGGACCTCCGCGCCAGCTACCACCCGTTCGCCGCCAGCCGGCCCGGTGCCCACCTGCCCGCCTTCCCCGCCGCCCGCTCCCGTCAACCGGGAGCGGCCCCAGCGCACTGCGCCGGGGCCGCTCTTGTCGGTATGGCCGAGGTCAGTAGCGGTAGTGGTCCGACTTGAAGGGACCCTCGACCGGGATGCCGAGGTAGTCGGCCTGCGCCTGGCTGAGGGTAGTCAGCTCGACACCGAGAGCGTCGAGGTGGAGGCGGGCGACCTCCTCGTCGAGGTGCTTGGGCAGCACGTAGACGCCGACCGGGTACTCCTCGGTCTTGGTGAAGAGCTCGATCTGCGCCAGCACCTGGTTGGTGAACGAGTTCGACATCACGAAGCTCGGGTGACCGGTGGCGTTGCCCAGGTTGAGCAGGCGGCCCTCGGACAGCACGATGATCTTCTTGCCGTCGGGGAAGATCCACTGGTGGACCTGCGGCTTGATCTCGTCCTTGACGATGCCGTCGATCTTGGCGAGGCCGGCCATGTCGATCTCG
>Ga0164242_10009452_pt1 | contig 10516 bp, 8 predicted proteins | sample OricomgcompostMG_FD_108783 | JGI IMG/M metagenome (GOLD analysis project Ga0164242, IMG submission 108783) | Miracle-Growth compost microbial communities from Emeryville, California, USA - Original compost - Miracle growth compost (MG) ... | reverse complement strand
TATTGATTACTAGTCACGTGTGCCGCGGTGGTGGAATCGGTAGACACGTTAGACTCAAAATCTGATGCCCATTAGGGCGTGCCGGTTCAAGTCCGGCTCGCGGTACCAGTGATTAGTAATGAACCATAGGCGTTTTGCCTGCATCGCGTTATACTAGGGTAAGATATATTTTATTATGCGCCCAGATGAAAACCGTCCAATCAAACCCTTGTCGGTGCCCGCGCGTCAGCAGGCGTCAATTAGTAGCACCCGCGCTCAGGTGAGCAAAGATGCGGCGGCAAACATCGTTCGTAATCAGATCGACACAATCTATCAAAACGATCCGAACGCCACTATGCCGGCAGACACTCAGCCAGCAGCTACGACTAAAGAGCAAGCGCCTGCACCCGCAAGCGCGACGCCAACACCAGCAGCAAAATCGCCAATCGCCCCAGGCCCTGGCGCGGTAAATATGCAGGCGGCCAATCAGCAAACCGAAACCAATAACCCGTACGAGCGCACGCACGACGAATCACACCACGAAGTGCAAACCGATGCGTGGCGCAAATACCATAGTGCATGGCAAAGTTATTATCAGCAGTATTACGAGCGCTACTACGTAGGGCAGGTTCATAGGGTTAAAAAATCTCTCGAAAAAGACGCGAACGTTCCCGAAAGCAACGAGTCCGAAACCATCTCAAGCGACGAAGCGATGTACGATTTACGTTCAAAACTACGCGAGCAAATCAACGAAAAAGCACAAAAAGTCCGAAAAAGCCGCCACTTTCTCCCGATCATTTCTGCGCTCTGCGTAATGCTCGTATTTGTATTCCTGCAATATAACCGCGTAATGTTTGCCGCTATCGACGCCTACATTAGTCCCGGCAGCCTCGACCCATCAACGCTTATCGTCGATCCAAGCGCAGCCGGCGAAGTATCCAGCGACCCGCGACTTATCGTTCCAAAAATAAGCGTGGATGTACCGATTATCTGGGATGCTAATGCTGCAAGTGAAGATTCGCTCAACGCCGCAATGGATAAAGGCGTCGCCTGGTTTAATATTCAGGGCGCCAGTGCCAAACCTGGCGAAATGGGTAACTTCGCGCTCTCTGGCCACTCATCAAACGACTGGCTCGACCAAGGCAACTACAAATTTATCTTTGCACGTCTCGAGCAACTGAACGAAGGTGACACAATCTACGTCAACTACAACAGCACGCGTTACGTTTACACGGTCAGTAAAAAAGAAGTTGTAAAGCCAACCGATGTCAGCGCGCTTGCCGTCGGTACCGATAAACCACGCATCACACTCATTACCTGCACCCCACTTGGCACCGCACTCAATCGCTTGTTGGTTTTTGCCGACCAAGTCAGCCCAGATCCAAACTCTGCAACTAAAGCCACTGACCAACCTTCGTCAACAGCAGCAACGCAGATGCCGTCAAACTCACCAACCTTCTTAGAACGACTCTTCGGATCACACTAGATATTGCTCAATTAAAAACTCCGCCTAGCATATAGGCGGAGTTTTTAACGATAGGCAAAGCTGCTACGAACCAGTTGTCATTCGTACTCGATTAAGCAATGTCTCTGAATCAGTCTTCGTAAAATAGTACAGATACTTATTGCCACTTTCTAACGCCGCAGGCAAATCAAGTACGTTGCTTGCAAATTTCTGGCTATTTGTACCGTCGTAGTCATAGTAGTAGCCATCTTTATTAGCAGACATCATGTGGTAGCCATCGAGCCATTGCACATCGCGCGTAAGCGACGTCTGAAGCGTTGTCGTTGCCGCGTTCTTAAGCTCAAGATCATACGTTGTCACGCGTGCACCCTTCGCGACATACACCATACGGTTGTTATCTGGAGAAAAGTCTAGGTAGTCACCGCCGCCAGCAACCGTCAGCGACGCATAGTGGGCAAGTGAAAGCACAGAATTGTTATCGCTCGACGGCAGATCACCCTGCAGGATATCAAGTGTTGTACCATGCAAAATCACCACGTAGTGATCACCGTAGTATGATCCTGTCGATGCCAACAGCGTCGCATCGCCAAGCCCACTATAGCTCGACAATACCTTCGCCTTGTTGCTATCAGTCGAGACATAGCCCACGATACGCTGATCGTTAGCATCAGCAAGCGTCTCGTATACAATGACATTCGGCTCACTCACGCTAAAGTTGCTCACCTCGCTTGCAAGCGGCCCGCTCAGCGTCATCGATGAAATACTCCCGCGCCGTAGCTCATGCGAAGTCGTAAGCATGTAAACAACATTACTATCATTCAGCGCATACTGCATTTTCGTTGCATTCACACCAAGCCCCGCGGATACATTCACTGCATGCGCCGCATCACGGGTGTCAACCGAAATATATTCTTGTGTATCATTCACTGTATGCTTCACAAGCAGCAGGTGACTATCTTTATCCCACTCCACTAAGCTAAAGCTCTGCGTCGCTCCCTCTGCCGGCTGCGTGTAGGCTGAAGCTGGAATCGCAAGCTTAGTTGTCGCCGGACTATCGGTATTGAGTGACGTCAGCGTAATTTCTGGCACTGCGCCGTCTGCAAGCACCGCCATGGTGTGTTCATTCGGTGAAGGCAGCGCGCTTGCAACAGCTGTATATTTCGCTGCGGTGCTTACTTTAGGGTCATTCGGGAATAGCAAGGCATAATTAAGCCACAGCACCGTACCCGGCTTCACGATGACATCTTTTTTCCAGGTAGAATAGCCATCTTTCCCGATCGTAATACTGTGATTGCCCGCAGAAAGCACAATCTTGCTCGCCGTTTTGTTTGCAAGCTGATTGTTATCCGCGGTTACCGTAGCGCCCGACGGGTCCGAATCGAACTGCACAAGCCCACCTTGCTCGAGTTTTCCATCAAATCGGTTAAAGCGATAGCCTTGAATCACGAGCACCAGCACCGCCACAATCGCTACGACGGCTAATATCATAATTCCGTACACAAATGTGAGCTGCAGTCGTAAACGACGCTTGGTTATCTTCTTTGGCATAGTCCTTATATTATAGCACTTGCATAAGCAGAAGCGACAAAGTATGATAAAGTAAGCACGAGCAGGGTAGGCTCGGAGTAACTGGGGAATCTATGAAATCAACCACCGTATCAATCAACGGCACTGTGTACGATAGTCGCACCGGCATGCCACTACGCAAAGAGCGTGGCACGGCTGACGCGGCAAGCCATGGTGCGCACAAAGTACACACGCAACTACAAAAGTCGACAACGCTCAATCGTCGATACGTTCATCACGATACATCAACAGTTTCTAAACCCCACAAGGTATATGTGCCACAGCGCCAACGCGTTGCTGCGCCAAGCGCGACTGTCATGCATCGCGCCCCAGCTACCCAGCATCACACCGCCACCGCTCACTCTCAATCACAGATCACTCGGTTCGCAAAGCCAGTCCCACAACAGACTACTGCCCCGATCGCAGATATTGGCCCAACTCGCCATGCGACCGTTCAGCGTGCGCATGCTCGTGTTGCCGCCACAAAGCAGGTGCCAGAGCGCGTCATCAAGCCTTCTCAAATTATTAAGCAAGAGGCAATCAGTCAAGCAATGGCTGAAGCGAAGCCAAAGCACGAGAAAGCCAAGCAACATCATCACCACGCTAAATCTCACGCCAAGCCACACCGCAATAAAGTCGCTCGCTTTATGAGTATCGCGAGCGCATCAGTCGCAGTGCTGCTACTCGGCGCCTACTTTACATACCTTAATATGCCAGCGCTATCGACTCGCGTTGCAGCAGCACAGGCAGGCATTGGCGCAGGCTACCCAGGCTACACCCCAAGTGGTTATAGCCTCAATGGTCCCGTTGCATATCAGCAGGGAAGCGTGACTATGAAGTTCGCCGCTAACGCCGGCCCACAAAACTACACGCTTTCGCAAACTCATTCAGACTGGGACTCAAGTGCGCTCCTCGAAGATTACGTCTCGCCACAAGCAGGCAGCAATTACATCACCACAACTACCGGTGGTTTAACAATCTACAGCTACGATTCGACGTCAGTTTGGGTCAATAACGGCATCCTCTACACGATCCACGGCAACTCGACACTTTCTGATGAGCAAATTCAGCGTATTGCTGCAAGCCTTTAGAAAATTAGCCTTAATTGCTGCTCGACAATCTCTTTTTTTTAGAAGAACCGACAGGAAATAATCAGCTTAGCTGATACGACTTCCGCTGCAAGCGTTGTTTTGCTACTTTTGTCGCAAAAAAGTAGTGTTTTTGCTTCTTTTTGAATAAAAAGAAGTCGTGACTTTTGCTTCTTTTCCCGAAAAGAGAAAAGAAGACAAAAAATGGTATAATAACAGATATGACCGTTCGCACTCGTTTCGCACCAAGCCCAACTGGCTACATTCACGTCGGCAATGTTCGCGCCGCGCTTTTCCCATACCTCCTCGCCAAACAGCAAGACGGTAAATTTGTTTTACGTATCGAAGACACCGACCAAGCCCGTTTTGTCGAAGGTGCAACCGACCTCATTCTTGATACGCTCGAATGGCTTGGCATGGACTGGGACGAAGGTCCGCGCAAAGGCGGCAACTTTGGCCCCTACGTACAAACTGAACGCCGCGACCACTACAAACAGTGGGCACAGAAGCTCATCGATAAAGGCCTCGCGTACGCCGACCCATACACGCCAGAGCAAGTCCAATCATTCCGCGAAGAAGCAATTGCAAACAAAAAACCGTTCCTTTACCGCGACTACCGCCCAGAGAATCCACCAGAATGGGATGGCACCCAGCCACTCCGATTCAAGGTAATAGAGCCCAAGCGCTACACCTGGAATGACCCGATCATGGGCGAGCTTAGTGCCGGCCCCGAAGCACTCGACGACTTCATCCTCATCAAAGCCGATGGCCTACCAACATACAATTTTGCTCACATCGTTGATGACGCCGAGATGCAAGTAACCCACGTTATCCGTGGCGTCGAATACGTTTCAAGTATTCCGCGCTACCTCAGTCTCTACGAAGCACTCGAACTCGATGTGCCAGTCCTCGCATGCACACCACACATCATGGCTCCAGATGGCAAAAAGAAGCTCGGCAAACGCGACGGAGCCAAAAGCGCAACCGACTACCGCACCGATGGCATCCTGCCAGAAGCCATGCTCAACTTCCTCGCGAGCATGGGCTGGAATGACGGCACAGAGCAAGAGATTTTTTCTAAAGAAGAGCTCATCGAAAAATTCAGCCTTGAACGCGTCCAGCGTAGCGGTGCCCGTTTTGACGAGCAGCGCCTTCTTTGGATGAATGGGCAGTGGATTCGCCGCCTATCGCTCGATGATCTTTACACACGCGTCGCACCGTATTGGCCACTTTCAGCAGCCGGCGCAAGTAACGAGTATAAAAAGCAGGTGCTCAGTCTCGTGCAGGATCGCCTCAAGACACTCTCAGAACTCGCCAGCATGACAAAATATTTCTTTGAGGAGCCAGAGGCCAATCTCGAGCTCATCACCGAGAACAAGCAGCTCAAAAAACTCTCCACAGAAGAGATTCATGATCTGTTAAACTCAGTCAAAAAAGCATTTGAGCAAATCACCGACTGGACTCCAGAGACCTTGCAAGACTGCCTCAACCAGCTTCTCGAAACAACCGGCCAGAAGCCCGGCATCCTCTTCAGCCTTGTTCGCGTCGTCACTACCTGGGCGCCATTTAGCCCACAGCTCAACGACACGCTTGCACTCCTCGGTAAAGACACGACGCTCGCTCGCATCAAAGCTGGTACAACCCAGATACAGTAGGTAAACAGCGCTAAAGCCACCTGCCTCTTATGCTATACTAAGCATAAGTATGATAGACGTCACTCCGCCCAAAGAGAGACATTCACGGTGGCACAAAATCCGCAAGTGGATGCATGTCCATCCACAGCGAACCTACGCGGTTGTTGGATTCTGCGTCATTATCTTGGCATTTATTGCAGCGGCAATCGTCTATGCATTTGCGCTCCCAGCCGACAAGCCAATTAGCATTACCGCTACAAAGAAAGCGCCCAAAAAGGTCGCGCCAGTTGTATATTATTCACCGCTCACAGGCGTGAAGGTTGCAAATGACGCCACAACTAAGCTCCCCGTTACTGGCATCATGATCGAAAACTCACCCGATGCTAGGCCACAAAGTGGGCTCAAACAAGCAGGAATCGTCTACGAAGCTATCGCCGAAGGCGGCATCACACGGTTTCTTGCACTCTACCAAGAAGCCAAGCCGCAACTTATCGGGCCAGTTCGCAGCCTCCGTATGTATTATCTTGACTGGGCCGCACCATACCAGGCCTCTATCACGCATTTTGGCGGTAGCGCCGCATCGCTCGCCGAAGTAGGCAACGGCAAGTACCGCAATCTCGACCTCATGAAGGCAGGCGGGCAATACTATTGGCGCGCCACCGATCGCTACGCACCCCACAACGTCTATACTACCTTTGCAAAGCTCGACGCATTAAATGCCTCAAAAAATTACACCACGTCTTCATTCACTCCGTGGCCTCGCCAAGACGGCAAGCCAAGCGCTACGCCCAATGCAACTACCATCGACATCCATATCTCCGGCCCACTCTACGATTCACATTACGTGTACGACCCTACAACAAATACCTACCTTCGTAACGTTGACGGCAAGCCAAGTACCGACCGTGAAGATGGCCAAATCGCGCCGACGACAGTTATCGCTAAGAAAATAGATATGTCGACCGTCTTGCAAGATGGCTACCGCGAAGACATTGCGACTACAGGATCAGGTGAAGCTACCATCTTCCAAAACGGCATCATTACCTATGCAAACTGGCAGAAAAAAGGCCGCAGCGAACCGATCACATTCACCGATGCAGCAGGTAAAGAAATTCCGCTCGACAGAGGCCAGACCTGGGTTGTAGCCGTGCCAAATTCTAATGGGAGTATATCGTGGCAGTAGAACAAGAACAAACAAGCGTACGTGAACCACAAATCCGCGAGTATTGGCGCCGCTATCGCCGTACCGCACGCGCTATCGTAATTTTAATGGAGATCGTTGTCACACTTATTGTGGGGCTTGCGCTTCTTTTTAGCGATATCGACCCAAGTGGCATAGCATTCTGGGCGACAATGGCAGCAACTGCGCTCGCAGCCACAGCGCTTAATTTCTTTATCCTCGATTTTCTTCTCACGCCGCTTCGCGACCTAGCAATGGCAGTCACAAACGCCGCAGGTGAAAAACCAACCGATCCGCTCGCTAATCCCAACGCACCGCGCTACAGCAAAAATGGTTTCCGGCCACTCCTACAGTTCATATACGAACACGCCCACGATACCGGATCAGCTGCCGAAGAAAAGAGTGGCAACCCTACAAATCCTCAACTAAAGCGCCTCGAAGCAGCACTCCGCGAAACCAACACGGGCTTTGTCGTTATGGATGCCCACGGCAAGATTCAGTTCGCCAATCACGCAGCACCAGTCAAACACAACACCAATGACACACTTGAGCTAGAGTTGCTTTTTGAAACGAACAACTCCTTCGCTGATTGGCTCGCCAACTGCCGTGAAACCGCCGTCCGCGCCGAGCAAAGCTGGGTGCGCGTACCAAACCGCATCGTTGGCGACGAAGAGCGTCGTATTTTCAATGTCACCGCCAACTACGAAAAGGGCAGTGCTGCCGAAGTAGTTATCGTTGCGTACGATGCAACAGGCGTCTTCCAGCCAGAAGACGACGAACTCGACTTTATTTCATTTGCCGCCCACGAGCTTCGCGGCCCGATCACCGTGATTCGCGGCTACCTTGACGTACTCGAAATGGAGCTCGACGATAAGCTCGAAGCCGATCAACGTGAGCTGTTCAAGCGCCTCGTCGTCAGCGCCAACCGGCTCTCCGGCTATATCAATAACATCCTCAATACCAGCAAATACGACCGCCGCCACTTGCAGGTACACCTTACCGAAGAAAGCCTCAGCAACATCTACGACAGTATCAAAGACGATATGGAGCTTCGCGCCCAATCGCAGCGCCGACTCCTCTCGGTCGAGTTACCAAACGACCTTCCAACCATCGCCGCCGATCGCTCAAGCCTCAGCGAAGTACTCTCAAACCTCATCGACAACGCGCTCAAATACTCTAATGATGGCGGCTCGGTTTCTGTAAATGCCGTTACAGAAGGCAACTTCATAAAGGTCTCCGTCACAGATAACGGTATCGGTATCCCGTCGAGTGTCATCGGGAACCTGTTCCACAAATTCTATCGCAGCCACCGCTCACGCGAGACCGTCGCCGGCACCGGTATTGGGCTTTACCTTTGTAAAGCAATCGTCGAAAGCCATGGTGGCCAAATCGGCGTCACCAGCACTGAAGGGCAGGGGTCAACCTTCACATTTACTGTTCCAATCTACGCGTCGGTCAAAGATAAGCTCCAAGCAAACGACTTTACAAACGCCGGCCTCATCTCATCAAGTGAAGGCTGGATTAAGAATCACTCAAAATACATAAGCTAAAGTGTTATAATAGCAGCATATGGCAATTAAAAGCATCCTGGTTATCGAAGATGATCGATTCATCGGCGAAATGTACGTTCGCAGCCTCAAACACGAAGGCTACGATGTCGACTGGGTTGTCGATGGCCACGACGGGCTTGTAGCGGTCACCAGCAAACCCTACGATCTCATGATGCTTGACATCATGCTTCCTGAAATGCGCGGCCCAGAAATCCTCAAAGCTCTCCGCGGTGGCAAGATAGACAAAATCCCGAACACTCGCGTGATTGTCATGACCAACTTCGATCAAGACGACGAAAGCCGCATGGCAATGCAGCACGATGTTGACGCATATCTCATCAAAGCCGAGATCACCCCACGCAAGCTAGTCGAGGTAATTAAAGGCTTTGATAAACCTGCACCAGCAGGGGAGTAGAATCGCTTATACTCAAGAAATCTAGTGCAATATATTACATAATTTAAGTATAAGTTGTATAATATATTTTTATATGAAGAGTCCTGAGCTCACGACAAATGAGCAAAATAAGCCCTGGCGAGATATAACCGCACAAGAAGCCGCTCGTAAATGCATCCAGTTACCTAATGCCGGGGCCCAATCAACCGCGTTCCGCCTGCCTGCACAGTTTAATTACGACCTATCTATCTCAGGTAAGCCTGAGGAGACTATCGAAATGCCAAGGGCGCTAAAAATAGCACATTTGCCATGGGAGACAGATGCAGCTGTTGCAAATATGAATATCGACACACAGGATGCACGTGTGCGTAAAGCAGTAAAGCTTTCCGTCGACAATCACGTCAGTACAACATGGGCGATCCAAGCCACCCGGCTCTCTCCACGGCTTGAGCAATTATTCGGCCATCCGCTTCTTGTCAGACCACAGCATAGCACGTTAATACCTGGAGACTTCCATTTTGCTTACACACAAGACCTTGGTCATCCACTTTGGGAGCGGTTTGCTCAGTTAGATCCAGAACATAACGAAGAAGATCTTCGTACCGCTTGCCGTTTCGTCGACCTCTATATCGATGCTGAGCTTTTTCTCTGTAGTAAAGGAATCTTCGATCCAACGTTTAAGCTGCTCGACAACTGCGCGACAAGCACAGCTGAAGATCCGCAATTATTCAGCAAGAATAACAACTTCATGATTACGGATTTGGGAGAATTGATACTGTATAACCTCGCGGATGTTTTACACTGTATCCGCGAAAAGGCGTGGCGTAAAACCGCATTCCAACCTGAATACACCCCGCTCACACCGACGGTACGAGCCTACTTTGACGAGGCCTTCGATACACGGCTTACTGAGGATGCTGTACGGAACATATGGGGCACGAACATGGGCATAGAGCCTAACGCCGCAGGCACACATGCCGATATGGTCGACCAACCGATACTTTCAGATGTAGCCGCTCTTATCCGTGAGGCTAAGATGCGAGCCTAATACCCCTGGACAAATACCCGCAATTTTGCTATAGTTTTACAAGTTACGGCCTTATCGTCTAACGGTTAGGACACAAGGTTCTCATCCTTGCAATCCGGGTTCGATTCCCGGTAAGGTCACCAAGTTTGATGACAGATACGGAAAAGTTCCAGAATTTATTCTCTGGGGCTTTTCTTTTGTGTTAACTCTGTAAAATAGAGTTCGACTCTTTTCGGGTGCGATGTTGCAGCCATAACTTATACTGTCTACAAAGCCACCGTTTTCGAGACGATTTAATAAATAATGCCGCTTTCGTCCTTTTGGACTCATCAGCATAAGTATACACTTATGGAGCGGTACGACAGACAGGCATCAATACACAGGCAAGAGGGTCGCAATAGACATGCGACAAGCCTAAGCTATGTACTCATGTCCGTCTGTCGGGCCACTCTTGTTGTCAGGAAGATGACTTAGGATCTGCCGCTAGGCGGCGAAACCCTTCATCATGCGTTCCAGCTCGGTGCGTCCACCCCGGAGTCCCATCTGCATGAGCATGGGGGTCATGGGGTGCGACGGGATCCAGGCCGTCCGCTCGTCCATCTCGGTGAGAATGACGAACATCAGGATGACCTA
>Ga0164242_10009451_pt1 | contig 10517 bp, 8 predicted proteins | sample OricomgcompostMG_FD_108783 | JGI IMG/M metagenome (GOLD analysis project Ga0164242, IMG submission 108783) | Miracle-Growth compost microbial communities from Emeryville, California, USA - Original compost - Miracle growth compost (MG) ... | reverse complement strand
TGACTTTTTTGCCAAACGTCCCGTTGCTTATACCAAACACGACAAGAGTATCTCAGCAAATGATTTATTCTGATTAATTTTGAGATTATACTAAGAAAAACATTTTTGTGTACAATATAAAACCGAATGCACATGACCAATTTATTTGAAGCAGCAACAGCAAATGCTGACGCCAAAGCACCCGCCCTCATACAGAATTATGAACATGAAAAACTCTGGTGGAAAAATGAGGAAAGTGAGCGGATTCTTAACAGCGGCTATCTATTGAAAGGAGAAACCGTGGAAGGAGCCATTGAAAGAATTTGTTCTGCAGTTGCGCAACGTCTGTATAAACCCGAGCTGAAGGATGCTTTCAAAGAAATTGTGGAAAGAGGATGGATGAGCCTGAGTTCTCCGATCTGGGCTAATATGGGCACGGAAAGGGGATTGCCGATATCCTGTTTTAATGTGCATATTCCTGATAATATTGAAGGGATCACCCACAAATTGGGCGAGGTGATCATGCAGACGAAACTAGGAGGGGGGACTTCTGCCTATTTCGGCGGCCTTCGGGAAAGGGGCAGCTCTATAACCGATAACGGTAAAAGTACCGGTGCTGTAAGCTTTATGCGGCTGTTTGATACCGCCATGGATACCATTTCTCAGGGTGGTGTCCGCAGAGGCGCCTTTGCTGCTTATATGGATATTGATCACGGTGATATCGAAGAGTTCCTGTCTATCAAAGATATCGGTCATCCCATCCAGAACCTGTTCTTTGGTGTGTGCATTCCAGATTACTGGATGCAGGAAATGATTGATGGAGATACTAAAAAAAGAGAAATCTGGGCTAAGGTTCTTGAAAGCAGGCAACAAAAGGGCTTGCCCTATTTGTTTTTCTCGGATAATGTCAATAAAAACAGACCTCAGGTATATAAAGATAAAAATCTGACCATACACGCCTCCAATCTGTGTTCGGAGATCATGCTTCCTTCCACTGAAGACGAATCATTCATCTGCTGTCTGGCTTCCATGAACCTGGAACTGTATGACGAGTGGAAAGACACGGATGCGGTAAAACTGGCTGTATTTTTCCTGGACGCCGTCCTACAAGAATTCATCGTCAAATCGGAGGGAAATTTCTACCTGGAAGCCGCCCATAAATTTGCCAAAAGGCACCGTGCCCTCGGGCTGGGCGCTTTAGGCTGGCATTCTTATCTTCAAAAAAATATGATTCCATTTGAAGGCATGCAGGCCAAGCAGCTGACGACCGCCATCTTTAAAGATATAAGCGAAAAAGCGGTGAAAGCCAGTCGGGACCTGGCGTGGATTTATGGCGAACCTGAATTGTTACAAGGGTATAACCTCAGAAACACCACCCTTATGGCCATTGCTCCAACCACATCTTCTTCTGCTATTTTGGGTCAGACCTCACCGGGCATTGAACCATTCAGCAGTAATTACTATAAAGTAGGCCTATCTAAAGGAAACTTTATGCGCAAAAATAAATACCTGAAAAAATTACTGGAAGAAAAGGGAATTGACAATGAAGATACCTGGAGAAGCATTATGCTCAATCATGGCAGTGTTCAACATTTAAATGAACTGAGTACGGAAGAAAAAGAGGTATTCAAAACATTTAAGGAGATCAGTCAGCTGGAAATTATTCAGCAGGCTTCTATCCGCCAAAAATATGTGGATCAGTCCCAGAGTCTGAATGTAAACATTCCTTCCAATCTACCTATTAAAGAGGTAAACCGCTTATTTATCGAAGCCTGGAAATTGGGGGTCAAAACGATTTATTATCAACGCAGCCAGAGCGTGTCCAAGGAAATGGTCACCAATCTGGTCAGTTGTAAAAGCTGTGAGGCTTAGTACCCATAGCCTGTTTTTAATTTGATATTTATTTTTTATTTTTTAGTAGCCGTTTTTTGTCTGGGCAAAAAACGGCTATTTCCTTATTGAAATGGACCTGAATATAGCTATTGTACTGATCAGCTTTCTGGCATCTTTTATCCGCTCGACCTTCGGATTCGGGGAGGCGTTGGTGGCACTCCCGTTGCTCGCACTAATGCTGCCACTTCATGTAGCCGTACCCCTGGCCTTAATGCTCTCCATTGCGATTGCTTTGTTGGTGATCGTGCAGGACCATCAGCACATCCATTTTAATCAGGCTAAATGGCTGATATTATCTGCCATTCCTGGTATCCCGCTTGGCCTTTATTTAATGCTGCAGTTAAAGGAAGGCGTTACCAAAATCGCGCTGGGCTTACTCATCTGTCTTTTTTCTATTTATTCCCTCTTAAAAAAACAACGACTCAATGATCAAAATAATAAAAGCGCCCATAAAAACCGAAGTCCCCTGATGTATCTTTTGGGTTTTATCTCCGGGATCCTGGGCGGAGCCTATGGGCTTAACGGGCCACCGCTGGTTTACTATGGTGACAGACAAGGCTGGTCGGCCAAACATTTCAGGGCCACTTTACAGGCTTATTTTTTGCCCGCCAGCACGATTGCCTTGGCAGGTTTTATCGCAAAATCCATAGTAACGGCTCAAGTACTTCATTATTTTATCATTGCGCTTCCAAGCGCCATCCCTGCCGTTTATTTAGGAAGATGGCTCAACAAGCAGTTTACAACCGGACTGTTTTTTAAAATTGTGTATGTTTTCCTTTTGATGCTTGGAACCATTTTATTGCTTTCCAACCTGTAAAAAGATTTTAAAGCCGCCAGGCTCAGGCAATACCTTTAAGTGGGTTCGGATAATTTTTGAATTTATCCGCCCGTTTATTTACAAGGAAGTTTTGCATGACGCATGTCGCACAATTTACAAAAACGTATAGTCACTGCTAAATCAAGCCTCCATCAACATACATTACCATTCGTCGGAAAACCAGCATTTGCGTCCATAAAAGCCAGCCCGGAAGCATCCCAATGCAAGTATCCAACGAGCAATTTTACCTGTTGCAAGAAGAAAACAAAGTGCTCCCTGGATGGAGCACTTTACTTTATAGCCTGTACATTCCTTATTGAAACTTTCCTTTGGTCGTGCTATCTACAGCTGCGCCATTTGAGCTATCAGTCGGATGATTGGTGCCGGCAGGCGTATAACCGCTTGGTTGGCCTGGCATGGGACTATCACTGATCGTTGAACTGTCAGGCATACCCAGGTCATTTGGGTTATCATTTAAATGTTGAGGGCCCTTACCGCTTCCACAGCTAATGGTAAAGCCAAGCAGCATTGATACTATTAAAAGTTTCAGGTTTGTGTTTTTAATGTTTTTCATAATCACCGTCTTTTTGAGGTTATTTAAAGGAGTTACTTTAATTGTTACAAAAAATGCTCCGAAGGGTAAATTCCTGAAACTTTAACACCTGCAGCACAGGAATTAATGAGTTGGTGTTACCTAATGTGTCTGATAGAAAATTTACAATAATCCCCATTGCTAATTAAATTGGTTTTTTAAATTTTTCATGCGCGTTTCTGCGAAGAAACAACGATAAATTTCTATTTTTATCAATCAAAAAAACAGCATTTTTTGCCCTGATTACCTACCTTTATATTTGATTAAATTAGATACCCTTAAATTATTGGCCTGAGTTGGTTGACAAGAAAATAAAAGTGAGTCGTAATAACTTATTGGCCCTTAGTGTTTAACCATAGAATAAAACCCTGCATGCAGCAAATTTTTCATAATCTCATTAAAGAATTTCAATTACCTCTTTCGAGCCCTGTTCTTATATTTTCCTTAATCCTGCTGATTATTCTTTTTGCACCCATTGCGCTTAAAAGATTTAACCTGCCTGGAATAATCGGCCTCATCCTCTCAGGTGTTATCATCGGCCCCAAAGGACTTGATATTATAGCCAATGATTCTGCGATCCACCTTTTTTCCACTATTGGTATACTGTACATCATGTTCATTGCGGGACTTGAACTTGATTTGCAACAGTTTAAAAAGCATCGCAATAAAAGCCTGATATTCGGAGCTTTCACTTTCTTTCTGCCGCTAATTATTGGCTACCCGGTTTGCCATTATATCCTGGGATATGATTTTGACGCGAGTTTTCTAACGGCCAGTATGTTTGCCACGCATACGCTCGTGTCGTATCCTATTGTCAGCAAATTAGGAGTTTCAAAAAATATCGCGGTCGCTTTAACCGTAGGAGGGACTATTCTCACTGATACAGCAGTATTGATAATATTGGCCGTCATTTTGGGGAAATCCAGGGGCGGTCTTTCAGAAGAGTTTTTCATTACGCTTGGCATTTCCATCCTTTTGTTTTCGGCTTTCATGTTTTTAGTCATACCCAGAATTGCCAAATGGTTTTTCCAGAAAATGGAAAGCGAAAAGCACGCCCACTATATTTTTGTCCTGGCCGTCGTTTTCTTTGCTGCATTCTTATCCCAGGTAATCGGCCTGGAGCCCATCATCGGCGCTTTCGTAGCAGGATTGGCACTCAATAAACTGATCCCCGAATCGTCCGCATTGATGAATCGCATTGAATTTATCGGGAACTCCCTTTTTATACCTTTTTTCCTGATAGCAGTGGGCATGCAGGTTAATATCCAGGTGATTACAGCCGGACCAATGGCCCTAGTGGTGGCTGCGGCTTTATCTCTGGTCGCCATAATCGGAAAATGGCTAGCCGCCTGGTCCACGCAGCATATCTTCAAATTATCCAAAGATCAAAGAGGCATAATATTCGGTTTGAGTGGCTCCCATGCAGCCGCCACCTTAGCGGTCATTTTAGTAGGTTACGAGGCGAAAATCCTGGACGAGAATATCTTAAATGGCACCATTATGCTTATTTTAATAACCTGTATCGTTTCTTCCCTGGTTACTGAGCGATCTGCCAAGGCCATTTTGATCCAGGATGAGGCTCGTGACCTGGTCAGAGAAGAAAAAGAAACTTCCAATAAAGAAAATATTATCGTTACTGCCTCCAAAGCAATAAAATTTGAAAAGTTGCTGGAACTGGCGTTATTAATTAAAAATAAAAAATCAGCGGAACCGGTAACCATTCTGTCGGTTGTTCCCAATAATGAGGCAGCGGAAGAGAATATCCTTAAAACCCGTAATAAACTCCATGAGTTTATTACGATGGCTTCCGCAACTGAGGTGAAGGCCAATATCGTCACCACCCTCGACCATAATGCAGCCAGCGGGATTGCCAGGGTGGCCAAGGAATCCATTGCCGATCTGGTTATCACCAGCTGGCCCAACCGGGCTCGTATGCTCGATTTATTTATTGGAGAAAAAATGGAAGGAATCATCCGCAGCGTGGATAAAAATCTGTTTATCTGCCGTATTTCCGCTCCGCTGGTCACCAATAAAAGAATCGTACTGGCTACTCCGCCACTGGCTGAGCTGGAAAAAGGCTTTGATTTATGGGTGCGCAAGGTCATCCGCCTGGCCGAAGAGCTATCGGTGCCGATTTTTCATTACGGCCATACACACACACAAAGTGCCTTTAAACAAAAGATCCACAAAATGGGGGTAAACATTTCTTACTTTCATCACAATTTTGAGGACTGGGACAATTTTGTCAGTTTCACCCGGTTTGTTAAACCGGAGGATTTATTTATTGTGGTTTCCGCAAGAAATGGATCCGTATCTTATCTGGGGGTACAAGATCACCTCCATTATAAGCTGGACAAATATTTTGAACAAATCAGTAAAATTATCATTTTTCCCAAACAAGAAGGTGCTCCGACGGGCGATGATAATTACGAACAAATCAATCTGAGCCCGCTTAACAGAAGCCTGGATGCATTTGAATTGGTGGGGAAAAGCATCAAGGATTTCTTCAATAAAAAGCAGCCTTAGATCATATATAATTATAAGACAAAGGCTGCTCCCCTATAACCCGAAATAAGGACAATTTATATACAAGAGATGGTTTAGTTAATGTCTTTTTGCCGGCCTTCGGCCAGCTGATCCAATAACTTCTCATTAAAGGCCGGCAAATCCTTGGGGGATCTGCTGGTAACCAAAAAGCCGTCCACGACCACTTCCTGGTCTGTCCATTTTGCACCTGCGTTGATTAAATCTGTTTTAATGGATGGGTAGGAGGTGAGTTCTTTCCCTTCCAGTAAGCCTGTCTCTATAAGGGTCTGCGGTCCGTGGCATATGGCGGCCACCGGCTTGCCCGCCTCGCTGAATTTTTTGACAAACGCGACCGCTTCCTGGTGCGTTCTCAGTTTGTCAGGGTTCATCACGCCGCCAGGTAAAACAAGGGCTATATATTCATCCGCATCCGCCTGTTCTACATTTTTATCAACCGGTACTTCCACCCCCCAATCTCCGTGGTCCCAACCGCGGATCGTCTTTTTTCCCGTAGATAGTATCTCCACTGTAATGCCGGCCGACTCCAACGCTTCTTTAGGGCTAAGCAGTTCGGACTGTTCAAATCCCGTTTCTGACAGAATAGCCACTTTCTTTCCTTTTAAATATGCACTATTTTCCATGTCGGTTCTTTTATTAGATATTAATTAATCATTTTATTTATTGAATTCCGCTTCTATTGGCAGCCGCCAATGCCATGCCAGCCCTGGTAAACAATAGGAATGATCTTAATTACCGGGTAGGTACGGTTTTGACTGGGCATTTGCATCAACAAATTGTCCCGGTGCTGCCGCATATGAGGCAACTTGACTAAATTTGTAAAGGAGATCCTGTTACCTATCGCCGGAAAGTATCCTAAAAGCCATAGGAGGAAGTCAGGTTATCAATAGACAATTATAAAAAAACCCATGAGTTTAAAAGACAATTCAGATTTATATAAAAGCACCGCTATTCTTTCTAAGGTCATTCATACTGCCGGGCTGATTGTTATTAAAAATCAGCAATTATTACTCGCCTTCAGCAAACATAAAAAGGCCTGGTACCTGCCGGGTGGAAAAATAGATCCCGGAGAATGTGCCATTGCGGCCATTATCCGGGAAATTAAAGAAGAATTGTGCGTACAACTAAATGAGACGGATGTAACACCTTTATTTCATATAACGGCGCCGGCCTTTGGCGAAAAAGAAGGCATTTTAATGGAGCAGGATTGTTTTTTGGCATCAGCTGACCTTCCCTACAGGGCTTCCAGCGAGATAGAAAATATCCGTTACTTTTCCCTGGCGGATTATAAGACCCAGTCACCGGTTGTACCAGGAGTTGTCACTGCCTTTGAAAAGCTCCGTTTGTTAGGCAGGATTTTCTGATGGACCTATTTTTAGCTGAATTATTGCCCCCCTTTTCAAAGCCAGCCAGAAATTCATTGTAATTTTAAACAACCATGTCGATCATCAAAGAAACATCCCTTGAAAACTTCTATCAGGAAATTGCCGGAATCACAGGCCAATCCTTAGCCGAATTATTACCTTCGGATATTCAAAGTAATGTCGGGCATTTTAATATATTTAATATCCGTGAAACCTATAAAAATGCTCATGACAATAAGGCCATGCCCTACAACCGGAGGGCGTATTATAAAATCAGCTGTATAAAAGGCAAAAACCGGGCTGAATATGCCGATAAAGTTATTCAGATAGAACACTACGGATTATTGTTTGCTACGCCGAATGTTCCTTATCACTGGATACCTTTACATGAACCCGATGGTGATTTTTGCATTTTTACCAGAGATTTCCTCATGCCCGACCATAAAACTACACCACTGGATGAATTGCCTATTTTTAAAGCGTCAGGAACCCCGGTTTTTGAATTGTCCAGGGAGCAGTTCGAAGAAATCCATCCCGTCTTCAGCAAAATGCAACAGGCTATTCTTTCAGATTATCCCTATAAATACGATCTGATCCGAAATTATGTAATGGAGCTGATCCACTTTGGACAGCAATTGCGGCCGGAAAATAATAACCGCAGGCCTCAAAATGCCGGAGAACGAATTTTGTCCCTCTTTATTGAACTCCTGGAAAGGCAATTTATCAATGCCGGGACAGAAAAATTATTACTAAGAACTGCTGGCGATTACGCGGGCAGACTGGCTATTCATGTCAACCATCTCAATAAAATAATTAAAGACATGACCGGCAAATCTACTACAGAAATCATCAGTGCCCGGGTTATTCAGGAGGCCCAAATACTACTCAGGCAATCTACCCTTAACGTTACTGAAATTGCTTACACGCTGGGCTTTGAACAAACCGCACATTTTTCCAATTTCTTTAAAAAACATACGGGATTCAGCCCCAGCAGCTTCAGGTCGTCCTGAATTTCCACGTTAACGCGTCATTTTTGAAAATTATTTGAATTGTGCAAGCATCCCTTTGATGATTGCAAACAACTTCAAGTAGTTATTGTCGACCTTTGCCTTATTAAATGATTCAATCCTACAATTTTAAATAGAAATAAAAATGACAACAGTAAACAACAAGATTGCCCTTATCACAGGTGGTTCCAGGGGACTGGGCAGAGAAATGGCACTCGCCCTGGCAACGGACGGCAAGGATATCATTATTACTTATCACAGTAATCAGCAACAGGCTGAACAGGTGCTAGGCTTAATAAAGGAGAAAGGTGTAAATGCCGCCGCCTTCAAACTAGACGCCAGTAAAACAGAAACCTTTGACGCTTTTTACGCAAATCTCGCCACTTACCTGGATCAAACCTATCAGAATCAGCGATTCGATTATTTAATCAATAATGGAGGTACAGCGCTTTATGCACCGTTTGCAAAAACAACGGAAGCTGAATTTGACAGGATTGTCAATTTGCATTTTAAAGGGGTTTATTTCCTTTCGCAGAAAGCCTTACCTTTTTTAAATGATCATGGAGCTATTGTGAATGTGAGCTCCGGGCTGGCCAGATTTTCACTTCCCGGTTCGTCCGCTTATGGCGCAACCAAGGCTGCTGTAGACAGCCTGAGCCGCTATATGGCCAGGGAGCTTGGGTCTCGCGGCATCCGGGTCAACAGCATTGCACCGGGAGCCATAGAAACGGATTTTGGTGGCGGCCATGTCAGAGACAATAAAGATGTCAACCAATTCATTGCCAAAGAGACACCGCTTGGCAGAGTAGGGCTCCCTACTGATATCGGTGGTGTTGTGGCTTTTTTATGTTCAGATCGTGCCGGTTGGTTGAATGGACAGCGAATAGAAGTCTCCGGTGGCATTTATGCATAAAGTGACATCCGCATCTTTGGTTGGTCAAATTGAACGGATCTTTATGAAGATGGCTGGCCGGTAACAAATCTTAGATAAGTTACCGGCCAGCCATTTATTTTTCAACATGGTCCTTACGCCATTAAGGCGATGTTGTTTTTATTATTTTTATTTTATTACTGCTGCGCTTTCGATGCAGCCTCTTTCAGCATTTCTTTCACTGCTGCCTCCAGCTGGTCATCTTTGCCATTTAAGAAATCCTCATAAGGCAAGGCCACTTTGATATCCGGTTCGATTTGTAATCTTTCCGTCGGTCTTTTTTCCTTGCCAATCGTGGCGACCATGGGAATACCAAAAATCAGTGTCGGATCAATTTGCCGTTCCCACCACACAGCCGTACCGGTGCCTGCAACAGGCATGCCGATCAGCTTGCCGATTTTAAGTTCCTGGTAAGCATAAGGAAAAATATACGCGTCGCTATAGTTGCTCTCACTCATTAGAACGCAACTAGGCTTCTGCCATTTATTGAGCGGTTCGCCACCTTTAAGCAGATGTCCCTGAGGCGCAAACTTCAGGTAATTCTTTCCTGAAAGGAAAGTCACCAGGTCGTCATGTAACCAACCGCCTCCGTTAAAGCGGGTATCGACAATTAAGGCCTGTTTTTCTCTGTTTTTGCCCATCACTTTATCAAAGGTTTCCCTGAAACTGCCATCATTCATTCCCTCTACATGTACATAACCTATTTTTCCGCCACTGAGACGATCAACCATCTCTTCCATCATACGCGTCCAGCGTTTATACATCAGATCCGATTCTTTCGCCAGTGAAATCGGCCTTATTTTTTCCTCCCATGTTTTGCCCCCCGCTCTTGACAGGGTTAACAGGATGTTTTTACCTGCCTGGTGGTTCAGTAAAACAGCCCAATCAATACTATCCGTAATGGGTTGGTGGTTTATCTGTAATAATAAATCACCGGCTTTTATCTGGGTCTTGGCCCGGTCAATGGGGCCACCTGCAATTACTTCCGTGATCTTCAGGCCCTTACCGGTATATGTTTCATCATAAAGCAGGCCCAGAGAGGCGGTTTGGTCCGCATTTTCATGTTGAGGATAGAACCTGCCGCCCGTATGGGAAACATCCAGTTCTCCCAGCATCTCGCTGAGTAAAAGCGCAAAATCATAATTATTGTTGATATGCGGCAAAAAGCGCTCGTACACTTTTTTATATCCATCCCAATCTACACCGTTCATATCCGGTGCATACAGCTTCTTTTTGACTTGCCGCCAGGCATGTTCAAAAATATACCTTCTTTCTGCAGATGCATCCAGCATCATATTTCCATCAATGGAAATCGGACTCACTTTACCGGAGGCCACATCCACCTTTATGAGTCCCCCACGGGAACTTAAAAACAGACTCTTGCCGTCCT
>Ga0164242_10009450_pt1 | contig 10519 bp, 6 predicted proteins | sample OricomgcompostMG_FD_108783 | JGI IMG/M metagenome (GOLD analysis project Ga0164242, IMG submission 108783) | Miracle-Growth compost microbial communities from Emeryville, California, USA - Original compost - Miracle growth compost (MG) ... | reverse complement strand
GCGGCGAGCCAGGTTCGCCGAGGAAATATTCCGGCGCCGCGTATTGCAGCGTGCCGGGAAAGGCAGCGCCCGCCGGCGCCGATTCTTCCAGGCCGGCGACGCTGGTCGCGCCGAAATCGATGATCTTCACGCTGCCGGTCGCATCGATCATGATGTTTTCCGGGCGCAGATCCTGATGCAGCATTTCGCGCCGGTGAAAGGCGCGCAGACCGGATGCGATCTGTTCGACCACGCTGCGCACCGTCTCCAGATCCGGTCTCGGATGATCGATCATCCATTGCGCGAGCGTCTGCCCGTCGACGAATTCCGTCACCGTGTACAGGTAGCTGCGCCGCCGCGAGGTCGGATAGACCTTCAACACATGCGGGTGATCGATGCGCCGCGCCACCCATTCTTCCAGCAGGAAGCGCTCCATGTAGCCGGCGTCGTTGCGCTTGTCGATCGAAGGCGTCTTGATCACGACAGGCGCGCCGCTTTCGCCGTCCGTCGCCAGGTAAAGATGGCTGCGCGCGCTCGCGTGCAGCTTGCGCACGATGCGATAGCCGTCGAATTCCTGGCGCGCCTCCAGCAGCGGCGGAAAGGGCAGCTCCGTCGTGTGCCGGCGCAATTCATCCGCATCCGGTTCCGGCAGCGCGTCGATGCGCAGCAACTGCACGGTCAGGTTGTCGGGACTGCCGCGCCGGTAGGCTTCCAGCGCGATCGACTTCGCCGCGTCATCCAGATCGCCGCCGCCGGCCTCGATCATCTGCACGAGGCTGTCGGCATCGAGATATTCGTGCACGCCGTCGGTCGCCAGCATCAGGCAATCGCCGCGCTCGACACGCAGTGCGCGGTAATCGATCTCGACCTGCGGGCTGACGCCGAGCGCCCTTCCCAGATACGACTGTCCGCCGCCGATATGCAGGCGATGATCCTGCGTCAGCTGTTCCAGCGAGTGACCATGCAAACGGTAGATGCGCGCATCGCCGACATGGAACAGATGCGCGGTATTCGACTTCAGAACAAGCGCGCTGAAGGTGCAGACATAACCGCGCTCGCGCGCGTAGCGATAGGAGCCGTGCTGATTTTGCGCATGCAGCCAGGAATTCGTCGCGTTCAACACGCGCTCGGCCGAGGTCTTGACCGACCATGTCTCGGACGTGCAGTAATAATCCTCGAGGAAGGCCGTTACCGCGGATTCGCTCGCAACATGACTGACGTCGCTGCTGCTGATGCCGTCGGCCACCGCGAGCGCGATGCCTTTCGTTTCCAGCAGCGGCGCGCCGGGCAGGACTAGGCCGTGGAAATCCTGGTTGCCTTCCTTTCGGCCCCGGTCGGAATACTGGCCGGCGCTGATCCGCAGTGCATCGGTCATCGGCTGCCGAGATGCCGTTGCGCTGCGCGGGAACGGCCGAGGATCAGCGCACCGCGCGCGTGACGCCGGTCCGGACGTGGGTCGCGTACAGCGTCAGCCCGGTGAAGGTCAGCCCGCCGACCAGATTGCCCAGCAAGGTCGGAATCTCGTTCCACATCAGGTATTCGCCTACGGTGAAATTACCGCCCATCATCATTGACAACGGAAACAGGAACATGTTGACCACCGAGTGCTCGAATACCAGGTAGAAGAACAGCATGATCGGCATCCACATCGCCATCACCTTGCCGCTGACCGAGGTCGAGATCATGGCGCCGACCACGCCGGTCGAGACCATCCAGTTGCACAGCACCGCGCGAACGAACAAGGTCAGCATGCCGGCCGCGCCGAGCTTCTCGAAACCGAGCGTGCGGGCTTCGCCGATATGCGCGATCGCCTTGCCGACTGCATTCGGCTCCATCGAGAAACCCGATGTCAGCACGATGGCAATGAGGATCGCCGTGGTCAGCGCACCGAGGAAATTGCCGGTAAATACCAGCCCCCAGTTGCGCAGCACGCCGCCGAGCGTGACGCCGGCGCGACGATCGAACAGCGACAGCGGTGCGAGGACGAACACGCCGGTCAGCAGGTCGAAGCCGAGCAGCGACAGCATGCAGAAGCCGACCGGAAACAGCACCGCGCCGATCAGCGGATTGCCGGTCTGCACATTGATGGTGATGGAAAACGCCACCGCGAGCGCGAGAATAGCGCCGGCCATGTAAGCACGAATCAGCGTGTCGCGCGCCGCCATGAAGACTTTCGATTCGCCGGTATCCACCATCTTCGTTACGAATTCCGAGGGCGCAAGATATGCCATGCCGTTCTCCTTCCCGATCAACAATGATGCATGGGAAAGGCAGGTATCGTGCCAGCGTCAAAGTGATTGTCTGGGGCAATAGACGCAACTTTTTCGGGAAATTCAGGCGGGGCGAAAACCACGATAGTGCGCGCAGCGGCTGCATGTACCGGCCTGGTGCAGGAAGAGATGCGCGTTCTTGCATCGCGGCAAAAAAAGCGGCAGAGCGCTCCGCATCGCAATGCGGAAACCGCCCTGCCACCTCTGCCGCGCGTTCCGGTTTCAGCCTAGATCGAACACCAGCACTTCGGCCTGCCTGCCGTTGCGAATCTCGATCGCCGGGACCTCGCTCGCTTTCAAGGCATCGCCGGTGTTCAGCGCCACGCCGTTCGCCTCGACCTCGCCGCGCGCGACGTGAACGTACGCGCGCCGTCCTGCCGCCAGCGGCAAACTCGCCGTTTCCGCGCCGTCGAACAGGCCGACATACACCTTCGCATCCTGATGGATCAGCACCGAACCATCGGCTGCATCGGGGCTGGCGATCAGCCGCAGGCGGCCGCGCTTTTCCTCGGCGGAGAAATTTTTCTCCTCGTAGCTCGGCGGAATACCGTTCACGTTCGGCTGGATCCAGATCTGCAGGAAATGCGTCTGGCTATCCTTCGAGTGATTGAACTCGGAGTGCCGCACGCCGCTGCCTGCGCTCATCCTTTGCACGTCGCCGGGACGGATCACGCTGCCGGTGCCCATGCTGTCGCGGTGCGCAAGCTCGCCTTCCAGCACATAGCTGATGATCTCCATGTCGCGATGGCCGTGCGTGCCGAAACCGGCGCCGGCGGCGACACGGTCTTCGTTGATCACGCGCAGCGGACCGAAGCCCATGTGCTCCGGATCGTAGTAGTCGGCAAAGGAAAAGCTGTGGTGGGAATCCAGCCAGCCATGGTTTGCATGACCGCGGTCTTCGCTTTTGCGAACTTGCAGCATGATGTGCTCCTTTCGGTGAGTTTTATTGTGCAACTGAGTGACACTATAGACGCACAAACCGCTTTGAATAAGGGCATAATTCCGGACAACTTGTTCAAATATTTTGAATGCGAGAATGGCAATGAATCTGACGCTGGAAGCGATCCGCATCCTCGACACGATAGACCGCAAAGGCAGCTTCGGCGCCGCCGCCGTCGCGCTCGATCGCGTGCCGTCCGCGCTGACCTACAGCGTGCGCAAGCTGGAGGACGATCTCGACGTGCTGCTGTTCGACCGCCGCGGCCATCGCGCCAAGCTGACGCCGGCCGGCCAGGAATTGCTGGAAGAAGGCCGCCACCTGCTGCGCGCCGCCGAAGAGCTGGAGCAGCGCGTCAAGCGCGCCGCCACCGGCTGCGAAGTCGAGCTGCGCATCGTGCTCGACGCGCTGATTCCCTTCGAACGCATGCTGCCGCTGATCGCTGAATTCGACCGCGAGGATTTCGGCACGCGCCTGCGCTTCTCGACCGAAGTGCTGTCCGGCACCTGGGAAAGGCTGATCAGCGGCGACGCCGAGCTGGCGATCGGCCTGTCCTTCGACGGCCCGGAGCTGGTGCGCACCAGCGGCAATTTCCGCGTGAAGCCGCTGGGCCGCATGGAATGGGTGTTTGCCGTCGCGCCCGCGCATCCGCTGGCGGCGATGGAAGAACCCCTGCCCGCGGCGGTCGTGCAGCAGTATCGCGCGGTGGTGACCGGCGACAGCGGGCGCAGTTTGCCGGCGCTCAGTTCGGGCCTGCTGTCCGGCCAGCCGACGCTGACGGTGCCGACCGTGCGCGACAAGCTGATCGCGCAAGTCGCCGGACTCGGCTGCGGCCACGTGCCGCGCAAATGGGCACAGCCCTATCTCGACAGCGGCGAACTGATCGAAAAGCAGACTTCCGAAACCAAGCCCGAAGGGCCGCCGCAATACGCATGGCGCGCCGACTCGCGCGGCAAGTCGCTGAAGTGGTTCCTGAATAAGCTGGCCAATCCCGACGTGCAGCGTCAGTTGCTGGGAGCGTAAGCGATGGCTCACTCGACAGCTTACGTCGGCCGCTTTGCGCCCTCGCCCAGCGGTCCCTTGCATGCCGGCTCGCTGGTGGCGGCGCTGGCGAGTTATCTCGATGCGAAGGCACACGGCGGACGCTGGCTGCTGCGCATCGAAGACATCGACGAAGCGCGCACCGTGCCCGGCGCAGCCGAGGCGATTCTGCAGGCGCTGGCCGCATTCGGCATGCGCCACGACGGCGAAGTGCTGGTGCAAAGCCAGCGCAAGGAAATCTATCAAGCCGCCTTCGACCGGCTCGCCGCTCACACCTATGCCTGCGGCTGCACGCGCCGCGAGATTGCCGATTCGCGGCTCGGCATCGCGGCGGATGGCGCGGCGATCTATCCGGGCACCTGCCGTCACGGCCTGGCGCCGGGAAAGACGGCACGCGCGCTGCGCCTGCGCGTGCCGGATGCCGGCGAACCGAATGAAACCATTACCTTCACCGATCGCTGGCTCGGTCCGATCGTGCAGCACCTGGCGAGCGAAGTCGGCGACTTCGTGCTGAAGCGGGCCGACGGCTATTGGGCCTACCAGCTCGCGGTCGTGGTCGACGACGCCGAGCAGCAGGTCACGCACATCGTGCGCGGCACTGATCTACTGGATTCGACCGGGCGGCAGATTTATCTGCAGCGCCTGCTCGGCTATCCGACGCCGACTTATATGCACGTGCCGGTGGTGCTCAATGAAGCCGGGGAGAAACTGTCGAAGCAGACCGGGGCGACGGCACTGGATTTGAATGAGCCGCTGGGTGAGCTGTTGCGTGCGGCGCGCTTTCTTGGAATGGAGGTCGATGCGCTTGCGCTGGATGATTTCTGGTCGCGTGCGATTGAGGCCTGGGCGTGGCGCTTTGGGGATTGACGCCTTTGGTCTCGCGCTTCCCGGTTGTCATTCCAGGGGCGCCGCCCCCACTCTCCGTCATTCCCGCGCAGGCGGGAATCCAGAGGTTTCCTTAAGCGACAGTCGACGAATTTGAGTTAGGTACTGGATTCCCGCTTGCGCGGGAATGCTGATCAGAAAACCAAAAGGGCGCCATCGGCGCCCTTTCATTCATCCGCAACATCAACTCAACGCTTCGGCGCCCCGCCCAGCAGCGCCGCCACCTTCTGCTTGCCCGGCTTGATCGACGACTTGTTCTCCGCCGGTTTGCTTTCGACATCCGGCGCCGCCGACGGCACGTAAGGCTGCGTGAAGAAGGGATCGGTCTTTTCCCTGCGCGGCGCGGCGTAGCCGCTGCGTGGCGATGCCGCACCGGAGCTGCGCGAGCCGCGTGCGCTGTCGTCGCGGCGTGCGCCGCGTTCGCCGGAACGTTCACCCGAGCGTTCGCCCGAACGTTGACGGCTGCCGCCGCGCGCGGACAAGCCGCTCAATTCCATCGGCGTGAACTTCTGCTTGGTCAGTTTTTCGATGTCGACCAGCAGGCGCGCATCCTTGTCCGAATACAGCGAGATCGCGTCGCCGGTGGCGCCCGCGCGGCCGGTGCGGCCGATGCGGTGCACGTAGTCTTCCGCGTTGTAGGGCAGATCGAAGTTGATCACGCAGGGCAGCTCGGCGATGTCCAGGCCGCGCGCGGCGACGTCGGTCGCGACCAGCACTTCCACCTCGCCGTTCTTGAACTGCTCCAGCGCCTGCATGCGCTCGCCCTGCGACTTGTCGCCGTGGATCGCCGATGCCTTGACGCCTTCGCTGACCAGTTGCCGCGCCAGGCGCGAGGCGCCGATCTTGGTGTTGGAAAACACGATCACCTGCTTCAGCTTGCGCTCGCGGATCAGGTGCGAGACCGCGTCGCGTTTCGCCTCCTCGTCGACCTTGTAGATGATCTGCGTGACGTTCTCGTTGGTCGCATTGCTGCGCGCGACTTCGATCGTCGCCGGATTCTTCAGGAAGGTGTTGGCCAGCTTCTTGATCTCGGGCGAGAAGGTGGCGGAGAACATCAGGTTCTGCCGTTCCTTCGGCAGCAGGTTGATGATGCGCTGCAGGTCGGGCAGGAAGCCCATGTCCAGCATGCGGTCGGCTTCGTCCATCACCAGGATCTGCGTCTGCGACAGGTTGACGGTCTTCTGCTGCACGTGGTCGAGCAGGCGGCCCGGCGTGGCGATCACGATTTCGACGCCGCTGCGCAAGGCGGCGGTCTGCGGAGCGATGTCGACGCCGCCGAACACCACGGTGGAGCGCAGCGGCGTGTGGCGCGAATAGGCTTTCACGTTGTCGGCGACCTGATCGGCCAGCTCGCGCGTCGGCGTCAGGATCAGCGCGCGTACCGGATGGCGCGCCGGCGAGGCGCTGGTGTTCGCATGCGCCAGCAGGCGCTGGATGATGGGCAGCGAAAAGCCTGCGGTCTTGCCGGTGCCGGTCTGCGCCGCGCCCATCACGTCGCGCCCCTGCATCACCACGGGAATCGCCTCGGCCTGAATCGGCGTCGGATGGACATAACCCTGATCATTCAGCGCACGCAGAATTTCCGGCGCCAGGCCGAAGTCCTGGAAGCGGATGGCGGGAGCGGCATTGCCTGCGGCGGGAGAGGAAGCGGACGACAGTTCGGACATGGTGATCGGCAGGCCCTGCTCACTAACACCGGGTGGCGGCGCGGGACCGCATCGCAATGCTGCGAAAGACCTGATTCTTTCGATGGTTGAAATGGTGATCGAAGACGGAGCGGCACAGCGCGATCGGAAGTGGCATGAGCTCACTGCGGCGACCGCCGGACACGCTCTCGACGGAAACCGGCATTATACGCCGGAAGGATAAATACGTGATTTATCAAGGGTTTGCGCAGGAGGAACAGGAAAAAGCGGAAAAGCGCATTTCCTCACAGCCACATGCCGGCTGCGGCGAACCACGCCCGCCAAGCAGAGCGTGCGCAAGGCCTTCGACTGCGCCGGCCATATGTCCCCCGCCAGCGAGCGCAGAGGCGCCACTTTGCATATGTAAAATCAAACGCGCCACATGAACGCCGCGAGGCGCTTGCTATCCAATCCCTCGGCGCAGCACACGCTTGCGCGTACCGGCGCCGTTCTCCAACCATCCTGGCCGTTCCTATGGGCTCACCCACGCCACGAGACTTGTTCGGCTTCTTCGCCGACCACGCCACCGACTATGCGATGCTCGTCCTCGATGCGGAAGGTCACATCCAGCATTGGTCTGCCGGCGCCGAGCAGCTGCTCGGCTGGGCCGCCGAAGAGGTGCAGGGACGGCATTTCGAGCTGCTGTTCACGCCCGAGGATCGCGCCGCCGGCACCGCGCAGAGGGAGCTGGAAGAAGCGAAGACGCTCGGCCGCGCGGCGGATACGCGCTGGCATATCGCCAAGGACGGCGCGCGCTATTTCGTCGACGGCGTGATCAATGCGTGGAACGCGCCGGACGGCCGGCTGCTCGGTTTCGGCAAGATATTCCGCGAAGCCTACGTCGGCTTCGAGCGGCGGCTGAACGAAGTCACGACCGCCCTCGTCAACGAAAAGAACCTGCTCGCCACCGTGCTGGAACGAGTGGAAGACGCGATCGTCGCCTGCGATTGCGAGGGCGAGCTGACCTTCTTCAACCGCGCCAGCAGGGAATTCCACGGCGTCGCCGACACCGACGTGCGGCCCGAGCACTGGGCGCGGCACTTCAGCCTGTATCGCGCGGACGGCCAGACCCTGCTGCAGGCGGATGAAGTGCCGCTGATGCGCGCCCTGCGCGGCGAATATCTGCGCGACGTCGAGATCGTGGTGGCGCCGGCCGGCAAGCGGCGCGTCACGCTGGTCAGCGGCGGCCCGCTGCTGGCGGCCGACGGCCGCCAGCTGGGCGCCGTCGTTTCGATGCATGACATCAGCGCGCAGCGCGAGGCGGAACGCACGCGGCAGAACGCCGTGCGCGAGCAGGCCCGGCGCGAGGAGGCGGAAGCGCTGGCGCAGCGCATACGCGAAAGCGAGGAACGCATGCGGCTGGCGGCTGGCGCCGCCGAGCTCGGCATCTGGACCTGGGACGTGAACACGCGCCAGGCCTCGTGGGAAAACGAGCGGATGTACGAGATTTTCGGCCTGCCGAAATCGGACGATGCGCCGGCGCCGCCCGCCTTCCAGACGGACATCATCTGCCCGGACGATGCCGCCGCCTACAAGCGCACGCTGGCCGCCTGCCTGCGCAGCGGCAGGCGCTTCCATTTCGAAGGCCGCTTCCGCCGGCGCGGCGACGATGACATGTACTGGTTCGAACTCACCGGCCTGCTGCATCGCGCCGACGACGGCCGGCCGCTGAAGATCATCGGCACCGCGGCCGACATCACCGAGCGCAAGCGCGCGCACGCGGCGCTGATGGATGCGAAGGCGCGCGTCGAATCGATCCTGACGATAAGCGAGATCGCGACCTGGATCTTCGACATGCGCACGCGGCGCATCACCGCCGACCGCAACCTCGCCTATCTGTTCGGCCTGAGCGAGGCGGACGCCTCCAGCGGCTCCTTCGAAGCCTATCTCGACGCGATCCACCCGGAAGACCGCGAGCGCGTCGCCCGCGAGATACGCCATGCGATCGAGACACACACGCTGTTCCAGGTCGACTACCGCGTGAAATCGACGGACGGCATCATGCGCTCGGTGATCGCGCGCGGCAAGCCGGAATACGATGAGCAGGGCAAGCCGCTGCGCCTGCCCGGCGTCGTCATCGACGTCACGCGGCAGAAGCAGATCGAGGAAGCGCTGTCAGTCAGCCAGGAGCGCTATCGCACGCTGTTCAACTCGATCGACGAAGGCTTCTGCCTGATCGAGGTGATCTTCGACGCCGACGACAGGCCGGTCAACTACCGTTTCCTGGAAACCAACCCGGCCTTCGAAAAGCACACCGGACTGAGCCATGCCGAAGGCCGCACCATCCTCGACATGGTAGCGGAGCAGGATGCGCACTGGTTCGAAATCTACGGCCGCGTCGCCCGCAGCGGCGAGCCGGTGCGCGTGATCAACCAGTCGACGCCGCTGCACCGCTGGTTCGACGTGTATGCCTCGCGCTTCGGCGACGCCGCCAACCGGCAGGTGGCGATCCTGTTCAACGACATCACCGAGCGCAAGAAGACCGAGGAAAACCTGCACCGCGCGGTGGCCGATCTGGCGGAAGCCAATCGCCGCCAGACCGAATTCCTCGCCACGCTGGCGCACGAGCTGCGCAATCCGCTGGCGCCGATCCGCACCGGCCTCGAAGTGATGCGCATGAGCGCCGGCAAGCCGGAGACGCTGGCCCGCATCCAGGACATGATGCAGCGCCAGGTGTCGGCGATGACGCGGCTGATCGACGACCTGCTCGACATCGCGCGCATCAACAGCGGCAAGCTGGTGCTGCAGAAGGAAGTGGTCGACCTGAAGGCGGTGATCGCGAACGCGGTCGAGACCACGCTGCCGCACATCGAGGCCGCGCAGCACACGCTGGCCCAGCACATTCCGGGCGAAGCGCTGCCGGTCTATGTCGATCCGGTGCGCATGACGCAGGTGTTCGGCAATCTGCTGACCAATGCCGCCAAGTACACGCCGAGCAAGGGCCGCATCACGCTGTCGGTGGCGCGCGAAGGCGCGCAGGTGCGCGTGACCGTCAGCGACACCGGCATCGGCATTCCGGCCGGATCGCTGAACAAGGTGTTCGACATGTTCGCGCAGGTCGGACGCCACGGCGACATCGCGCAAGGCGGGCTCGGCATCGGCCTGTCGCTGGTGCGCCAGCTGGTGCAGATGCATGGCGGCAGCGTGTCGGTGACGAGCCCGGGCAGCGGCCACGGCAGCAGCTTCATCGTGCAGCTGCCGCTGCGCGACGACGCGGTCGCCGCGCATGCGGGGAGCACGGCGCTGACCGGCACCGCGGCCGACAATGGCAAGTACCGCATCCTGATCGCCGACGACAACCGCGACGCGGCGGAAATCCTGACCGTGCTGCTGCAGATGCACGGCCACGTCACGCAGACCGTGTACGACGGCGACCAGGCCTTGCGCGCGGCGGCGGACTTCCATCCGGACATCGCCTTCCTCGACATCGGCATGCCGGGCACCGACGGGCTGCAGACCGCGCGCAACATGCGCAGGATGCCGGGCATGGAGAACACCATCCTGGTCGCGCTGACCGGCTGGGCGACCGAAGACGATCGCGCGCGCTCGCGCGCCGCCGGCTTCAATTACCACCTGGCGAAGCCGGTCAGCCTCGACAAGCTGACCGCATTGCTGGCCGATCCGCTGCGCTTCAAGGACGGCTGATCCGCTGCGCCCGGACATGCGACATGCCGGGCATCAAAATGAGGAAGCGCAATATTCCTCAAGGGAACTACTGCCGC
>Ga0164242_10009449_pt1 | contig 10519 bp, 9 predicted proteins | sample OricomgcompostMG_FD_108783 | JGI IMG/M metagenome (GOLD analysis project Ga0164242, IMG submission 108783) | Miracle-Growth compost microbial communities from Emeryville, California, USA - Original compost - Miracle growth compost (MG) ... | reverse complement strand
TCGGCGGTGTCGATGAGATTCACCCCTGCGTCGAGCGCCAGCTCGATCTGGCGGCGCGCGCCGTCGACGTCGATCGTGCCGACGTTCGCCGCCCAGCCGCGCCCGCCGAAACCCATCGTGCCGAGCGTGAGTGCGGAGACCCGAAGCCCCGAGTTGCCAAGCTGTCGATATTCCATGACGGCGATCCTCTCTCTAGCAGGCCGGCGAGCTCACTCGGGGGCGGCGCCGATCCGGTGGCCGTCGGCGATCACGGTGTCGACATCGAGGGCGCGTGCCCCCGGCGTCCAGCGAAAGGTGACGAGGTCGGCGTCGGCGCCCGGGCGAAGATGGCCGCGGCCACCGACGAAACGCCCTGGATTCGTGGTGGCGAGGGCGAGCGCGTCAGACAGCGTGAGGTCGGCCATCGCGGCCGCGATGGCGACGTCGTCGGCGAGCGAGCGCGCGGCGCCCGCAAGGCGGCCGGTGTCGCGCTGGGCCAAGCGGCCGTCGTCGCTCAGCTCGACCACGCCGCCCACGGGCGTGCGATAGACCCCTGCCGGGCGGCCAGCGATCGCGGTCGCGTCGGAAACCAGGTGGGCGTGCTCGATTCCCTTGGCGCGCAACATCGCGCGAAACGTCTCAGGGGTCAGATGATGGCCGTCGGCGATGAAGCCCGCATGGATTCGGTCGTCGGCGAGCTGGCTCCAGATGTAGTTGGGGTGTCGGGGCAGCACGGCGTGCGCGCCGTTGCCCAGATGGGTCGACAAGACGGCGCCGGCGTCGGCGGCGCGGGTGATGTTTTCGGGCGAGGCGCTGGTGTGCCCGATCGCGCACCGCACCCCGGCTCGTGTCGCCGCCGCGATGAACTCGAGCCCGGCGTCGTCGTGGGGCGACACCGTCACGATGCCCACCAGGCCGTCGCTGGCGCGCTGCCATCGGCGCAGCTCCTCGACGTCCGCCGGCCGGACAGCCGAAAGATCGTGGACGCCGCGCGGCCCGTCGTCGGCGGCGATGAACGGCCCTTCGACGTGCGCGAAAGGGATCGCGTGCGCAATGGCGGGATCGGCCGCGCGCGCGGCGGCGATCACCGACAGCGCGTTGACGATCTTCGCCTCGGGCGCGGTGACGATCGTCGGCGCCACCGTCGTGACGCCCACCCGCCACAACGCGCGCGTCATCGCGGCGATCCCGTCGGGCGTGACGTCGTCGGCGTTGACGTCGTGGCCCGCGAATCCGTTGACCTGAAGGTCGATCAGCCCGGCCGACAGCCAGACGTCGGCGGGCTCGGGAGATCTCGCGATCTCGACGATGCGGCCGCCCGACATCGTCACCCGAAGCGTCGCCCCCGTGGCGGGATCCTTGCCGACCAGCATCATCGCGTCGTGGGCCCGTCGGGCGCGTCCGGCGCCGAGCCGGCGTCGAGGTAGAGCGTGCAGCGCGAGTGGGCGCGCAACGCGGTCGCCGGATGGTCGCCCGACACCGGGTCGCGCAGGGCGCGGGCGACGGCGTCCCGCTTGTCGCGCCCGGGGACCATGGCGAACACCTCGTCGGCGGCGAGCAGGCGAGGCACGGTCAGCGTGATCGCGCGGGCGGGGACGGCGTCCAGCGTCTCGAAGCACCCGTCGCTGACCTGCTGTCGCCGGCTCTCGATGCTCAACGCGACGACGCGGGCGGGCGATGGGTCGGCGAGATCGGCGGGCGGGTCGTTGAACGCGAGGTGGCCGTTGACGCCGATGCCGAGGCAGACGATGTCGATCGGCGCGGCGGCCAGATGCTCGCCGTACTCGCGGGCGGCGCGATCGGGATCGGGTTCGGGCTCGATGAAACGCGCGTCGCCACACGGCACGTGGTCGAGCAGCGTCCGGCGCAGCCACGCGCCGAAGCGCTGGGGCGCGTCGGAGGACAAGCCGATGTACTCGTCCATGTGGAAGGCGACGACCCGAGGCCAGTCGATGCCGGGCTCGGCCGCGAGCGCGCGCAGGGTCGACTCCTGGCTCGGCGCGCACGCGAAGATGATCCGCACGAGGCCGGCGGTCTCGAGCCGCCCGCGGATCGCCGCCGCCACGTCGCGGGCGGCGCCCTGCCCGAGCGCCTCGCGGCTCGGGAATTTCCGCACGACGAGGCTCATGCGTCGCTCCGCGCGGATCGCGCGCGCCGGATCGAGACCCGCGACCACACGTTCTGCTGCGCCGCGAGGGTCAGCCATCCGGTGATCGCCATCGCGACGATGTTGATCAGCAGTTGCAGCGCGCTGCCACGCACCTCCGTCCACGCGCCGAACACGAACCCCAACGCGATGTTGCCCGCCGCGGGAACAGTCGTGACCGAGATGAAGACGCCCGACAGCCCGCCGAGCCGCGCCGACGTCAACGACAAAACCCCTGCGGCCGCCGCGATGATCGCCACCAGCAGCGACCAGCGGTCGGGCGTGTAGATGAACGCGGTGCCGGTGCGGTGGCCCACGATGTCGGCCTTCGAGACCCAGCCGAGGGCGCGGCCGAGCAGGCTAAGGCCCGCGGTGGCGGCGATGGCGCAGCCGAAGCCGACCGCCAGCGTCCGGGTGGCGAAGCGAAGCAGCGCCGGCCGCCGGCGCACCAACGCGACGCCGAGGGCCGCGATCGCGCCGAACTCTGGCCCGAGCACCATCGCGCCGATCACGAGGATCTGCGAATCGAGCACGATCGCGACGCTCGCCAGCAGCGTCGCCAGCGTCATGAAGGTGAGGTACGTCCAGTTCAATTCCGAGTCGCCGTAGGCGTTTTCGACGACTTCGGCCCACACCACGGAGTCCGCGCCGCTGCCGGGCGCCCGCCGCTCGGCGGCGAGGCCACGCCGCGAGATCCAGGTCTGCACTGGCTCGAGGTGGATCGTGCCTTCGTCGGCGACGCCAAGGACGCGCAATTCGTCGATGACGTCGTTCGCCACCTCGCGTGGGAGGTCGGCGAGCACGACGTCACCGATGGGGCGCACCGACGCGCCGCGAAAGACCGCGAGGCCGCTGACGTCGTCACGCGAGTCGAGCGCGCGCGTCACGGCCGCGGTGAGGCCGGACGGCGAGTAGACCCGCAGGTGCAGCACGACCCCATCTTGCCGGTTGCCCGCCCGCGCAGACCGCAAGCGTCACGGGCGACGTCGTGCCCGCGTCGCCGGCTCGCGGCCCGGCGGTTGCTGCGGCGGGGGCAGCGTCGGGGTGCGCTTCGCGATTTTGTGGGTGACCGGCTCGCCTACCCGCACGGTGACGTCGTCGCCCGCATGCCGAAACGTCATCGACCCTTCGGGGCCGTCGCGCAGCGTGTACGTGGCCTCCTCGGGCGCGACGGCGACCCGCAGCCGCATGCCACGCCAGCGCAGCGTGAACGAGAGCCGGGTGATGTCGGGGGGCAACGCCGGGTCGAAGGAGAGCGCGCCGTCGCGGTCGTGGCGCAAGCCGCCGAAGCCGGTGACCAACGCCACCCAGGCGCCGGCGAGCGAGGCCATGTGCAGGCCGTCGCGGCTGTTGTGGTGCAGATCCTGCAGGTCGATCAGCGCGGCCTCGTAGGCGAAGTCGTGCGCGAGCTCGAGATGCCCGACCTCGGCGCAGATCACCGATTGCACGCCTGCCGACAGCGACGAGTCACGCACGGTCCGTGGCTCGTAGTAATCGACATTGCGGGCCTTGTGCTCGGCGTCGAAATGCTGCCCGAACGTCACCATGGCCAGCTCGAGGTCGGCCTGCTTGATCACCTGCTTGCGGTAGATGTCGAAGTAGGGCGCGTGCAGCAGCAGGGGATAGCTGTCGCGTGACGCCTCGAAATCCCACTCCGGCAGCATCGTGAAGCCGGCGTTCTGCTCGTGCACGCCGAGCTGATCGTCGTACGGCACGAACACGGCGGCGCTCGCGGCCTTCCACCGTTCGATTTCCTGGGCCGTGACGCCGTAGCGGCGCGCTAGGCCGGGATGCCGGACGGCCGCGTCGGCGGCGGCGGAGAGATTGGTCGCGGCGGCGAGATTGGTGTAGGCGTTGTCGTCGACGAGCGCGGTGTATTCGTCGGGGCCGGTGACGCCGGAGATATGCCATTTGCCGTCGCGGCCGAAGTGGCCGACGGACATCCAGAAGCGGGCGGTCTCGGCGAGCAGCTCGACGCCGCCGTCGCGTTCGACCGAGTCGTCGCCGGTGATCGTCGTGTAGCGGGCGAACGCGATCGCGATGTCGGCGGTGGCGTGCACGGCGGCGGTGCCGGCCGGCCAGTATCCGGAGCATTCTTCGCCATGAATGGTGCGCCACGGGAACGCCGCGCCCCGCAGGCCGAGCATCTGCGCGCGTTGGCGCGCGAGGTCGAGGGTCGAATGCCGCCACCGCAACGCGTACGCGGCAGCGTCCGGGCGAGTGTAGGTGAGCACCGCGAGCACGAACGCCTCGCTGTCCCAGAACGTGTGGCCGTCATACCCCGGCCCGGTGAGGCCTTTGGCGGCGATGCCGCGGCCTTCTGCACGCGCGCCGGCCTGGAGCAGGTGGAAAAGCCCGAAGCGCACGGCCTGCTGGATCTCGTCGTCGCCTTCGATCTCGACGTCGGCGGCGTCCCAGAACTCGTCGAGGTAGGCGCGCTGCTCGCGTTGGATGCCTTCGAAGCCGACCAGCGTCGCCGCTCTCACCGCGCCGGTGACCTGGTCGCGCAACGCCTGCTGTGAGCGCACCGCCGACCAGCCGTAGCCCAAGAACTTGACGATGCGAAGGCGCTCGCCCGTGGCGAGCGAGCAGACCGCCGTGAGACGCGCGCAATCGTCGTCCACGTGGGTCTCGACCGCGACGGAGTCGGGGCGAGGGCCTTCGACGATGTGGCCCATCGCCGCCGCCATACGCAGGCCGCTCACCCGGGTTTGGTGCGCCAGCACGACCGCGTGCTCGCTTGTCGCTTGGTCGATCGCTTCGAGCGGGGCTTCGAGCGCGGCGGCGTTGCGGGGATCGTTCGATTGCGCCGGCGTCGCCTCGTTCGCGACCAGCTCCGACTGGACCACCAGGCGAACGTCGTCGCCGACCGCCTCGACCTCGTATTCGATCGCGGCGATAGCGCGTTGTTTGAACGAGACCAGTCGCGTCGAGGTGACACGAACCTCCTTGCCCGCGGGCGACCGCCAGTGGGCCGTGCGCCGCAACGTGCCGGCCCGGAAGTCGAGCACGCGCTCGTGCGAGAGCAGCTTTCCGTAGCGGACGTCGAACGGCTCGTCGTCGACGAGCAGCCTGATGAGCTTGCCGTTCGTGACATTGACGATCGACTGGCTCGACTCCGGGTTCGCATAGGCGATTTCGGCATACGGCAGCGGGCGGCGTTCGTAAAATCCGGCCAGATAGGTGCCGGGGATGCCGTAGGGCTCACCTTCGTCGAGGTTTCCGCGCAGGCCGATGTGCCCGTTCGACAGCGCGAAGACCGACTCCGACTGCGCGAGCAGGTCGAGGTCGAGGTCGGTCTCCCGCACCGCCCATGGCTCGACCGGATACGCCGGCTGCGCGATCACGCGTGGGCCTCGTCAAGCAGCTCGGCGAGATCGGCCACCACGACGTCGGCCCCCCGCGCGCGCAGCTTCTCGCCGTGCTCGGCGTCGAGGCGGTTCACCCCGACGACGAACCCGAACGCGCCCGCCCGCCCGGCCTCGACGCCAGCGATCGCGTCTTCGAACACCGCGGCCTGCGATGGCGAGGCGCCGACGCGGCGAGCGCCGACGACGAACGAGTCGGGCGCCGGCTTTCCCTTCAGCTGCTCGCTTTCGATGGTCACGCCGTCGACGCGCGCCTCGACGAGGTCGGCCAGCCCGGTCACTTTCAGCACCGTGGCGGTGTTGGCGCTCGACGACACCACGACGCGCCGCAGGCCGGCGTCCGCCGCCGCTTGGAGATAACGGCGAGAGCCGTCGTAGACGGTCACGCCGTCACGCTCGAGCGCCGCCAGCAGCGCCGTGTTCTTGCGGTCTCCCAAGCCGCGCACGGTCTCGGCGCCGGGCGGGTCGTCCGGCGCGCCTTCGGGCAGTTCGATGCCGCGGCTTTTCAAGAACGTGCGGACGCCGTCGGCGCGGGGGCGTCCGTCGACATAGCGGACGTAGTCGGCGTCGGGATCGAACGGCACGAACGGCTTTCCGTCGTGGTCGGCGCGCTCGCGCAGGTAGGCGTCGAACATCTGCTTCCACGCCGTGTTGTGCACCGATGCGGTGTCGGTGAGGACGCCGTCGAGGTCGAACAGGCAGGTGGTCACGTGAGCGGGCAAGCCGAGCATCAACCCTCCAGCGCCGCGGTGTCGGCGACTACGCCCGCTGGGGCGCGCCGTAACGCAGACCGTCCATCAGCAATCCGACGAGGCGCCGCGACTGATCCTCCGAGCCGCCCTCGCCGCTGACCATGCAAACGCCGCCGATGGCGCGCAGGAGGTCGGCGGGGCTGGCGTCGGCCCGGATCACGCCCGCCTTCGCGGCCGCGTCGACGAGCCCGGTCATCGCGGCGTCGATGCGCGCCCGCATGGCCGCGAACAGCTCGAGATGCGAATCGGCGGCCTCTTTCAGGGTGGCCGCGAGACCGCGTTTGGTGGCGATGTAACCGACGAAGCGCAGCATCCACTGCTCGAGCGCGACGTCGGGCGGGTTGGTGGCGAGCAGCTCGTCGGCGGCGTCGCACATGCTCTCGACGCCGCGTCGGTAGGCCGCCTCGACAAGCGCCTCGCGGGTGGGGAAGTGGCGGTAGAGCGTGCCGATGCCGACGCCGGTGCGGCGCGCGATGTCCTCGAGTGAGGCATCGACCCCGTGCTCGGCGAACGCCGCGGCGGCGTTTTCCAGCAGCGCGTCCCGGTTACGCCGCGCGTCGGCACGCAGCGGCCGACTCTCGCTGGTCGCCACCTCGGTCACCGCACGCCTCCGAACCCGGTCGCCCCGCCCGCCGAAAAAAATCAGCCGAAAAGAATTTGCTAACCGGAGGCAGCCTCCGTATCGTTACTGGAGGCGCCCTCCGATTCATCCATCATCCACCCTGGAGACCTCGAATGCCAATGGACTCTCCGACCGGTAGCCGTGCGCTACCGGCCTCAGGGACAACCCCTGCCAACGCCCGCGAGCCGTCGGGGGGCCACCGCCCCCCGGCCGCCCGCGACGCCGTCCGTCGTCCCGCTGATCGCGGCTCGGCCCGGAAGACCGCCGTACTCGCGGTGATCATGGTGTGCCAGCTCATGGTCGTGCTCGACATGACGATCGTGAACATCGCGCTTCCCGACATCCAATCGGCGCTGAGCTTCAGCGGCCCCAGCCTGTCGTGGGTGCTCAACGCCTACGCGCTGACCTTCGGCGGCCTGCTGCTGCTGGGGGCACGGGCGGGCGACCTGTTCGGACGACGCCGGATCTTCCTCGCCGGCATCGGCCTGTTCACGTTCGCCTCCCTGGCGGGCGGTCTGACGACGTCCGCCGGATTGTTGCTTGCCGCCCGGGCGGCCCAAGGCGTCGGCGCGGCGCTCGCGTCGCCGTCCGCCCTGGCGCTGCTCATGCTCACCTTTCGCGAAGGGGCCGAACGGGCCCGCGCGCTCGCGCTGTACGCGGCGGTGACGGTCGGCGGCAGCGCTGTCGGCCTGGTCGCCGGCGGCATCCTCGTCGAATGGGCGTCGTGGCGGTGGGTGTTCTTCGTCAACATCCCGATCGGCATCGCGCTGGTCGTGCTGGCGCGTCGTTCGATGCCCGAGACGCCGACCCGGAAGGGCCGCGTCGACGTGCCGGGCGCGCTGACGTCGACGCTCGGCATGGCCGCGCTGGTCTACGGCTTCGTGCGTGCGGCATCGGACGGCTGGGGCGCCGACGGGACCGTCGCTGCCTTCGTCGTGGGCGTCGCGCTGCTCGTGGCGTTCGTGCGGATCGAGACCACGGCGGCGATGCCGATCACACCGCTGCGCCTGTTCCTCGACCGTGACCGGACTTTCTCCTATGTGGCAAGGCTTTTGCTGATAGGTGGCTTGTTCGGAATGTTCTTCTTCCTCACCCAGGTGTTGCAGGACGTGCTGGGTTACAGCGCGTTGACGACGGGCCTGGCGTTCCTTCCCCTGACGGTCGGACTGTTCGTGGCGTCCCAGCTGAGCGCGCGCGTGCTGCTGCCGATCGTCGGGCCGAAGCCGCTGATGGCCGGCGGGATCACCATCTCGACGACGGGCGTGCTGCTGCTCAGCCAGATCTCGGAGCACACCGGCTACCCCTACGTGCTTCTCGCGCTGGTGTTGTTCGGCATCGGGAACGGGCTGGCGTTCGTGCCCCTGACGGCGGCGTCGCTCGCGGGGGTCGAGGCGGCCGACGCGGGGGCGGCGTCCGGGCTGGTGAACGTCATGCAGCAGGTCGGTGGCGCGCTCGGGCTGGCCGTGCTGGTGACGATCTTCGGTACCGCGCAACGTTCCGCGGCGCGGCATGTCGGCGCGACCACCGCGCACAGCTTCGTGGTCGGCGCGGATCACGCGTTCGTCGCCGCCGCGGTGTTGATGGCGGTCTCCGGGCTGCTGGTCGCGAGCATGCGGCGGCCGTCGTTCCCGGCGCGGGGCGCAGGGTCGGACGCGAGAACGGCGCCCGAGCCCGAGTTGGAGCTCGAGCCCGCCGGCGCCGCGTAGTCGAGCCCGTCAGGGGTTTGCGCCCCCGAGGAATGGCCTGCGGACCGTTCCTCGGGGGTGTTGGCCGCGCAAGGGCACGACGTGAGGTGGGCGCGCGACGTGAGGTGGGCGCGCGCGAGAATGGGCGGCACGATGAGCACGATCGAGTTTCGCCGCGCCACGCTCGCCGACGTGGGCGACATCGTCGCGCTTGTCGAATCCGCCTATCGCGGCGAAGCCAGCAAAGCCGGCTGGACGACGGAGGCAGATTTGCTCGCCGGGCAGCGCACCGACGCCGGCGCGGTCACCGCGATCATCGAGTCGCCGGGCGCGCGGTTCGTGCTCGCTGTCGACGCCGAGCGCGGCGAGACGCTCGGCTGCTGCCATCTAGAGCGCCGCGACAAGACGCTCGCGTATTTCGGCATGTTCGCGGTGCGTCCAGGCTCGCAAGGCGGCGGTGTGGGCAAGCTCCTGCTGGCCGAGGCCGAACGGCAGGCACATGACGAATGGGGCGTGACGACGATGGAGATGACCGTCATCGCCCAGCGTGAGGTGCTGATCTCGTGGTACGTCAGGCACGGCTACGCGCCGACCGGCGAGACGCGTCCTTTTCCCTATGGTGACGAGCGATTCGGTCGCCCGCTGCGAGACGACCTGCGGTTCGCCGTGCTCGCCAAACGGTTCGGCTGAACGCCCTCGGCGCAATTCCCTTAGCGCAATTTCCTCAGCGCAACTGTGGAGCGACCTGTGACGCGATGACGTCGAGATGGTCGAGGTCGGCCAGGTCGAGAATCTGCAGGAAAAGCCTCGTCGCGCCAAGCTCGGCGAACGCGCCGATCTGCTCGACCACCTGCGCTGGCGTGCCGAACAGCGGCGGCGGGCCGCCGATATTCGCCGCACGGGCGCGCGCTTCGGCGTCCGTGCGCCCGCAGGCGACGGTCTGCGCCGCAGACAAGACGAGCGGACGCCGGCCGCTCGACGCCCGGTCTGATTGCGCCGAGATGCGAAGCACCCGCGAAAAGCATTCTCGGGTGACGTCGAGGGAGGCGAACGGCACGTTGAACTCGTCGGCGAAACGCGCGGCCAGCGTGGGCGTGCGCACCTTGCCGTGGCCGCCGACGATGATCGGCGGCGCGGGCGATTGCGCCGGCTTAGGCAAGGCGGGCGAGTCGACGAGCTGGTAATGCTTGCCAGCAAAGGAAAACGGCTCGCCGATCGGGGTGCGCCACAACCCGGTGACAATCGCGAGCTGCTCTTCGAGGCGGTCGAAGCGCTCGGGGGTCGAGGGAAACGGGATGCCATACGCCGTGTGCTCGCGTTCGAACCAGCCGGCGCCCAGGCCGAGCTCGACCCGGCCGCCGCTCATGTCGTCGACCTCGGCGACGGTGATCGCGAGCGGGCCGGGCAGCCGAAACGTCGCCGAGCTGACCATCGTGCCCAGGCGAAGCCGCGAGGTCTGGACGGCGAGGCCGGCCAGCGTCGCCCAGGCGTCGGTGGGGCCGGGCAGGCCGAGGTCGTCGCGCATGGTCGCGTAGTGGTCGGAGCGAAAGAAACCCTCGAACCCGAGATCCTCGGCATGCCGCGCGAGGCGCAGCTGGTCGGCGTACGACGCGCCGAACTGGGGCTCGATCATGACGACAAGTCGCATGCGGCTCAGCCTTTCATGACCTTCTTTCGCTGGCACACTTGCAGGCCATGAGCACGCCACAGCAGCGCGTCGCGCGCGACGACGTCTCCACGCTCGTGGCGCGAGCGCGGGCGTTGGCCCGCCCGGGCCAGCGGCGCATCCTCGGAATCACCGGAGCGCCCGGGGCCGGCAAATCGACGCTCGCCGGCCAGATCGTCGACGCCTTGACGCCGCATGCCGTGCTCGTGCCGATGGACGGATTCCACCTCGCCGACGACGAATTGCGCCGCCTGGGCAGGCACGTTCGCAAAGGCGCGCCCGACACGTTCGACGCCGCCGG
>Ga0164242_10009448_pt1 | contig 10520 bp, 10 predicted proteins | sample OricomgcompostMG_FD_108783 | JGI IMG/M metagenome (GOLD analysis project Ga0164242, IMG submission 108783) | Miracle-Growth compost microbial communities from Emeryville, California, USA - Original compost - Miracle growth compost (MG) ... | reverse complement strand
GGAACTACCGAGGGTGTAGACGCCGGTAACGCAGCGACAACAGTCTCGCATAAGCTTTCCGGTGGGCCATGGAAAGCCGCGCATGTACCGGGCAAATCGACCGCATTGTTGAAATCATCCGCAATAACGTCGTCTCCTTCGCCGCTAATGATGTCAATTTTGGACGCGAAGCTAATGCCTCCCGGAATGGTCCAGTTCGCTGTGTAGAGCGTGTACTGGCCGACGCACGGACCCTTGCGCATCGACATGGTCATGTTGTGAAGCCCTGCGACGGGGAGCCCATCCCGGGGTTGCTTGTAGGCGACGAGGATGGTGGCGGGGAGGTTGAGGCGGTCATTGCGGAATGCAGCAGTGGCGCTGAAGACGCCGGTATACTGCAAGAGACAGCTCTGTGGGCGCAAGAGTATGACGGCGTCTTGCAGAGGATATGAATGCCCGTTGTTGTCGAAGAAGAGGCTGGTCCCGTTCTTCAAGTTTATGGTGACGGTGAAGGACGAGATGCCGGTCTTTGTCGACATAACAGCGTCGATTGGGAAGAACTATAACATGTTAGTCCGTATATGCAAACCCACCACATTAGGATCTTACTGCAAAGGTGTCGTCGAAGCCCCTACTGCGGCCCTGGGTGGTCGCCGTAACGGTGCAATTCGCTCTTCCACACTCACTACCACCATTCCGATCTCGGTAAACCAACCTGATATTCTTGATCTCAGAGATCGGGAGGTTTGTAGTACGAACGCGAATATACCCTGTCAGTCGCATTATCCTACCGCCTTGTTCGAGCGTTAACTTCAGGTCAACGGGCTTGAGCATGTATGGCTGAATGGGGTCTGAAAGCACCACGCCTGCAGGGACCACCTCGATCATCTTCTGCAGTATCCGCTGGCAGGTGGATTCGAAAGCGACAGGGTCCGCTAGAGCTTTCATGGTTACATTCGCATCCGAGTTGAAAATGCGGCGATCCGAGTCCTTCCCAAGCGCGACGGCAGGGCCAACAACCAGGGGATTCGTGGTGTTCCCGTCCAGATACTCGGTGACGACCCTGTTGTCGAAGTCCGCTATAGTGGAGTCGATGCCGACCTCGTCCTGAGATATTAACTCGGGAAACTCAGTGCGGTGCACCCTACCAAGGGTGTGCCCGCATGCTGTGACCTGGATCATCTCCTCGGGGGTAAAGCCCATGCGCGCAAACTGCCGCCGAAACGTGTCGATATCATGCTCCGGCTGCGGAACGCCGGTGTCACCGGCGCCGGGGGCGTCGATTCTCCCGGCGCGGAGGGGAATGGCAGGCCCGCCGCAGGAACGCACGGAGGCGTAAACCCCCAGCGCGATAAGGTCTGAGATGCTCGCCCGTGGGGAGAAATACGACGACATGAACCTCAAAGTGTTGTTAAAACCGGGGCCGAGGTTCTCGCCGTTATCGAGCATGTACTGGATGGACCCGTCCAAGCCACCTCGGCCGGCAGGTACATCGGCCGTGGACATGTCGTGGAAGCCAAGCCGGAGCCATTCGGCGGCGTTCTGCCTACCGGGGCCAGAGGCTTCATTTGTGCATGGATCGATGGTGTCGGCAAACCTACGGCCCCTAAAGGCCTTGAGTTGGTACATGATCTCCTCCAACTCGTCGGTCGGCGACGGCCATGTCGGATCGGCATCGGCGATCCCTGCCAGGGCCAGTTGGGCCGCTAACACCGGCAAGCACCAGAGGTGGAGCTGCATCTCGACGGATGAATAGATGATGAACGAAAGTGCGTAGGCATCACCGGAGGCTATAAAACGAATGTACTGCCGGCTCGGTCATGACGGACCAGCATTTTCCTGTCGCACCCGTTCAGAGGGGACGAACGATCAGAAATCTCTGGTTTTCAGCTCATGGCGCGAGCCAGACCAAAGAGGCCTAGTACTCTTTAATGCGTGGCAGCTACCATGGTCACGTGCATCCGCACTAGTGATTTCTGTGGTACGATGGTCCAGATGTGGCGCCCCCTATCGCACATTCGCCAGCTCAAATACGAGCTTCGACAGCCAACGAGATGCGAGTGCCAAAATTAGTGGCGTGTCCGTGAACTCACCAACCTCGGCAGCAACGACGACGATACCGACCCGTAACACGGATACTCCTAGTTATCCGTGGGCGAATTGCCATATCCATAGACTTTTGGAGGTTTTCTTTTATTGGAGCTACGACAAAGATGGGAGCGAGCACGCTGGAATGACCAAGAACCGTCCATGGTATATCAACTTTGTGTTTTGGGTTGCTAAGCACGAAAGCGCGTTTGGTGAATAGTGCCGCGCTATGAAGGCCCAGGCTCATCCCTCATTTGCCTCACATTTAGATTGACCCTCTTGTTTTTCATCCACCCTCTCCACTCCTCGTACTTCCCGTCTTCAGCGGGCCAGTCTTCAAGATACTCTGGGCAGGTTCCCTTCAGGACCTTTGGCACGCCGTGCCAAGCGAAGCGTGACTCCTTCGTCATGTATATCGCATCTCCCGACCGGAGCCTCAGCAGCAGATATTCCTTGCCGCCGGCGCCGGGGCCGCTACCCGCAGCATCCTTCATGTTCCGCTCCTCCTCGGACGCCTTTCCCGGATCATTCGGCGCGATCATGAACAACGAGTCGCAGCCAATGCTGATGCTGATGAGGCCCTTGTCCGTCTCCTCCGACACGTCCCGGTGCATCATCATGGTATCCCCGGCGGTGTAGATATTTACGATGGCGGCCTGCGCCACGGTCTCCGGGAACAACGACTGCAGGAAGGCGGCGACGTCCGGCGGGAACTCGGGCGGGCGCTCGTCCGGGTACACCCGGCTCGTCCAGTCGTACTGGCCTCCGAGTGTCACCCAGTGGAGCCGCCGGTCCATGACCTGCTTGATAGAGAGGGATTTGTGCACTTCCGGGTCCTTCGGTTGGAACTTCACGGGTGAGTCTGGGGAGTAGGAAAAGAAGGATTCGACGTCCTCTCCAACCTGGTCCGGATAAGGAAGGTCATAATGAGGATGCAGGTTTGTTTGATGCCTAGGATTGCTTAGGTCCCGGTGGATGAGATGTCTCAGGAGGATCTTCTGGACCTCAGGAGGCACCACCGACGGTATAATGAGTAGCCCTTCGATGCTCGTTAGAAGAGGGGATGGATGTTGCGTTGGTCGAATGGGAGGCGATGACAAACCTGGTAATATCGGATGGTAATATATTGGGGCATCACCACCCACAACGAGACTTGGAGGCACTTCTTTGTTCAGGTGGCTGAATGACTCGGCGATCTGCTCGGCCTTGATTTCGCCAGCACGGACAAAGCCGGCAGCCTTCTCCGGGGAACTAAGGTCATCTATCGCATCGCTTTCGAAGAGATCTGATTGCTCCATCTTCGAATGCTTCTTCCACTTGGCCCGGAGCTCATCGGACGGTTGCTCGTGAGCGTCCAGGGATGTAATATTTGCAGTCATGGTAACAAGACGGATCAATGTTACAACCTGCCAGACAACCTGCCAGAGGAAGATATCTCGAAGTTCTGGGCGAGCACGGCAGGGACAGTGCTAGAACCAATCTCATGTGTAAAGTTAACTGCCGTTGTACCTGTTGTAAGCAGTATGTACTGTACCGTTCAAGGTTTATTAGATCTTATTTCTTCCTCAAATGCCAATCATCATGACCGGGGGGCGTTTTGTCACCTTGCAAGTTTTGGAGGGGCGTTCTTCCCCCTGACTTAGGTAAGGTGGGGTTGGGTGGCCGATAAGCTCCGATAAGACGAGCTGCCCCACAAATCAGAGCCCACCTGCACGTCAAATAAGACGCGAATTTGCGCCCCTCCTTGCCCGGCAACACGTCCCTTTGGTTGCAGCCAGTAAACACAGCTCCCTCGGTGATTTCTGGTTCACAACACAACAAGCGAGCAAATCTGACCACAACAAGGCTGCTGATTTTCCTCTCACCCCAAGCAGGACAACACCGCCAACCCCCCAATGGCGAAGGAATCGTAGCATAACCTTTCTTCCATTCCATTCTAAGCCTTTTTTTCCCCCCATCATCGGCCTTTGTCTCTATCCCTGACCGCCTAATCCCCCCTGTCCCTCGTTTGCCCTACCTACTTCGTGCGCCCCCCGACTGCAACCCTGTCGAGAATCGGCTATCTCCACCCCGACCTGCTGGACGACCAGGAGCCAAGAATAAAACTGAGGAATATTGTCGTGAACAATGGATAACTACCAGAGGCTGGAGAAGATCGGCGAGGGTGCGTAATTAACTGACCTTTTCGTCTTTGTTTACCTGCCTCCGAATCTTCCGCCCTCACCGCCGAGCACTTCGACTTGACCGCTAACCTTGTCTTTCTACCCCCGCTGTTAGGAACCTATGGCGTCGTGTACAAAGCCCGGGATCTTGCCAATGGTGGACGCATCGTGGCGCTGAAGAAGATCCGCCTGGAAGCGGAGGATGAGGGAGTGCCGTCGACAGCGATCCGCGAGATTTCCCTGCTCAAAGAGATGCGCGACCCCAACATTGTGCGGCTGTTCAACATCGTACATGCCGACGGCCACAAGCTGTACCTCGTCTTCGAGTTCCTCGACCTAGATCTGAAGAAGTACATGGAGTCGCTGCCCATCTCGGATGGCGGCCGTGGCAAGGCCCTGCCCGAGGGAACCGGCCCCTCTCTCCACCACCTTGGTCTCGGCGATGCCATCATCAAGAAATTCATGAGCCAGCTGTGCGAGGGCGTTCGATACTGCCACAGCCACCGTATCCTCCACCGCGACCTGAAGCCCCAGAACCTGCTGATCGACCGCGATGGGAACCTGAAGCTTGCGGATTTCGGCCTCGCCCGCGCCTTCGGCGTTCCTCTCCGAACCTACACCCACGAAGTGGTTACTCTGTGGTACCGTGCTCCGGAGATTCTGCTTGGTGGCCGCCAGTACTCGACTGGCGTGGACATGTGGTCTGTTGGGTGCATCTTCGCAGAGATGTGCACCCGCAAGCCGCTTTTCCCAGGTGACTCGGAGATTGATGAGATCTTCAAGATCTTCCGGTAAGTGACTTTACACCCTCCAATTACTGCCAACGTTGCCGTCTCTCGTGGGGGACTGTCTCCCCGGTAGATAGATGCTAATAGAGTAACAATAATAGTCTCCTCGGCACCCCTACCGAAGACATCTGGCCAGGCGTTACATCATACCCCGACTTCAAACCTACCTTCCCTAAGTGGGCTCGTGATTACAGTGCAACCCTCTGCACGAATCTCGACGAACCAGGTCTGGAGCTTTTGGAGATGATGCTCGTCTACGACCCCGCCGGTCGCATCTCTGCCAAGCAGGCCTGCAACCACCCATACTTTGAGGACTTCAACCGGGCTCACCCCTACGGCAATGGCTACCACTAGTCGCGTGTGCCATGGGGGGTTGACGCCTCCGCCCCCATCCCAACCGCCGCCACTGCTGGCTGGAGGGGAGGGACGCGGACGTGGACTTGGCCGGTACCGCCGCCGCCGCCACCACCACCACCACCACCGTCACAGCAAAACCTCCGCACTGGGCTGGGCAAGAGGGCCTGGCCCGGCCGGTTATGACCGAAAGCATACCTTACCCGTCTGCTTTCAGGATACTGCCGGCGTCTTTTTCTACCCGAAAACAACGTTTTTTTTATGCGGCGTTCCGAGAAATATGGCTCAAGGGGGTTATGATTTTTTTTCTTTTCCTTTTTACGTTTGCTGGCATACATACCTGGCTGGAGGCACAACGAAAGGGATGGGATTTTCGCCTGATGGAGGCTGCGTCTGCTATTTGCTGAGGTAGGAGGCATCTCCACGGGGGGGCAGTGGCATGCATCATGGTAGCAGGGGAGGGAAGATCCGTCTCCATAGGGCCTCCTTGCCGTCTACCCGAGTGACTACTCAATACCAAGTCTCCTTTTTTCCTTATTTTGCCTTCGTCTCGGAGGGCCGACGCCTCGGATTGTCGATTCAATGGTCATGGCCTTGGTGGACTAAGGAATGTACCCGAAAGGACATGTTCTCAGATCCGTCTCTCTTTTGTGTGGCGAGACGGTACCGGTCTAGGCTATACACAGGTGATACCCTAATCTTCTGTATCCCTAGCAACAACCAAGACCAACACGGAGGCACTGGCCGGCCACAATGGTAGCAAACCACTCGCTCGAATGTCTACCAAGCAGCACTCCTTGATATTAGACATAACTACCTGTCTCCTGCGGACGAGAAATATGTACCCCATATGCGTTTATCCTCGGACAAATCCTGTTCCACGGAGGTAGTTTTACTTGTATTTTCCAGGGTTACAGATGATTCCCGCATTATAAGCGAGATAGATAAACACATCAATCAATTTGATTGATTACTAAGCTCAATTAGGCCTACCCAATATCGCTCCCAAGTTCCAACAATAACTCATCTTCTCTCCGCTTCTAGAATAAAAAGAAAACTCGAGATAAAGTTGGACTTGCATTTTTATATTCCGCGTTCTCATCTACCCCCGATGTCCTAAAGCCCTTCAGCCACACTCATATCTGCACTCTGCTTGAGACAAACCGAGTCAGGGTATCTTCGTCTTGATCAAGGTACCATCTAATCAAATCACCGTTAGAAGCCTGGGACACCATAAGACGCTGTTTGGAACACGGTTTCAACTTACGTCGGGTCAGTCTCCATGCCGTCGTTGAGCTCTTGTTCCAAGAACCCATTTTTGAACCAGGCAAAATCGTACCCGGGTCTAGAGCAGCCGCTCCTCCAGTCAAAGTCCTCGTACCGTCTTGTCCTCAGCATCTCAAAATAGTGCAGCCTACTGCCGGGGTGAAACGCATGCAACGCACCCTCGACAGTGCCGTTCTTGAAAGAACTCTGGCACTTGTCGCCCCAGACGGTTTTGTCTAACCAAGCCAGCATCTGTGCTTGGTAGGCTGCAGCCTTGCCCTTCTTCAGCGTAAACGACGTGTAGTTCTCCATCTGCATCTTGTTAATAATGTCGCATATGTACAGCGTGATTCGCTCGATGGATGTGATGAGGCTGCCGTGGCCGACAGGGCTGCCGGGTCCTAGGTAGACGAAGTAGTTGGGCATGTCCTCGGCGACAGCCGACATGTAGCACTGAGGATTTTCGGCCCACTGCAACTGCAGGTCGGTGCCGTTGCGGCCGATGATGGGCCACCGCGGCGCAAAGGATATGTCGAAGCCCGTCGCGGCGACGATTACATCGAAGTCGCGTTCCGTGCCGTCGGCGGAGCGGATGCCTGTCTTCGTGAAGCTGTCGAGTCTGAATTTGGTCAGTTAGAACTCAACCGTCGGCTCCCGTATCTCTCTCTTGGTGTTTTTTTTTGTCTTTCATCGTCACCGTATAAAAGAACAGATAAACTTACTCTCCCCAGACGACCTCGCAATTATCAGCACAAAGAGCTTCCAAGTATCCGGCTCCTGGGGTAGGCCGACGACAACCAACAGCAAAGTTGGGCAGGAGCTTATCATGTAGCTCGGGTTTCGCGGCGAGTTTGCACTTCATGTCCTTGGTAGTGAAATCCCTCGCCATGGCCTGCTGGGGTGTATCGCGCACGAAGAGGGGGAATCTGATGTTCAACTCCTTCTCCACGGCCTTCCGGTACTGGAGATATTCCTTCGGGTTCTCCATCCAATGGGCTTTCTGCTCCGCATCGAAGGTTATGTTCGTCTGTCCCTGCGGGATGAATCTCGAGCCCATGTTTGCGGTGATCCAGGTTGGATTACGGATATAAGCAGCCACCTTGGCGGCCACCTTCTGCGCCGCAGCTGTTACCTGGATGCCGCTGCTCCCGTTGCCAATGACGGCAACCCTCTTCCCCCGGAGGCTGAGAGCCGCTGGGTAGCTAGCACTGTGTACTAGAATGCCCTCATAATTGTCCCGCCCCGTAACCGTTGGCCAGCGCCAGTTGTTAAAGAAACCCGATGCGTTGATGAATACATCGCACTCCTCAACAATTTCCGGGCCGGCTTCGCCGTCGGTGACACCTTTGGCCGAGATGACATCTCGTCGACCATCAGTCCGTCTGCTCGTGACCAACCACTTTTGCTTGGTCTCGTCCCACGCTGCTTTTGTTACCTTCTGCCGGGTCGTGATGTATCTGCGGAGGTGGAAATTGTCTGCTACGTCTTCGAGATACTCCAGGATCTCGGGAGCAGTCACATAGAATGAAGACCATTTCGGATTTGGGGCCCAGGTGAACTGGGAGTGGTAAAGTCAGCAGATAACGGTGCAGAGTGAAGCGGCGCTCCCGTGCCTGGGGAGAAACGAACTAAGTAGTTATGACTCGGTATATCGCAGGCGCAGCCAGGATACCGGTTCTCCCACCACGTCCCGCCGATGCCAGCGTTCTTTTCGTAGATACGCAGGTCGACGTTCTTCAGTCGCCCGGATTCAACAGCATGGGCGAGGTCGAGCCCGGAACAGCCCGCACCCGCCACGATAACCTTTAGAGGCCGCGGGGTGTTAAAGAACTGCTTCGATAGCTCATACGCGACTTTGTCTTTGTTCTTGTAGGCCGCAGTGACTTCGATTGGCTTTAGCTCAGGGTCGACATTGGTGCCAGAAATGGTGTTAGGGACATGGGGGAGTTTGGCTTTGGTGCTGTCGTCGATGGTCATGATGGTTGCAGACTTAAGGTCTGTTAGAGGAACTAGCAGTAGGCAGAGGATTATACGCGCTCCTGGGGTAAGATACAACACTGCAATGAACTACACCGGGAACAAAATATTTATGCGAGTTGATGGTCTGATGCCCACGCCTTGTCTCAGGTTGAGTCTCTAATTGAGCAATCAATTTTATTGCATTCTTTTGTTTAATCGCTTTTCTGTCTGCCTTTCTTTTGCCTTTCGGGTCTCTTCAATAATTACCCTGTTGTTTACGACCGCTTGCTCCGATGCTCGGTGGCTCGGTGGCTCGGAATAAACGAATGATTTTCGGTTGGTTCGTCCCACCACTAGCTGCTCGGAATTTGTACCGAGAGCCAATGCCGACTTCCGAAATTCTCGGTGTCGGGACACTTCGACTGGTGTGGGCCAAGGTTGCCGGACGGCAACGGAGGCGGCGGGCACCACGATGCTTGGCTAGAGCCAGGGCAGGGGAAGGATGGATAATCTACTCTCTGCTTTCTTTGCCGGCGATTGGTGCTATCGAAAGCGACAGTCCCATCGGGTTACGATGAGGTCCTCGTCAAGCCGTTGCTTCCCCCTCTTATTTTTCGTGAGGAGGATAATAACCCAGCGAAGCCAAGCGTGGATTTGGTCCATCTAGGCCGAGTCCAGTTTCACCTGTGTCAACTCCTCTGCTCTGATTTTCACCATGTCATACAGCGACCTCAAAGGCAAAACATTCGTCATTACTGGCGCCGCCTCCGGCCAGGGTAGAACCACCGCCCTCCTTCTGGGCAGACAAGGAGCAAACTTGGGTAAGTAGCGGCAGCCAATGGGGCCGCAGGGGTTCTTTAGGATTTCAACTCTGCGACTAACAACCATCAACTAGGTCTGTTGGACCTCAACAAACCTGACGATGTGGCTGCCGAGATCGCCCGCATGGGCGGCAAAGCCCTCTCTTTCGCAGTCGATGTCTCCGACTACGAACAAGTCCACACCGCCGTCAAGGAGACCTCGGACCACTTCGGCGGCCTCGATGGCGCCGCAAACCTTGCCGGTACGATTGGCACGCAAGGATTTAGGGGAAAGGGGTACGCCCTAAATGTCATCGAGGACAAGGACTGGGACTGGATGATAGGCGTCAATCTGACGGGGGTCAAGAATTCGCTGAAGGCGGAGCTGAACTACGTCAAGGACCACGCGAGCCTTGTCAACATTGCCAGCATCGCCGGTCAGAGGGGCACCCCATGGAATGCCCCGTATGGAACTGCAAAGTGGGGCGTTATCAGCCTGACCAAGTGTGCGGCCCAGGAGGCAGGAGACAGAGGCATTAGAGTTAATGCAATTGCCCCGTCAGTGTTTTCAATCTCTGTTGTTTCCGGTCATGTCGCGGACAGGGATCGGTTGCAGGCTAACCGTGGTGTGGTCACGCAGTGGAGTTATCGACACCCCTTTAGCCCAATCTCTGGGCAGCCAGGAGCAGGTCCACGAGCGTCTCATTTCTAAGACGGCTCTTAAACGCATAGCTCAGCCCGAGGAGGTTTCAAAGGTGATTCTGTTCCTCCTGAGCGAGGCTTCCGGATACATCACAGGCAGTGTGCGTCAACCCCACCGTCAAAACATCCCAATAATGTCACTGACAATATACAGACGATCAATGTTGACGGGGGCTTTCAATGATGGATAAAGTAATTAAAGTGGAGTCCGCTTGGTTGCGGCCAAAGGTACAACACACTGCAACGGTCCGTGCCTGTATGAGAGAGAGAGTGAGAGTGAGAGAGAGAGAGAGAGAGAGAGAGAGAGAGAGAGAGAGAGAGAGAATGAGTGAGGGCGGTGTGTGGTCGCGCTGCACGCTGGCACAAAAAGGAGGTGACAACCACTCTACGTCACGCGCGTTGTGCGCTTGCACGTGTGGGGC
>Ga0164242_10009447_pt1 | contig 10521 bp, 8 predicted proteins | sample OricomgcompostMG_FD_108783 | JGI IMG/M metagenome (GOLD analysis project Ga0164242, IMG submission 108783) | Miracle-Growth compost microbial communities from Emeryville, California, USA - Original compost - Miracle growth compost (MG) ... | reverse complement strand
GGCGCGGCCGCCGCGCGCGTCGGTCCTCGGCACCCGGCTCGGGCCGGACTCCGGTGAACGCGTCGCCGACTATCTCGAGCGCGCGCACGAATCGCTGTCCGGCGCCGACACCGCGCCCCGCTGGGCGCTGGTGACCTCCGATACCGGCCTGAACACCGATGCCGTCGTCGACATCGGTGCGGGACTGCGTATTTCGCAGGTGCTCTACCACATTCCGATCGAGCGCGTGTATACTCCGGTGATCACCGTGCCGGTTCCGGCCGGTACCGCCGCGCTGCGGTCCGCGCAGGCGGCGGCCGCCGGCGCGATGGATCACGTGCAGGCCGACGACGACCGCTCCCGGCGCCTGGCGGCGGTGCTGGCCGCGCGGCTGCACTCCGGCTGCGCCTGTGCGGTGAACTTCGTGGTCCGCGGCACCCTCGCCGAGCTGCGAGGTCTGGCCTCGCGCAGCGGGATTCGCAGTGTGCAGGCGCTGCCGCCGGATGCCTCCGCGGGCGCGTTCGCGGTGGTGCCGCTGCTGCCCGAGCACGTCGACGTCGTGGCGCCGGGACCCGACGACGGCCCGATTCCCGACCACTGAGGCCGGCCTGCGCTGTCGGTGCCGCGCGGCATAATCGAGGCGGCGGGCGAGGGGAGAGGATGTGCCGGTGGATCGAGACGCAGGGCAGCGGGACCGGGCGCAGGGGGTGCTACTGGGGACGGCCGCCGGTGACGCACTGGGCGCCGGATACGAATTCACCCATCCGGCACCGGATTCGGTGATCGAGATGCGCGGCGGCGGCTCGCTGCGGTGGGAACCGGGGGAGTGGACCGACGACACCGCGATGGCGGTGGGTATCGCGCTCGCGGCGGCCGAACACGGTGCGCTGCACCACCCGGCGGGCCTGGACGCCGTCGCCCGGGAGTTCGTGCGCTGGTGGGACAGCCGCCCCAAGGACGTCGGATATCAGACGAGTCAGGTGCTGCAGTGGCGCAGCGCCGACGCCGCCGATATGCGCCGGCGCTCCTTCGAACTCGACGGGCTCACCGGCGGCAACGGATCGCTGATGCGCACCGCGCCGCTCGCCCTGTGCTATCTCGACGACCCGGACAACTGCGCCCGCGCCGCCCGGGCGGTGAGCGAACTCACCCACAGCGACGTCCGGGCCGGTGAGGCGTGCGTGCTGTGGTCGTGGGCGATCCGGCATGCCGTGCTCTACGGCGACTACGACGGCGTGCGCGGCGGCCTGGCCTTCGTGGACGCCGATTTCTGGGCCGCGGTACTGGACGAGGCCGAATCCGGCACTCCCGCCGACTTTCCGAAGAACGGCTGGGTGGTGCACGCGCTGCAGACGGCGTGGTGGGCGATCACCCATACCGAATCCCTGCCGGCCGCACTGGAAGCGGCGGTGCGCGCGGGCGGCGATACCGATACCACCGCCGCCGTCGCGGGCGGATTACTGGGCGCCCGCTGGGGTGCGTCGGCGATTCCGCCGCAGTGGGTCGCGCTCCTGCACGGATATCCGCGGCTGCGCGGCGACGATCTGGTCGCGCTCACCCGCCGCATCGTCGATCGCCGGATCGCACCGCGCGTACGGCCGGATGCCGGATGATTGCCCGCCTGTGGGGCGGGGACCGCGTGCCGTCCGATTCGCCGGAAACGCTCTAGGCTGTCGGACATGTCGATCACCGAGCAGCAAGCGCGCGCACCGGGCCTGACCGCGGCCGAGGTCGCGCAGCGCGTTCGTGACGGGCAGACCAACGATGTGCCGGATCGGGCGAGCCGATCGGTTGCCGACATCGTCCGGGCCAATGTGTTCACCCGCATCAACGCCATCCTCGGCGTCCTGTTCGTGCTGGTCCTGGCCACCGGATCGATCATCGACGGCATGTTCGGCCTGCTGATCGTGGCCAACAGCGTGGTCGGCATCGTGCAGGAGCTGCGCGCCAAGCGGACCCTGGACAAACTCGCCATCGTCGGCCAGGCCAAACCGGTGGTGCGCCGCGACGGTGCCGCCACCGAGGTCGGCCCGAAGGATGTGGTGCTCGACGATCTGATCGAGCTGGGGCCCGGTGACCAGATCGTGGTCGACGGCGAGGTCGTCGAATGCGAACTGCTCGAGGTCGACGAATCCCTGCTCACCGGTGAGGCCGATCCGATCGACAAGTCGGTCGGCGCGAAGGTCATGTCCGGCAGCTACGTGGTCGCCGGATCGGGCGCCTACCGAGCCACCAAGGTCGGCAAGGACGCCTACGCCGCGCAGCTGGCGCACGAGGCATCGAAGTTCACGCTGGTCGATTCGGAGCTGCGCAGCGGTATCGACACCATCCTGAAGGTCATCACCTACCTGCTGATTCCGGCGGGCCTGGTCACGATCTACAACCAGCTGTTCTCCAGCCACCAGAACTGGCAGCACGCGCTGAACGGTATGGTCGCCGCGCTGGTCCCGATGGTGCCGGAGGGCCTGGTGCTGATGACCTCGATCGCGTTCGCGGTCGGTGTGGTGCGGCTCGGCCAGCGCAAATGCCTGGTCCAGGAGCTGCCCGCGATCGAGGGCCTGGCCCGGGTCGACGTGGTCTGCGCGGACAAGACCGGCACCCTCACCGAGAACGGGATGCGGTTGTCGGAGCTGCGGGTCGTCGGCGATGTGCCGCAAGACCGGTTGCGTTCGGTGCTGGCCGCGCTCGCCCACGACGATCCGCGCCCCAACGCCAGCGTGCTCGCCATCGCCGAGGCCATGACCGAGGATCCGGACTGGTCGTCCACCGCGGTCGCGCCGTTCAGCTCGGCCAAGAAGTGGAGCGGCATCTCCTACGGCGAGCACGGGAACTGGCTGCTCGGAGCGCCGGATGTGCTCCTCGACCCGGATTCCGGCATCGCCGCCACCGCCCAGGACATCGGCGCGCAGGGGCTGCGGGTGCTGCTGCTGGCCTCCTCGGATCGGCCCGTCGACGATCCGGACGCGCCGGGCACGGTGACGCCGCAGGCGCTGGTGGTGCTGGAACAGAGGGTTCGCCCGGACGCGCGCGAAACGCTGGATTACTTTGCCGGCCAGGACGTCTCGATCAAGGTGATCTCCGGCGACAACGCGGTGTCGGTGGGCGCGGTGGCCTCCTCGCTCGGCCTGCCCGGTGGTGAGCACGCCGTCGACGCGCGCCGATTGCCTGCCGCCCAGGCCGAATTGGCCGATGTGCTGGACCGCGAAACCACCTTCGGCCGGGTCCGCCCGGATCAGAAGCGGGCGATGGTGGGAGCGTTGCAGTCGCGCGGGCACACCGTCGCGATGACCGGCGACGGTGTCAACGACGTCCTGGCGCTCAAGGATGCCGATATCGGTGTCGCGATGGGATCGGGCAGTCCGGCCACCCGCGCGGTCGCGCAGATCGTCTTGCTGGACAACCGTTTCGCCACCCTTCCGTATGTGGTGGGGGAGGGCCGGCGGGTGATCGGCAATATCGAGCGCGTCTCGAATCTGTTCCTCACCAAGACGGTGTACTCGGTCCTGCTGGCCTTCCTGGTGGGGGTGGCCGGCATCGGATCGCAGATCTTCGATTACGCCCCGCTGTCGTATCCGTTCCTGCCGCGGCACGTCACGATCGCCGCCTGGTTCACCATCGGCATTCCGGCCTTCATCCTGTCGCTGGCTCCCAACAACGAAAGGGCGCGAACGGGTTTCGTGCCGCGGGTGCTGCGGCTGGCGGTACCCTCCGGCACGGTGATCGGGGTGATGACCTTCATCGCCTACCTGATCGCCTACTGGAGCGCCGACCAGAGCCTGCCGACGGAGGCGCGCGAGGTGCAGATCGGCACGACGGCGCTGATCACGCTGCTGGTGATCGCGGTGTGGGTGCTGGCGATCGTGGCGCGGCCGTGGAACTGGTGGAAGATCCTGCTGATCGCCGGTTCGGTCGCGGGTTATCTGATCCTGTTCACGGTGCCGTTCACCCGCCACTTCTTCAAACTCGACCCGTCGAATGCCGAGCTGACCGGGGTGGCGTTCGCCTGCGGCGCGGTCGGCATCGTGCTGGTGGAGGTGGCGTGGTGGGTCACCGCGATGGTGACCGGTGAACAGCGGCACCTGTTCCCGGATTCGCCGGGCCGGAAGCCGCTGGGGCGCAAGGACTGAGCCGCGACGGCGCGTCAACTGGTCGCATGGTATGGCGCGCCGTGAACGTCCTTGTGCCACGCATCGATTCGCAACGCGGGTACCTTCGGCAGTATGGAGGTCCTGCTGCATCAGATCGATGCGTTCGCGGATGCGCCCTTCACGGGTAATCCGGCCGCGGTGATGCCGCTGCTCGGCTGGTTGCCCGACGAGCTGCTGCAGCGACTGGCCGAGGAGAACCGGCTGTCGGAAACGGCCTTCTACACCTCGGCGCTGCCGGTGGAGGCCGGATTGCCGCCCGGTGACGGCCCGGCCTTCTGGCTGCGCTGGTTCACTCCGGCCACCGAGGTCGACCTGTGCGGGCACGCCACCCTCGCCACCGCGGCGCAGATCTTCGACGATATGCATCCCGCCGCCGACCAGTTGCACTTCTACACCCGCAGTGGCTGGCTCGGGGTGAGCCGCAGTGGCGACGAGCTCGAGCTCGATCTGCCGCTCGTGGAATCCGTGGACACCGTCCCGGACCCGGACCTGATCACGGCCCTCGGGGTGCGGCCGCTGCGCGTGCTGACCGGCCAGGACGAGGTGGTCGTGGTCGCCACCGAAGCGGAAGTGGTTCGTGCCCGCCCGAATTTCGCCGCCTTCCCGGTGCTGCGCCGCGGGGTGATCCTCACCGCACCCGGCGACCACACGGATTTCGTTTCCCGCTTCTTCGCCCCCGGCGTCGGTGTCGACGAGGACCCGGTCACCGGTTCCGCGCACGCCCAGCTGGCACCGCTGTGGGCCCGCGATCTGGGCCGCGGCGATCTGTCGGCCCGCCAGCTCTCCGCCCGCACCGGCCGCCTGCGCTGCGCGGTCAGCGGCTCGCGCGTGCTGCTCACCGGCCGCTGCCACCGCTACCTCGACGGAGTGGTCCGCCTCCCGCAGGCTGAAATTCTGCCGATCTCGCCCTGAACGAATCCGCTCCCGGCGCCGGAGCGGACCGGCGACCGCCGGGCACCCGTGACCGCGGCGGTCCGCGGCCGTGCCGACGAATGAGCGCGTGGTCCGAAACCCGCTCGACAGGCGTTACCGGACGGAAGTAGCGTGCGGCTGGTGCGGGTGCGTGGATCGGTGAACGACGTGGAGGAGGCGACCGGCGCGGGAGGTGCCGCCGGGGGTCGAGGACGGTGGAGGCGCTCTCCGGCCGGTGGCGGTGTGGCGGTCGGCGCGGCGGCGTATCTGATCTGGGGCATGTTCCCCGCCTTCTTCGGATTGCTCGGTTTCGCGGGGCCGGTGGAGATCCTGGCGCAGCGGATTCTGTGGACCCTGGTCGTGGTGCTGGTGTTGCTGCTGGCGGCCGGGCGGTTGCGCGAACTGGGAGCGATCGACGGCCGCACCTGGCGGCTGGCGGCGGTGGCCGCGGCGGCGATCTCGATCAACTGGGGGACCTACGTCTACGGCGTGACGTCGGGGCACGTGGTGGAATGCGCGCTCGGCTACTTCATCAACCCGCTGGTCACGGTCCTGTTCGCAGTGGTGCTGTTCCGGGAGCGGCTGGTGTGGCCGCAGTGGGTGGCGCTCGGGCTCGGCGGCGCGGCGGTGGTGGTGCTGACCGTCGACTACGGCAAGCCACCGGTGATCGCGCTCGTGCTGGCCTGTTCCTTCGCCACCTACGGTCTGGTGAAGAAGGTGATTCGGCTCGACCCGATGCGCAGCGTCGCCGCCGAGGGTGTGGTGTCCGCGCCGTTCGCGCTGGCGGTCGTCATCGCGCTGGGGGTGCGCGGGGACGCCGAGTTCGGGCACGGCGCCGGCCACACCGCCCTGATGGTCGCCACCGGCCCGGTGACACTGATTCCGCTGCTGCTGTTCGCCTTCGCCGCCTCGCGGGTGCCGCTGTCGACCATGGGAATTCTGCAATATCTCACTCCCGCACTGCAATTGGCGTGGGGTGTGCTGGTGGGGCACGAGCCGATGCCGGCCTCGCGCTGGATCGGATTCGGGCTGATCTGGACGGCTCTGGCGGTATTCGCCGCCGACGCGCTGCACCGATCCCGGCGCTTGGCACGGCGGGACGCGCTGGGTTAATGTCGGATTCGTGGCGATGCTCCCGTAGGCCGACGAGTACCGGTCCGGGGTCGGGATCGTCACTATCAGAGGAGAAATCCTGTCCATCCAGTTCAACCACACCATTGTCGGCTGTCGTGACAATCGGGAATCGGCGCAGTTCTGGGCCGATATTCTGGGATTGAGCGTGGGAACGCCGTGGGGGCCGTTCATTCCGGTCACCGTGCACAACGGTGTCACCTTCGATTTCGCTCCGGTCCCGCCGCATATCACCGAGATTCAGCCGCAGCATTACGCCCTGCTGGTGTCCGAATCCGAATTCGACGCGGCCTACGCGAAAATCCGGGATCGGGGCCTGAGGTTCTGGGCCGATCCGCGGCAGAGCCGGGAAGGCGAGATCAACCACAACGACGGCGGTCGCGGTATCTATTTCCTCGACCCCAGCGGTCACTACATGGAGTTGCTGACCGTGCCGTACGGCGGATGGCCCGCGGCGACCGGCGAACAGCGATAGTGTGCGACCGGCGGCCGAATTCGCTTCGGCCGCCGGTCTTTTTTCGATCGAATTCCCCCGTTGTCAGGGCGAGACCGCGATACCCAGCGACAGTGCGGCGAAGGTTTTCGGTGCCGGAGAATCGTAGAACCGATCCATTTCGGTGATCTCGAATCCGGCCTCGTCCAGTAATCCGCGGATATCGCGATTGAGGTGGCATCCACCGGCGATCACCTGCTGAACCGGATCGAGCCGATGCTGCCAGGCACGCACGTTCGCATCCGGCGCCAGCCCGTGCTCGACGAAATGAAATGTGCCGCCGGGCAGCAGAACTCGCCGCACCTCCCGCAGCGCGACGGCGATATCGGGAATCGTGCACAGCGTCCACGTCGACAGCGCGCTGTCGAAACTGTTGTCCGCGAACGGCAACGACTGCCCGTCCAGGCCCGCCCGCTCCACCGGCACCGGCGAGTCCGCGACCCGCGCCGCCGCCAGTCGCCACCCCAGATCCGCCGGCTCCACGGCGCTGACGCGACTCACCCCGGCGGGGTAGAACGGCACGTTGCGACCCGAGCCGAATCCGATCTCCACCACCCGTCCCCGCAACCCCGCGCACACCCGTCGGCGCAGCCGATCGTTGGCCGGCACTCCACAGACCCGATCCGTCAACCGCGGCAGCACCCGCTCGCTGTAAATTCCCACCCTCTCACTGTGTCAAGTCGCCCTGCGCGCCGCTACCCGTCAGGGCACGGGGGTGACATATTTGCCGAGCCATGTGGTGATGTAGCTCAGCACCTCGGGTGCGATGGTGGTTTCGATGGTCGGGTATTCCTTCGGGCTGCCGGTATCGGCCGGCTGCATCAGATGGTTGAGGCCGTCGAATACGTGGACGTCGGCATTCGGGTTGCCCGCCAGATCCGCCCGCGCGGCCGGGGCGCTCTGGGCGGCCGGAACCTGCATGTCCTTGGTTCCGTAGAAGGCCAGCACCGGAATACGCAGTGCCTGCAGGGCCGGCGCCGGGTCGTAGTCGACCAGGGCCTGGAAATACGGGGTGGTCAGCTGATCGATCGCCGATTGCGGCTGCCGCTGCTCCGGTGGCAGGGAGTCGTTGTGCTCGGTGGCGAAGCGGCGGATCTGTTCGTCGTCGCCGGCGCGGATCAACGTGGTCAGGGTGGTGATGTAGCCGACCTGCTTGCGGATGGCGTCGGCGTCGGCGTGCTCGCTGCGCAGCAGCAGGTCGTTCTGCGCGAGCAGCACATCCGAGCCGGAGACGGCCGGTCCGGCCATCATGATCACGAAGGCGAGCCGGCTGTCGGGGCGGGTGGCGGCCAGCGGCGCGAGATAGCCGCCCTCGCTGTGGCCGAGCAGGCCGATGTGGTTGCCGTCGATATCGGGACGGCTGCGCAGATAGCCCAGCCCGGCCATGATGTCGTCGGTCAGGTCGGTGTAGCTGCAGGTGTCGAGTTGGCCGCCGGTGCCGCCCACGCCTCGGTCGTCGGTGCGCAGGACGGCGTATCCGGCGCGCGTGAGGGTATCGGCGAGCAGCAGGAACGGTTTGTGCCCGGCGATCTCCTCGTTGCGATCCTGGGGGCCGCTGCCGGTCACCAGGACGACCGCCGGGAACGGTCCCGGCCCGCGCGGCCGGGTGAGCGTCCCGGCGATGGTGATGCCGTCGCTGCGATAGGTCACGTCCTCGGAGAGGTACGGCCACGGCGGGTGCGGCTCCTGCGGGCGCAGCGGAGCCGGCACCTTCCCCCGATGCATGGTCAGTGCCAGATCGTGACCGGACTGGGTGAAGGTTCCGGTGACGGTATCGGCGCGGCGGTCGTAGCGGCCGGTGAAATGCGGATCGCCCGGCAATCCGGGGATCGTGAAGGCGATCGCATCCGGGTTGGTATCGACCTGTTCGAGCGGCAGATCGAAGATGCCCTGCGCCGGAACCGTCACGCTCCCACCGTCTTCGGTGAAGGTCACCCCGATCGGCAGCTGCTGGTTCGGCAGCGGCAGGACAGCGTTCCAGTCACCGACGACGGGGGCCGGGCGCGGCGTCGCGGTCACCTTGTCGGAACTCGAGCAGGCGGCCACCAGGGCCACGGCGAGCAGCGTGGCCACTGCCACGATCAGATCCCGATGCCGCCGCGATCTCGGCGGTGTTCCCGCCCAGCCGCGGGATTCCGGCAATTCGGACCTCGTTGACCGCAACGATCGCATGTCTCAACCATGACACACCGCAGCGGGTGTAGAGGTGTTTCGGCAGGTCACGACACTGGGTGGGCACGTGGTCCGAAGATCACGGACAGGGTCGGCGCCGTGTGCGGTCCGGCTCGAACCGGTCTCGGGGGTGTCACTGTGCGGACAACGTCGTTGCCCGCACAACGGTACGCCCGTACCGTAGGGTATGTGAGCAACGACGCTTTACCCGCAGGTTCTGCGGCTCTGCCCGCAGGTTCTGCGGCTCTGCCCGCAGGTGTGCGTGGCTCGGCCGCGGTCGAGTTCGAACCCTTGGTGCGCAATTTCGCGCGCATTGTCGGGGGCCGTGCCGGAGCCGGAGGCGGTCTGACCGTGCTTCGGCACGGTGAGCCGGTGGTCGATGTCTGGACCGGCTACTCCGATCTCACCACGCCCTGGACCCGCGATACGGGTAGCGTCGCGTTCTCCGCGACCAAGGGCATCGCCTCCACTGTGATCCACCGCCTGGCCGACCGCGGCCTGATCGACTACGCGGCCCCGGTGGCGGAATACTGGCCGGAATTCGGCGCTGCCGGAAAATCGCGAATCACAGTGGCGCAGTTGCTCACTCACTGCGCCGGACTGTCCTCGCTGCCGGGTGTCGCCGGCGGACTGGACGAGGTGCTCGACCACGAACTCATGGAACACCGGCTGGCCGCCGCCGCGCCGGACCGGTTGCTGGGGGTGCCGGCCTACCACGCCCTCACCTATGGATGGCTGCTGGCGGGACTGGCCCGCGCGGTCACCGGTACGAGTATGCGCGAGCTGTTCCGCACCGAAGTCTCCGAGCCGCTGGGCATCGACGGCCTGCATCTCGGGCGCCCGGCGCCGGACTCGACCACCACCGTCGCCGCGCTCGCCGGTTCCCGGCTGGCCGTGGCCGGCACCGCACTGGGTGCCCTGCTCCTCGGGCAGGCCGGGCGTTTTCCGGGTCCGCCCGGCGCCGCGATTCGTGCGCTGTTCCTGCCGGGCGTGCATGCCCTCTTCGACGGTGACGAGCCGTCGATCCTCGCGACCGAAATGCCCGCCGGAAACGGCGTATTCACCGCGGGCGCATTGGCCTCGGTCTACGGCGTGCTCGCCGACGACGGCATGATCGCCGGTCGCCGATATCTGTCGGCGCAGACCATGCGTCATATCCGGCGCGTGCAGACGCGCCGGCTCGATCACGCCCTGTTCTACTTCCCGATGATGTGGCATCTCGGATACCACACGTTCCCTATTCCGGGGGCCTCCTCCGGATTCGGCCATATCGGCCTGGCCGGATCCTTCGGCTGGGCCGAACCGCGGCTGGGCCTGTCCGTCGGATTCGTGCACAACCGGTTCACGCCCCAGTCGTTCGTGTGGGATCAGCTGGCCGCGGCCTGGGTGCTGCCGCTGGTGATTCGCGGCGCGCGGGCCATGCGCGACGGCCGTCGTTCGCCGCAGCGCCGCGCTGCCTGATCGGACGCCGAACTGCCCTGTGCCGCAGAACATCTCGCGGCACAGGGCAGTTCGTTCGTAGAGATCAGGTGAGGTACTGGTAGGTGGGGGAGTCGGGATCCAGCTGCTGGCATTGGATCGGCGAGGCATCCATGCGCGCCAGCAGTGCGTCCAGGCCGGACGGCGCGCCCAGTTCGATGCCGACGAGTGCGGCCCCGGTCTCCCGGTTGTTGCGCTTGACGTATT
>Ga0164242_10009446_pt1 | contig 10521 bp, 10 predicted proteins | sample OricomgcompostMG_FD_108783 | JGI IMG/M metagenome (GOLD analysis project Ga0164242, IMG submission 108783) | Miracle-Growth compost microbial communities from Emeryville, California, USA - Original compost - Miracle growth compost (MG) ... | reverse complement strand
CCCTTGCGGACATGCTCGGACAGCTTGGCGCCGCGCAGGCCCCGGCCCGGCGAGAGCAGCGAGATCGCATCCAGGATATTGGTCTTGCCGGCGCCGTTCGGTCCCGCCAGCACCACCGGCGCCCCCGACAGCGTCAGCGTGCCCGTGGCATAGGAACGGAAATTGCTGAGGCTTAGTTGCTTCACCGCCAGCGCCGAAATTGCCCTCTCCCCTTGTGGGAGAGGGCGGCTCGCCAAAGGCGAACCGGGTGAGGGGGGCAGCGCCGGAGGAAAACCCGTCAACTCAGACCCGAAGCGGCATGAGGACGTAAAGCGTGCGGGTGTCGCCCGTGTCCTCGATGATGGCGGGCGAGCCCGCATCCGACAGCAGGAAGCGCACTTCCTTGCCTTCGATCTGGCCGGTGATGTCCAGCAGATAGCGGGCGTTGAAGCCGATCTCCAGCCCGCCGGCGCTGTAGGTGGCGCCGACATCCTCGGTGGCGGTGCCGCTTTCCGGGTTGACCACCGACAGCGTCACCTTGTCCTTCGACAGGCCCAGCTTCACGGCGCGGGTCTTGTCGGCGCTGATGGTGGAAACGCGGTCCACCGACTGGGCGAAGTCCTTGGCGTCCAGCGCCAGCACCTTGTCGTTGCCGGCGGGGATGACGCGCTCATAGGGCGGAAAGTTGCCGTCGATCAGCTTGGAGGTGAGTTCGACGCCGTTGAAGCCGAACTGGATCTTGGTGTCCGACAGGGCGATGTCGATGGCGCCGTCGGCGTCGTCCAGCAGCTTCTGCAGTTCGCCCACGGTCTTGCGCGGCACGATCACGCCCGGCATGGCGCCAGCGCCGTCCGGCAGTTCCAGTTCATAGCGGGCCAGGCGGTGACCGTCGGTGGCGACGGCGCGCAGCACCGGCGGCGTGGCGTCCTTGGCGGCATGCAGGTAGATGCCGTTGAGGTAATAGCGGGTCTCTTCCGTCGAGATGGCGAAGCGGGTCTTGGCGATGATGCGCTTGAGATCCTCGGCCGCCAGGCGGAATTTGTGCGGCAGGGCGCCGGCCGCCATCTGGGGAAAATCCTCGCGCGGCAGGCAGGCCAGCTCGAAACGCGACGAACCGGCGGAGACCGAGAGACGGCCGCCTTCCGAGGACAGGAGTTCGACCTGCACCTGGGCGCCATCCGGCAGCTTGCGCACGATGTCGTAGAGCATATGGGCGGGCGCGGTGGCGGCGCCATTGCGCAGAATGTCGGCGGGCAGGGCCTCGACGATCTCGATGTCCAGGTCGGTGGCGGTGAGTTTCAGCCCGCTCTTGCCCGCCTCGATCAGCACATTGGAGAGGATCGGGATGGTGTTGCGCCGTTCCACCACGCTCTGGACATGGTTCAGCGCCTTGAGGAATGCGCCGCGTTCGACGTTGATCTTCATCGGTTCTCAGCCACCTGTTGGACCCGCGCCAGGCCACGATAATCGCGCCCGGAAAGCCTGTTTTTCTTGTGTTTGGAATGGCCGCTTTCGGCCCCAAGACTCAAGTCCTGAAACCTAGCAGAAACGGGACTTTCGGGCCAGAAAAACACCCTGCCGGGGAAGGCGGGAAAGGCCCGGTTTTCCGCCCGTTTTGGGCGCTTCGGCACCCCAGCCAAAAGGCATGAGCGCGGGGCGCGCAATGTCAGGTCGACTTGACATCGGATTTGACCGTGTTATGTCATGTAAACACAACATTTAGACATGGAAGGATGACATGCAATATTCCCGCAAGGGCTTCTGGCTTTCTCAGGCTGCCGCGGCAGGATTGGTGGCGCTTCTGGTTGCCTATTCCTTCTGGAAAGGGACGGGCGGCCTTCTTCCCTACTTTTCCGCTGTGGTGATGGTGCTTTGCGGCGCCTTGTCCTTCCGCGCGCTTTTTCACCTCGATGAAATCCAGCAGGCGGAGTACACCCACATTTATGCGCACGGCGCCCTGATAGGCGTGTTCGCCACGGGAGTGCTGATCCCGTTCCTGCAGACGCAGCCCGCCCTGCTGCAGACCCTGATGGATATTCAATTCCGGCACTCCACCACCAGGCCCGTGGATTACTTTATCGCGGGGTTCACCCTGCTGCTGGTGACGCAAATCATCGGCTCCATGCTTGTTCAGCTGGCGATGCGCCTGAAGTCCCGCGCATGAAAAACCGCATCAAAGTCTTGCGCGCCGAACGCGAATGGAGCCAGGCCGAACTGGCCGACCGCATCAACATCGCCCGCCAGAGCCTCAACGCCATCGAGAACGGCAAGGCCGATCCATCGCTGCCGTTGGGCATGCGCATTGCCAAGGTCTTCGGCGTGCGCGTCGAGGACGTGTTCAGCGAGGAGTAATCAAAACTGTCATGGCCCGCGAATGCGGGCCACCCAGGGTGTCAAATGCGCTATCGGCAAAGGTTGTTTGAGATCGCCCTGGAACCGTCGAACCGCTATCGGTCTGGGTGGCCCGCATTCGCGGGCCATGACAATTGAGAAGTGGCCTACAAATCGCCCTTGCGCTGGAGCATCTGGCTGAGGAAATCGACTTCCTGGCGGAACAGCGAATCCTCGCCGATCAGGGCCTCGATGCGGCGGCAGGCATGCAGCACCGTGGTGTGGTCGCGCCCGCCGAAGCGCCGGCCGATCTCGGGCAGCGAGCGGGTGGTGAGCTTGCGCGCCAGGTACATCGCCACCTGCCGGGGCCGCGCCACGCGGCGCGCGCGCTGCGGCGAATGGAAATCCTTGACGTCGAGCTTGTAGAATTCGGCGGTCTTGCGCTGGATATCCTCGATCGAGGTCTTGACGCCGGGCGAGGCGCGCAGCCCCACCGCCTCGTCGGCCACGTCCAGCGTCACCGGCTTCTTGGTGAGGTCGGCATAGGTGGCGATCTTGGTGAAAACGCCGATCAGTTCGCGGGGGCTGGCGTCGTCCATGTCGGCGATGCGTTCCAGCACGGCGTCGGGCAGCACCACGTCCGGCTTGTGCTTGCAGAAATCGGCGGCGCGGCGCTTGAGGATGGCCAGGCGCGTGTCGCGGTCGGGCTTGTCCAGCGCGATCACCAGACCGCCCGACAGGCGCGATTTGACATCGGCCCCCAGGCCTTCCAGCGCCGCGGGGGTACGGTCGGCGGCGATCACCACCCGGCGCCGGAGGTCGGCGAAGGCGTTGACGGTATAGAGGAACTCCGAGGCGGTGGCGGTGCTGCGGCAGATATGTTGCAGGTCGTCGATGATGAGGACCTCGGCGGTGCGCAGTTCCTCTTTGAACGCCAGCGTGTCCTTGCGATAGAGCGCGCCCAGGAAGTGGCGCATGAAGTCCTCGGCCCGCAGGAACAGCGTGCGCTTGCCCCGCTTGCGGAATTCCAGCGCCGCAGCGTTGAGCAGGTGGGTCTTGCCATAGCCGAAGCCGCCATGGATGTAGAGCAGGGGGATGTCGGCCTGGCCGCCCTCCGCGAAATCGCGCGCCGCGCCGTGGCCGAACGCGTTGGCGCCGCCCGGAATGAAGCTGTCGAAGGTCTGCTGCGGATGCAGCATCCGGTTCCACAGGCCCTTGGCGCTGTCGCCGCCTTGCGGCGAGGGATCCGGCGCTTCGGCACGCTGCGGCAGGTAGGAAACCGTGGCGGGCGTGCCTTCGCGCACGGGCAGGGCGCCCGCGCCGACGCTGGGCGCCGCCGTCACGATGGCGATGGCGGCGGGCGTGAACCCTTCGGTGCGGAAGGCGCGCTCGATGCGGGGGATATAATGGTTGGCCACCCAGTTGCGCACAAAGGGCTTGGCGGCGCCGATGCTGAGTTCGTCCTGCTCGAAACTTTCCAGCGACAGCGGCGCGATCCAGGCCTCGAACACCGCATCGCCCAGCTCGCGGCGCAGGCGCTCGCGCACCGCCCCCCATGCCGTCCGCCAGTCCGCCCGCGCCGCCTGTCCCGTCATCTTCGTCATCTCACCAAACCCGTTTTCTTGTGTTCCGGCACGTCTTCGTGTCCGGCCGTTCCGTAAATCCGTTTGCGTCAGCTTTGCCGCCAGGGCAGGCCTTCCGCCTTCCAGCCGTTGACCAAGCCGCGATGGCGCATCCCGTCGGGATCGCCTTCAAAGCCGCCGGCGATATTATAGGCCTGCCGGAAGCCCGCGTCGGTCAGCGCCATGGCGGCGGCGCGGCTGCGCGCGCCCGAGCGGCACAGCATCAGGACCGGCGTATCGCGGTCGGCGCCCGCCGCCGTCACCGCCTTGAGCGCATCGCCGGCAAAGGCCGGATTGCGTGCCATGGCGGGAAAACTCTGCCACTCGATACAATGGGCCTGCCGCCCCAGCGTGGAGAGATCGGGCAGGCCGACGAAATTCCATTCCGCCAGGGTGCGGACATCCACGAGTTGCGCCTGGGGGTTGGCCGCCAGCATCTCCCAGGCCTGCCGGGGACTGACGTCGCCCGCGTAATCTGGAGAGGAGGAAGGGGTCATGAGCCGGCCGATCAGAGAAAATTCGAGCACTGCCGGGGATGGCCCCAGCACAAAAGTGTCACAATGGAAGGTATTCAGGCGCTTCTAGAGATACGGATACTGGACGTGCTCTGATGATGGTCAGCGAATATTTTGTTTTTACTTTCGCTTTTCTTGACCATGGCTCTCATCCGCCCCCGACGCCCGGTTAAGATAGAATCAAGCCGGTACTCCGAACAAGGGGACAAACGTCGAACGGGCTCCGATTCGCGAATTTTTTTCATTTTTACGAACGCCCTAAGCAACTGTACCGTATACGGAAAATGAAACATTGCGGGACAGCCGTGCCGAATCAAAGGCTTGGGTGAACGTTGTTCGGGGTGAGCCGCCCGAATGCGATGAAAAATCTTTGTCAGCACACAGAGCAATAAAAAGAGCCCGGAAATCGCTCCCGGGCCCCATCTATTCTTAAAACGCCAGAAATTCCAGCGGCTTGATTATTTCGCCAGTTTCGCGACGCGCTTGCTGAGGCGGGAGACTTTGCGCGCGCCGGTATTCTTGTGCAGCACGCCCTTGGAAACGCCGCGCATGATCTCCGGCTCGGCGGCCTTCAGGGCGGCCAGGGCCGCGGCCTTGTCGCCGGACTTGATGGCTTCCTCGACCTTGCGGATGAAGCCGCGAACCCGGGTGCGGCGCGCCGTATTGATGGCGGTGCGCTTGGCGGTGGTACGGACGCGCTTCTCGGAAGAGGCGATATTGGGCATCGAGAGTTCCTTGGATTCTACCGAAGAGGCGGGCGTATAGCGCGCAGCGCCCGGAACGTCAAACGGAATGGCCCTTCGGGGGCGGGCCGGAACGGGCACGGAGCGCCCAAATATGAAATTGGCGCGCTTCGCGCGCCGCCGGCCCGCCCTCCTATTCGTCCTTGAAATCCGGCTTCCGCTTGGCCGAAAAGGCCGCCATGCCTTCTTTCTGGTCGTGGGTGGCGAACATGGCGTGGAAGGCCCGGCGCTCATAGGCCAGGCCTTCGGCCAGCGGCATCTCGAAGGCCCGGTTCACGGCGTCCTTGACCATGGCGGCGGCCGGCAGGGGCTGGGCGGCGATTTTCTCCGCCAGCTTCACCGCCTCCGCCAGCAGGTCGGTGGACGGCACCACCCGCGCCGCCAGGCCGCAGGCCAGCGCCTCGGCGGCGTCCATCATCCGGCCCGTCAGGCACAATTCCATCGCCTTGGCCTTGCCCACCGCCCGCGCCAGCCGCTGGCTGCCGCCCAGGCCGGGCATGATGCCCAGGGTGATCTCCGGCTGGCCGAACTTCGCCGTGTCGGCGGCCAGCACGATGTCCAGCGCCATCGCCAGTTCGCAGCCGCCGCCCAGCGCGAAGCCGGCCACCGCCGCGATGATGGGCTTGCGGATGCGGGTGATGCGGTCGAGCTGTCGGCCGAAAATGTTTTCGCGGTGCATCTCGGCGAAGCTTTTGGGCGCCATCTCCTTGATGTCGGCACCGGCGGCGAAGGCCTTGTCCGAGCCGGTGACGATCATCACCCGCACCTTCGGATCGGCGTCCCAGGCCTCCAGCGCCTCCGCCAGCGCATCCAGCAGTAGCGTGTTCAGGGCGTTCCGCGCCTCGGGCCGGTTGAGCGTGGCGATGCCGATGGGGCCGCGAATTTCGGTCAGGACGATGCTCATTTTCTCATCCAATCTTGTGAAAGATGCAGCTATCGAGGCCGTCTGGTCCGACCTGTCCGAATATCAATCGCCCGTTGTCGTATCGGAACGAAGCAAGTTTGAAATTGAGAGAATCGGCGTCTGCGGCTGGTCCTATGGCGCGCGTTTCTTCGTGAGACCAAACACGCACATAGCCGCTCCCACTGGTTGTCGTAACCTCAGCGCCTTCGCTGGTCGCGGATTTTATCGTGACTTTTTGTGGAAAATACCTGCACCTCAGAATGTTGTGCCCGTTCCCCCATGTTCCTATTAGGTGCGGCTTTTCCTGTCCCCAGGCCGCCGTGCACCCCGCGGCCAAAAACAGCACCGCCGCTGTCCTTCGCATCGCTACCCTCATTTCTGGCATTTTGGACAATAAAATGTGGAGCGCCCGGCCTGGATGATCCGTTTCACCGTGCCGCGGCAACCCAGTTTGCAGGGCTGGCCTTCGCGGTCATAGACCAGGAAGCGATGCTGGAACATGCCGAGTTCGCCATCGGGCCGGGCATGGTCGCGCAAGGACGAGCCGCCGGCCCTGATGGCATCCTTCAGCACGGTCTTGATGGCCGGCACCAGCCGCGCAATCTCATCCGGCTTCAGGCTGCCGGCCAGGCGCTTGGGCGAGACATGGCCGCGGAACAAGGCCTCGCTGACATAGATGTTGCCCAGCCCCGCCACCACCCGCTGGTCCAGCAGGGCGGATTTGATGGGCGTCTTCTTGCCGGCGAGCGCCGCCGCCAGATGTTTTGCGTTGAATCCCGGCGACAGTGGCTCGATGCCGATGTCCTTGAAGAGCTTGTCGTCCTCCAGCCGGTCGGTCGCCACCAGGTCCATCAGCCCGAAGCGGCGATGGTCGTTGAACAGGATGCGGGCGGGCGCGTCGGTTTCCAGCACTACATGGTCATGCTTGCCAATACCGTCCGCCGTCTCATGGACATAGGTGCCGATCTTCCGCGCCGTTCGGCCGTCGGCCTGCACGGTCATGCGGCCCGACATGCCCAGATGGATCACCAGGGTCTCGCCGCTATCGAGGTCGGCCAGGATGTATTTGGCCCGCCGCCGCAGCCGCGTCACTTTTCGGCCCTTCAGCCGGGCGGCGAAATCGCGCGGGAAAGGGCGGCGCAGGTCGCCCCGCCGTGTCTCGGCATGGGTGATGGTGCGGCCTTCCAGAGCGGGCGCGATCCCCAGGCGGACGGTTTCGACTTCGGGCAACTCGGGCAATTCGCACCTCTTGTCATCCCGGCCAGGCGATGCGAAGCATCGCGACGAGCCGGGACCCATCCTGGCGTCTTTACCATGGGTCCCGGATCGCCGCAGCGCTTTGCGCTGCTTGTCCGGGATGACAATAGTGTATGCTGCGGCCCGATGACCAATTCTTCCGATCCCACCGCCAGCTTCGGCTTTCGCGACGTGCCCGAGGCCGAGAAAGAGGGCCTTGTCCGCGAGGTTTTCTCCTCGGTCGCGGCCCGTTATGACCTGATGAACGATGTGATGAGCGCGGGCGTCCACCGCATCTGGAAGGATGCCATGGTCGAATGGCTGAACCCGCGCCCGGGCTGGGAGACCATCGATGTGGCCGGCGGCACCGGCGACATCGCTTTCCGCATCGCCGATATGGCGCGCGCCAGGTCTTCAACCGGAAGAGGGGACGGCGAAGCCCGTGTGACCGTGTGCGACATCAACGAGAAGATGGTGGGCGAGGGCAAGCGCCGCGCCGAAACGAAGGGCGAGACCGCCATCACCTGGACGGTGGGCGACGCCGAGGCGCTGCCGGCGCCCGACGCCCGCTTCGATGCCTATACCATCGCCTTCGGCATCCGCAACGTCACCCATATCGAAAAAGCGCTGGCCGAAGCGTGCCGCGTGCTGAAGCCGGGCGGCCGTTTTCTTTGCCTGGAATTTTCCCATGTCGATGTGCCGGGGCTGGATACGCTCTATGACGCCTATTCCTTCAAGCTGCTGCCCAGGATGGGCGAATGGGTGGCGAAGGATGCGCAATCCTATCGCTACCTGGCCGAAAGCATCCGCCGTTTTCCGGCGCGGGAGACATTCGCCCGCATGATCGAAGCGGCCGGGCTCAGCCGGGTGAAGGTGCGCACCCTGTCCGGTGGTATCGCCGCCATGCATTCGGCCTGGAAAATCTGATGAGCCGGAGATAATGGGCAGCCTGTTTCGCCTGATCCATGCGGCGCTGGTGCTGCTTGGGCCCGCGCTGGCTTTCCGCGGCGGCCGGCCCGATGCGGGCGTCCGGCTGGCGCGGGCGCTGGAGCGGCTGGGGCCCGCCTATATCAAGCTGGGCCAGATGCTGGCGACGCGGCCCGACATTGTCGGCGCCCCGGTCGCGGCGGCGCTGGAGCATTTGCAGGACCGCTTGCCGCCTTTCCCGGACGCGCAGGCGCGGACGGTGATCGCGCAAAGCCTGGGCCATCCGGTGGCTTCGCTGTTCGCCGAACTGGGGCCGGCGGTGGCGGCCGCTTCCATCGCCCAGGTGCATCACGGCCGCACCACCGAGGGGGCCGATGTCGCGGTCAAGGTGTTGCGCCCCGGCATCGAGGCCCGGTTCGCCCGCGATCTCGCGGCGCTGGACCTCTTCGCCCGCATGGCCGAACGCATCAGCGCCGAAGCCCGCCGGCTGCGCTTCATCGCCGTCAAGCAGACGCTGGCCGCCTCGGTGGCGCTGGAGCTGAATCTGCGGATGGAAGCGGCGGCGGCCTCCGAACTTTATGAATGCACCAGGGCCGACAGCGATTTCCGCGTGCCGCATGTGGACTGGAGCCGCACCGCCGCCCGCGTCCTCACCACCGAGTGGATCGATGGAACGCCGATTCGCGATCCCGCCGCGCTGGCAGCCGCCGGTCATGATCCGAAGCGCATCGCGCTGGTGGTTGTGCGCAGCTTCCTCACCCAGGCGCTGCGCGACGGATTTTTCCATGCCGACATGCATCCCGGCAATCTCTTCGTCGATGCCGAAGGCCGGCTGGTGGCGGTGGATTTCGGCATCATGGGCCGGTTGGAGCCGCCGCTGCGCCGCTTCATGGCCGGCACGCTGGCCGGCTTCCTGGCCCGCGATTATCGCAAGGTGGCGCAGCTTCACTATGAGCTGGCTTTCGTGCCGCCGCAGCATTCGCTGGAGACTTTCGCCCAGGCGTTGCGCGCGGTGGGCGAACCGATCTTCGGCAGGCGCGCCCGCGATATCTCCATCGCCGGCTTGCTGGGGCAATTGTTCGAGACCACCCGCCGCTTCGACATGCAGGCGCAACCGCCTCTGGTGCTGTTGCAGAAGACCATGGTGGTGGTGGAAGGCGTGGCGCGCGGCCTCGATCCCGATTTCGACATCTGGGAGGCGGCGCGGCCCGTGGCCGAACGCTGGGTTTCCGACAATCTGGGCCCGGAGGCGCGGTTGGCTCGCGCCGCCGAAGGCTTCTCCGCCCTGGGCAAGCTGGCGGAAGACCTGCCGCAACTGGTGCGGAATGCCGAAGACCTGTCGCGCATGGTGGCGGAAGGCGGCGTGCGCCTGCATCCCGACACCGCGCTCCTGATCGCTGCCGAGCAGGAGCGCCGGGCGCGGCCCGGCCGGGTGGCGCTGACGCTCCTGGTCGGTCTTGTCTTCTTCCTATTGCTGTATCTGGGCCGCGCGTATCTGTGACCGTGACAGCGTGTGGAAACGCCAGACCAGCGCCGCCGCCGCCACGAAGAGGCCGAAGGCCAGGCCCAGCCAGACGCCCAGCCCCCTGAGCCCGAAGCCGAAGCCCAGGATCAAGCACATGGGAAAGCCGCATAGCCAATAGGCGCCGCCCGCGATCCACATTGGCGCGCGCGCGTCTTTCAGTCCGCGCAGGGCGAGCGAGGCCGACACCTGCAAGCCGTCCGCGATCTGGAAGGCGGCGGCGACATGCAGGAAGGTGACGGTGAGCACGATCACCGGGCTGCCCGGCGGCTCTTCCGGCAGCCAGGCGCGGGCGATGGCCTCGGGAAACAGCAGCAGCAGCGCCGACGTCACCGTCATGAACAGCGCTGCGATGCCGATGGCGACGAAGCCGGCCCGCCGCGCCGCCACGGCATCGTCCGCGCCCGCTCCCAGGCCCACGCGCACCGTCGCCGCCAGCCCGATGCCCAGCGGCACCATGAAGGTGATGGAGGGGATGGTGATGGCGATCTGGTGCGCCGCCAGGGTGGCGACGCCGAACACGCCCATCATCAGCGCGGCGCTGTTGAACAGCATGGCCTCGAACAGGGTGGTGATGCCGATGGGAATACCCAGCCGGAACAATTCCTTCAGGTGCGGGCCATGATGGCGCCCGAGCTGGCTGAGAATGCGGTAGCGCTTCAGCGACGGCGTCACCAGGCACACGGCCAGCAGGGCCGCGGCGCTGAAGAGGTTGGAGCAGGCGCTGGCGATGCCCGCCCCT
>Ga0164242_10009445_pt1 | contig 10521 bp, 7 predicted proteins | sample OricomgcompostMG_FD_108783 | JGI IMG/M metagenome (GOLD analysis project Ga0164242, IMG submission 108783) | Miracle-Growth compost microbial communities from Emeryville, California, USA - Original compost - Miracle growth compost (MG) ... | reverse complement strand
CTTCCAAACTGATTACGCGAGTTCGATTCTCGTCGCCCGCTCCACGTCGGCGCAGTCGGCCGGGTCGTTCCCGGTGGAGTTCAGCGTCTCGCCTTGACCGTGCCTCAGGCGGCGTACGTCAGGTGTGTCGCGGCATTCGCCTTCGAGACCCCCCATGCGTTGCCGACCCGCACGTTGAGCCTGCCGCGGCTGTGTGCCGGCACCGTCACGACGATCTTGGTCGAGGAGATGACCTGGAACGCGTACGTGCGGTGGGTGCCGAACTTGACCACCGATGCGGTGCCGAAGTTCCTCCCGCGCACGGTGAGCTGTTCCCCACCGTGCACCGTCCTGCGGCTCAGCTTGGTGACGGTGGGGCCGGCGCCCTGCTTGCCGGTCGACATGGGCCGGGTCGCGCCGTAGTACTGGCCGGGCAGCACCGACGCGCGCGGGGTGACGGCGACCTCGAAACCGGACTGCTGCGCCTGGATGACCTTGCCGTGGCCGACGTACATGGCCACGTGGTGGATGTGCGAACGCGAGCCGGTGTCCGAGTAGAACAGCAGGTCGCCGGGCTGCAGTTCGTCGACGCGCGGGTGGAACCGGCCGGCCTGCGTGTACTGCGTCGCCGCGTAATGGACCAGCGACTCGTACCGGCTCCAGCCGTAGAGCACCAGCCCGGAGCAGTCGAAGCCCCAGATCCGGCAGTCGTACCAGCCGCCGCCACCGTGGCCGTAGTCGCAGACGCCGGTGCTCGGCCCGCTCGTGGTGCCACCGGCCCAGCTGTACGGCAGCCCCAGCCACGCCTTGGCCCGGCGTACCGCCGACCGGCCCATGGCCAGCGTCCACCTGCTCGAGCGTGCAGCCGTCCGGACGCGTTCCAGGCTCGCGGCCTTGGCCCGGTAGTGACTGGCCACCGACCGTTCCTGGGCGGCGGTACGTCCGCCGTTCAGGTGCGTGCCGGTGAAGGAGAGCGGTTCGTACGTGAACCATGCCGCGCTGGTGGGCGCCGACTCACCCGCCGAGGTGATCACCCGCACCTGCACGCGGCCGGCGCCGTGCTTCGGTGCGGTGACGAGCAGCGCCGTCGCGCTGAGTACGTGCAGGCCCGAGCCTCGGTGGCTGCCGAAGACCACGGCCCGCACGTGCCGCAAACCCTGGCCGGTGATCTCCACCCGCGCGCCCCCTGAGGTGATGCCGGCCGTGACGTCCAGGTGGCCGACAACCGGCGGCGTCGCGGCGACGGCGGGCGAAGCCGTGAATAGCGCACCGGCGAGCACGGCGAGCGCCACCGGGGCCACCGCGATGGCCCTCCGCCGCGCTCGGCGGGTCATCGCGCCGTCGCGCTCGGCGTGGGCGGTGCCGGCGGTGAAGGCGGTGAAGACACCGGTGGGGTCGGAGGTGCCGGCGTCACGGGATTCTGGTAGGTGTACCGGTCGGCCACGACGACGGCCGACGTCCCCCACGCGTTCGACACCCGGACGTTCGTGCGACCCGCCGCGCGCTGCGGCACGGTCACCTGCAGCTTGTGGGAGGACAGCACCCGCACAGCGTAGGTACGCAGAGCGCCGAAGCTGACACTGGTTGCACGGGTGAAGTGCGATCCGGTGACCGTGATCGTCTGTCCGCCGGCAACCGGTCCGCTGGTCGCCGACAGCCTCGTGACGACCGGTGCCGAGCCCGCCTGCGATTTCTTCGCCAGCGGCCGGGTCGCGCGGTAGTAGTCGCCGGTCAGGCGTACCGGCGTGACGTGGACGGTCCAGCCGGACATCGGCGCCTCGATCATCTGCCCGTTGCCGTAATAGATCGCCACGTGCTCGATGCCCGACGCCTTGCCGTTACTGGAGTAGAAGAGCAGGTCTCCGGGCATCAGCTCACCGCGCTTCGGGTGGTACGAACCGGCCTGGTGATACTGCGTCGCCGCGTAGTGCGCGAGCGAGAGATTGGCACCCCACGCGTACATGGCCAGTCCGGAGCAGTCGAAGCCGAAGATCTTGCAGTCGAACCAGGTCGGATCGGAGTTGACGCAGGCGCCGTACGCCGGGCCGCGCGCGTTGCCCCCGGCCCAGGCGTACGGGGCGCCGACCCACGACTTGGCACGTGCCGCGGCGGCCTGTCCGCGTGCGGGGCTCCACTTGAGCTTCCGGGGCGCGACAGCCGCGGCAGCCACCCGGCGGGCCTTGCGCTTGAGCTTCTCGCCCACCGCGTGCGCCTGCGCGGCGGTCATTCCCTGGTTCAGCGGCGTGGTCCGGTACGACGGTTTGGCCTTGAGGAACGTGTAGCGGGTGGCGCTGCTCACCCGCGAGTTCCCGTTCCCGGCGTACGCGTGGACGTTGATCGTCCCGCGGCCGTGGCTCGGCGTAGTGACCTGCAGCGTCGTGTCCGAGACGACGGTCAGGTTGTAACCGCGCTTGGAGCCGAACTGCACCGCGTAGACGTGGCTCAGATTCGTCCCTCGGACGGTCAGCCGCTGGCCGCCCCACTGCGAGCCGTGCACGTGCGACAGACTGGTGATCGTCGGGACGCTGCTCGCCGGGCTGGTGCTCGTCGGCGGATCGGCCGCCCAGGCGCTCGGTGTCGCGGCCAGCCCTGCCACGAGCGACCCGACGGCAAGCCCGACGACAGCCAATACGCGCAGCTTCACGCATTCGTTATCGGCGCCTGTGTCCGTTTCTAAACCGGATTGAACACGTAGCAGCTAGTTCCGGACCGATCGCGTCCTGATCTGCGTCGAGACCGTCTGCAGGCCCGCGGCCCGTGCCGTCACCCGGACCGTGATCCGCTTGCCCCGCCACGCCTTGCGCAGCGTGAGCCCGCGCCCCCCTGCAGCGAGGCGTTTCGAGCCGACATACCAAGCGAACCGGTACCTCACCCCGTGCGGTCCCCAGCCCGACATGGTCACCCGGAGCCGGTGGCCGGCGCGGACCTTTCCCACCAGCCGCGTCCTGCCCTTGGCGATCTTGACCTTGACACCGAATGCCGCGCTCGCGGCCGCGGCGTGCCGCACACCCGCGGCCGAGCTCGCCGGGAGGTACCAGCGATATGTCGTGCCGCGGGTCGGTTTGAGCGCCGCGCGCACGGTGCCGGACCCGGATGCCCGCACCGTGCGGATCGTGCGCCAACCGGACGCGGCCCGTGCCTGCAACTGCACGCTCACCCCGGTCAGCCGGGCGTGGCTGGCGAGATCGGTCACGGCGCCGCCGAAGGTCACCGACCGGCCGTACGTGATCGTGCTCGCCGAGCGCGAGTACGCCACCGCGCTCGTGCGGGGCGGCGCCGGGGGTCGGTTCGGGGACTGCGGTTGTGTCGCGGGCACGGTGCCCGGCGCGGACAGACCGGCGACACCGTCCGGGACGCCCAGGCCGGACGGACCGTCGTAGCCCGTGCCCGCCGTGCAGATCAGCGTCGAGCTGCAGTACCCGTCCGCGCCGGAGCTGACGTCGCGGAAGGCGTCAGGGTGCTGATAGGCCACCTGGGCGGCGCCCACGGTCGAGCTCGGCCGCATGCCCTTGTCGGCGATGGCGTAGAGGGCGGCGATCATCGGCGCACCGGCCGAGGTGCCGCCCGCCAGATACCAGGTGCCGTCGGTGTAGTTGGCCACGCCCGTCTCGGGATCGCCGACGATGGCGAGGTCGTTGTCCAGCCGTTTGCCGCAGACTGCGGTGATCGCAGCGACGGACGACTGCCACACGGGCTGCGCCTCGTGTCTCGAGCACCCGGAGCCGGTGGCGCCGCCGTCCACCTCCAGCTCGTTCCAGACCGAGTCCGTCCAGCGGCCGCCGGCGTACGTCAGCGAGGTCCCGCCGACGGCGACGACGTTCGGATCGGTCGCCGGATATCCGGGGCTGTCACCGCCGTAGCCTTCGTCGCCCGCGGCGACGGAGAAGACCTTGCCCGGCGTCGCGAGTTCGGGGATGACGTCATTCGGATAGTCACTCGACTCCGGCGCGCCCCAGGACAACGAGACGTAGTCGGCGTGCGTGGCAGCGTACGCGACGGCCGAGTCGAGTCCTGCTCCGTCGTCGGCGGCCTCCACCAGCAGGATGTGGCAGCTGGGGCAGACCGCGCTGATCATCTGCACGTCGAGATCGGTCTCGGCGGCCCAGCCGTCGTCGTCGCGCGGCAGATTCGTGCCGCCGGTCCCGTTGACGACGGTCAGGCAGCCGGTGGCGCGGGTACACGCCGGCAGGCCGAACGTGGAGCGGTACGTGGCGAGGTTGCTCTCCACCGCCGAGTCACCGAAGGCGTCCACCACGGCGACAGTCGTGGACACCGTGCTGTCGGGTATGGCGTACGCCGCCTTCAGGTCGCTCGGGGTGAGCGCTCGACCACCATCCATGACCGGCGTCGCCACGCCGGTCGCGGGCAACCGCTTGGCCCGGATCGAGAGGGGCTCGTAATGCCGGGCCGGGGCCGTCCGGCCGGTGGCGACTGCCGCGGACAGCGACCCGAGGAGGACGAGGACCGACAGCAGAACACACCACCGTCCGCGCACCACGCCGGACACGATCGTCAGGATCCGGGCGCGCATTAGTTCAAGTGCCTCCCGGTTCATGTCGATCACAGTGCAGGGCCCATGCCGTGGGGCGTGGCAGAGGAGCAGGCACAGCATGACCGTTGAGGGGCTGGCCCGAGTCGTCGTCGGACGGCAGGGCATCTACGACCAACACGGCTCCGTGCTCGGGTACGAGCTGCGCTTCGCCGACGTCGGCACCCCGGCCGACGAGGCTTCGACCGGCCTGACCAGCGCCGTCGTCTTCGGGGCGCTGAGCATCGGCTTGGATCGCCTCGTCGGCAACAAGTGGATCTTCTGCGTCGCCGACCGCGAGACGCTGATCGAGGACAGCGCGATCTCGCTGCTGCCGGCGCGCAGCGTGATCGAGGTCCCGTGGCAGATCGAGGCCGACGCCGAGATCATCGCCGGCTGCCGAAGGCTGATCGCCCGCGGCTTCACGATCGCCGTGGACGACTTCGACGGGTCCGCGGGCAACGACCGCCTGCTCGACCTCGCCTCGATCGCGAAGGTCGACGTGCAGCTCCACCCGGAGCAGACCCTGCGTTCACTCGCGGACGACTGCCGCCAGCACTTCCGCCGCGTGGTCGGCAAGAACATCGAGACGGCCGAGCAGCTCGCCAAGATCCGCGAGCTGGGCTTCGACTTCTACCAGGGCTTCGCGCTCGAACGCCCGACCCAGGCGTCCGGCCGGATGGTCTCCCACGGCGACATCGCCCGGACCCGGCTGGCGTCCACCCTGCTCGGCGCCGAGATGGACTGGGGCGAGATCGAGGACATCCTGCGCACCGAGCCCGGCATGACTTACCAGGTCATGCAGCTCGCCTCGATGGGCGCCATCGGCGAGACCCGCCGCAAGATCAGCTCACTGCGTGATGCGCTGGTGCTCGCCGGCACCTGGCGCATCCAGGCGTGGGTCGCGCTGTTGCTCGCACAGCCGACGAACCCGCCGAGCGACGGCGGCGTGATGACGGCGCTGGTGCGTGCGCGTGCCGTGGAACTGCTGGCGATGGCGCATCACGACAACGCCGCGGAGATCGGCTTCGCGGCGGGCATGCTCTCCAGCTTCGAGCACCTGCTGCAGATCCCGGCCGAGGATCTGCAACGCACGCTGCCGCTGTCGGACGACCTGCGCGAGGCGGCGTTCGGTGACGTGACGCCGCTCGGCCGCATCGTGTGCGACGTGGATGACTACCTGACCGGAACGAACTTCCCGCGCCTGCTCTCCGGGCTGGACCGCCCTGCCCTGGACGAAGCGATGGCCTCGGCGTTCAGCTGGGCCGCCAGCGTCACCGCGTCGATGGACTGATCAGGCGGTCTGGTGGCCGGCGATCGCGCCGGTCTGCTCGTACTCGGCCAGCATCGCGATACGCCGCTGGTGCCGTGGGTCCTCGCTGAAGGGCGTACCGAGGAAGACCTCGACGAAGCGCAGCACGTCCGCCCACGGGTGCATGCGCCCACCGATGCTGATGATGTTCGCGTCGTTGTGCTCGCGGGCCAGTCGGGCCGTCTGCTCGCTCCAGACGAGCGCGGCACGGACACCCGTGACCTTGTTCGCCGCGATCTGCTCGCCGTTGCCGGAGCCGCCGATCACGATGCCGAGAGTGCCCGGCTCGGCGACCGTGCGAGTCGCGGCCAGGATGCACGGCGGCGGGTAGTCGTCCTGCGCGTCGTAGGCGTGCGCACCGCAGTCGACCGGTTCGTGCCCGAGGGACGTCAGGTGCTCGATCAGCTTGGCCTTGAACTCGAAACCGGCGTGGTCACTGCCGAGGAAGACACGCATGCGCCCATCATCGCAGTCGCGTTCGAGTATCGGAGATCGCCCCACCGCCCTACAGTCCCCTCATGGGCCGCAAGACGTTTCGGCTGTCAGGGTCCCTGCTGGTCCTGGTGGCCCTTCTGCTCGCCACCGTGTCGCCGGCACACGCGACCTTCGATCCCAACGCCCCCGGCACCACGATCGGCCGCGTCGACACCCAGCTGACGATCACGGCCACCGGCTCGGGTCAGGCTGTCCAGGGCTTCGTCGCTGCCCCGGCCAACCCCTTCGACCCGGCAACCTCGCCCTACCCGGCCACGAACCCGTCGGTGGGCGCGGGATGGAGCACACACAATGTGTCCTTCGCCGGCACGATCGTCGCTCAGCCGGTCAGCGGAGGCGCCCAGATCCTGCTCTATTGCATCGACATCCTGACACCGACGGGCATCGGCTACGGCTACGTCTACGGCACGTGGTACGACGGGAACGTTCCCAATGTCGGGTACGTCGCACGGTTGCTGAACGCGTACTACCCCACCACGTCCCTACCCAGCGGTCTGACGGACAACCAGCGTGCCGCCGCTGTCCAGGCTGCGATCTGGTACTTCACCGACCGGTACGTGGTCAGCACCAGCAACAGCGTGGTGCGCAGCGCCGCGGCCGCCATCGTCTCGGCGGTGCAGGCCGCCGGCCCGTTACACACCCCGGACCCGCCGAGTCTGAGCATCTCTCCGACGCACTCCGACGGCAATGCGGGCACAGTGGTCGGACCGTTCACCGTCTCGTCCACGACCACCGGCGCGACGATCACGGTCACCGCCGAACACGGCACCATGTACCGCGACGCCGACGGCACCACCCCGATTGCGAACGGCGCCACCGTTGCGAACGGGACCCAGATCTGGCTACGCGCCTCGTCGGGCTCGACCCAGGCCACGCTCAGGGCCAGGGCCCTGGCTACCGTTCCGTCCGGGAACGTCTACCTCTTCAACCGCAACGTCCAGGGTGTCAGCGAGGCGCAGAAGCTGATCCTCGCCCGGGACGCCCAACTGGTCACACAGGTCGCCTCGAGCGCGTACTTCCACCCCGACGGCGGCTTGACCGTCCGCAAGACGATCTCCGGCGTGGCTGCCGGGCATCAGGGTGTGATCCACATCAGCGTGACCTGCGGTGGCCAGGAGCTGCCCGAGTTCACGATCGCGGCGGGCGCCACCGGTGAGCACAGCCAGGCCTACCACGATTTGCCTGCGGGCACCGTGTGCACGGTTACCGAAACGGCCGATGGGCACACCTCGACGGTGGAGGCGACGGTCACCGGTGACGGCCGGCAGGTCACCATCCCCTCGGGGGGCACCGTCACGGTCGAGCTGACCGACCACTACACGCACGCCCCCGGGTCGTTGCTGGTCACCAAGACGATCTCCGGCGGCGCTGCGGGACACCAGGGCGACCTCCACATCCAGGCGGTCTGCAACGACACCCCCCTCACCCCGGACTTCGTCATCCCCGCAAACACGCACGCCGGTGACGTGCGGCACGCGTGGTCCGGCATCCCCGCCGGGGCGTCATGCACGGTCACCGAGACCGACACCGGAGGCACCCACACGGTCCACGTGACCGTCACCGGCAGCGGCCAGAGCGTCGCCGTGCCGGCCGGCGGCGAGGCGCAGGCGACGCTGCGCGACGACGTCGAGTACATCCCCGGTTCGCTCACCGTGACGAAGACGATCCAAGGGCTGAGCAACCCGGCGCAGATCGTTCTCCAGCCGAGCTGCAACGGGGAGCAGCTCGATCCGTTCACGATCGCCGCGGGGTCGACGGTCGGCTCAACCACGTCGCACACCTACCATGACATCCCGGCCGGATCCGTCTGCAGCGTGACCGAGACCGCGGACGGCTCCTCCTCGACCGTCTACGTCACGAGCACCGGTGGCCACGCCGCGACCGTCCCGCCCGCCGGCACCGCGACCATCGCACTGACCGATACGTACACGCAGGTCACGGCCGGGCTCGTCGTAGAGAAGAACATCGGCGGTGCCGCGGCCGGCTCCCAGAGCGCGATCACGATCGAGGTCAGCTGCACTGACGGCAGCAACGACACCTGGACGATCCCGGCCGGCGCCGACGCCGGCACCCACGTCCACGTGCTCGACGGGATCGCCGCGGGCGTCGACTGCACGATCACCGAGACGGCGGACGGATCGAGCAGCACCGTCGAAGTGACCGCCACGGGCAGCCCGCAGACCGTCCCGATCCCGGCCGGCGGCGTGGCCGTCGAGCTGCATGACGCCTACACGTTCGCCACAGGCTCGCTCACGGTCAACAAGACGATCACGGGAGCGGCCGCGGCCGACCGCGGCGAGGTGAGGATCGAGGCGATCTGCGACGGCGAATCGGTCGGGACCTGGACCGTCCCCGCAGGCAGTGGGACGGTCAGCCATACGTTCACCGGCATCCCGGTCAGCTCTCCCGACGGGGCGCAGTGCGTGATCACCGAACCCGCAACCGGAGCGAGCGCCACGGCGGTCGTGATGATCACCGGCGACGGCCGAACGCTGACCGTGGGCCCGGGCGCGACGGCGAACGCCGACCTGACCAACCACTACGATCCGCTGCCTGCAGCGTTGGTGATCGTCAAGCGGATCGCCGGTGAACGCGCTGGCACACAGGGCCCGATCCGGATCACGGTCAACTGCTCCGGCGCCGGCCCCATCGCTGACGTGGTGATCCCGACCCATCAGCCCGCGGGCACGTGGACACGCGTCGTCACCGGCACCGAGGCGGATCCGTACGGCGGGCTGCCGCCGGGTTCGACCTGCCGGGTCACCGAGATCTCCGACGGCAAGACCGCATCGACGATCGTCACAGCGACGGGGGCCGATCAGCAGGTGAGCCTGTCCGCGGCGAAGACCAGCACGCTGCAGCTCGCGGACGTCTACGAGCCTGACCTGGGCATCGGCGGTGACTCGAGCCAGGCCGGCGCCGGAGGTGGCCCCGAACTTGCCGCGACCGGTACGCCGACGTCCCTATCACCCACGCTCGGCCTCGCCATGCTGTTGCTGCTGGCGGGAGCCGGCCTGCTCGTGATCGGTGTACGCCGCCGGGCCTGATCACCCGGGCCCGCCCAGGTGATCCGCCGATCCGAGCAGGGTGAACGATGGGACGGTGCTCCCCAGCCCGTCGCTCGCCGCGGCGTTCACCCAGTGGACCTGGCAGCCCCTCGCCATCGCGCTCGCTGTCGGTGCCGCGCTCTGGTACGTGCGCGCGAGCAGGCGGGCCGGCGTGTGGCCGATACGCCGCACGGTCGGCTACCTGCTCGGTCTGGCCCTGCTGATCTGGACCACCTGTGGTTTCTTCGGGGCGTACTCGACCTCGCTCTACTGGACCTGGGCCAGCCGCGTGCTCATCGTCTGGCTGGTCGTGCCGGCCGTCGTGCTTGCCGGCAAACCGCTGCATCTCGCGGCCGACGGCGGTGCACTGCGCCGGCTACTGGACTCCACACCGGCGCGCGTGCTCGGCCACCCGCTCGTCGCGCCGGCGACCGTGCCGGTGCTCTCGGCAGTGCTGTTCTTCGGGCCGGTGCCGGCTTGGGCTGTCCAGGCACCGCCGTTCGCGTGGGCGCTCGACCTCGTGCTCTGCGCGCTCGGTCTGCTGGCGCTCGCTCCCCTGCTCGGCCCGGGCCGACGCGAGAGCGGGCTCGCGGTCGCCGCCGCGCTCAGCATCGGGATGATCGAGCTGATCCTGGACGCTATCCCCGGCATCGTCCTGCGTCTGCACACACACCTGGTGACCGGGTTCTGGGACCACCGCGACACGCATCCGTGGTCACCCGCGCCGCTGCACGACCAGCAGTTGGCCGGCGCGATCGTGTGGGTGGTGGCCGAGGCGATCGATCTGCCGTTCCTCGTGCTGGCCTTCCGCCGCTGGCTCCGTGCCGACGCGAACGACGCAGCCGAGATCGATGCGGTGCTCGACGCCGAACGGGTCGCCCGCCGGGCGCTGGCGCCCGGACCGGGGATCGAGGCCGATCGCGACGCCCCGTGGTGGCTCAACGATCCGGAGATGCAGCGCCGTCTGAACCGCGGGGGGTAGTCGCCATTGCTCGGGATAGCTCACGCCAGCGGGGCAGATGACGGCGATTGTGGTCCGGCCGGTGCCGGGCTGCGGGGCAGGAAGAGGATCACCGCGAGTGCGGCGAGGGCGATGAGGATGCCGGCGATGAGGAAGCCGCGGTCATAGCCGGCGGTGATCGCGGTCAGGCTGGTCGGGG
>Ga0164242_10009444_pt1 | contig 10523 bp, 8 predicted proteins | sample OricomgcompostMG_FD_108783 | JGI IMG/M metagenome (GOLD analysis project Ga0164242, IMG submission 108783) | Miracle-Growth compost microbial communities from Emeryville, California, USA - Original compost - Miracle growth compost (MG) ... | reverse complement strand
TGCTCGCCCGCCATGTCCACATCGTCAAGATTTTCGGTCCCGAACACGGGTTCAGGGGAGACGCGGATGCAGGCGCTTCCGTAGGAAACGCCCGGGACCCCCAAACGGGCATTCCTGTCATTTCCCTTTACGGCAAACACAACAAGCCGACCCCGGAAGAACTCCGTGACGTGGATGTCATGGTATATGACATCCAGGACGTAGGCACACGGTTTTATACCTATATCAATTCCATGCAACGCTTTATGGAGGCAGCTGCGGAAAATCACAAGCCCTTTATCATCCTGGATCGGCCGGATCCCAATGGCTTTTATGTAGACGGGCCGGTGCTGGAGCCGGCCTATCACTCCGGAGTGGGCATGCAGGCCATTCCCGTCGTCTACGGCATGACGATCGGGGAATATGCCCGGATGCTTATCGGGGAACATTGGCTCAGCAATCCATCCCTGAAACCGGATCTGACGGTGATCCCGTGCGCCCGTTATACGCATGACAGCCTGTACACCTTGCCGGTCAGGCCTTCTCCCAACCTGCCGGACATGGCTTCCGTATACCTGTATCCCTCGCTCTGTTTGTTTGAAGGCACTGCGCTGAGCGTAGGCAGGGGAACCGCCTATCCCTTCCAATTATTCGGTCACCCTTCCCTGCCCGACAGCCTGTACGCTTTCACGCCCAAGGGTACGCCGGGCGCCACCCATCCCAAACTGGAAGGACAGCTATGCCATGGCAGGCTGGTCGCCACTGAGGCTGCCGATGCACTGAAAAAAGTGGATCGCCGGCTGCAGCTCCACTGGGTCATCGATGCCTACCGGCTTTTCCCCGACAAGGATAAGTTCTTCATCAGCTACTTCAATAAGCTCGCCGGCACCGGCGACCTGGAAACCCAGATCCGGAACGGGTGGTCTGAACAAAAGATCCGGCAAAGCTGGGAGCCGGCCCTGAGCCGGTTTAAAGCAATCCGAAAAAAATACCTGTTATACCCCGACTTTTCCCATTGACAACCTTTGTTTCAGATAGGACCCCTGGGGGAGCTGCCCCTTTCTTTCGCCTGGGCCCCGGTGAAGCGGCCGCATGCCTTGATCTGGCGCTCCGGGCTTACGGACCGTATTTTCCCCTGCTGGGCGCTCCGCACGCAGACGCGTTGAAAAAAAACCTCTCCGATCCTGGTCTCTGGCATGGTCTGCTGGAGGAAGCTACCGGGATCGGCCAGCAACAAAAAGGAATGCTGATCGCCATGGCTTTTGTCCTAAAGAGCGGGCAACAGCGGGGTATTTTTCCAAAGGAGTGGGCTTCCATGAGAATGGTCGGGGTGGATCCGGCATACAGCGGACAAGGCATCGGCCGGCGTCTTCTCCAGACATGCCTGGAACACACGCGGCAAACGGGAGAAGAAATACTCGCCCTGCACACCGGAGCATTCATGAAAGCGGCCTGCCATCTTTATGAAAGCATGGGTTTCCGGCGCTTTAGGCGTATTGACGACCGGTTCGGCCAGCCATACTGGGTATACACCCTCCATTTGAACGATCAGATCAGCTTGTGATAACGCGTGATAACCTGATAAAGCAACAACGGCATGACATCCAAAAAGACGAATCTACGCATTGTATTTATGGGCACCCCCGCATTTGCGGTCTCCTCGCTGGACATTCTGCACCGCAGCGGTTTCGAGATCGCCGGCGTGGTCACCGCACCCGACAAGCCTGCCGGGCGCGGTCTGAAAATGCACGTTTCCAGCGTGAAACAATATGCCGTGCAACACGGACTACCCGTCCTCCAGCCGGTAAAGCTGAAAGACCCAGTCTTCCTGGAATCGCTCCGGGCGCTCCGGGCGGATATCCAGGTAGTCGTGGCGTTCCGGATGCTTCCGGAAGTAGTATGGGACATGCCGCCCCTGGGGACCATCAACCTGCATGCCTCGTTGCTTCCCGCGTACAGGGGTGCGGCCCCTATCAACTGGGCGATCATAAACGGGGAAAAAGAGACCGGGGTCACCACCTTTCGGTTGCAGCATGAAATCGATACGGGCGCAGTCATCTTCCAGGAGCCGGTGCCTATTCGGGAAGAGGAGACTGCCGGGGAACTGCACGACCGGCTGCAGGAGATTGGGGCAGCCCTGGTATTGAAAACGCTGCAGGCGGTAGCCGGAGGTCATTACCCGCTACAACCCCAGCAGCAAATGCAAACGACACAGATCCATCAAGCGGCACCCAAGATCTTCAAGGAGGATTGCCGGATCCGCTGGGACCAGCCCGCCTCGGATATCTATAACTTCATCCGTGGCCTCAGCCCCCATCCTACGGCCTGGACCCTCTTGAACGGGAAGCTGCTGAAGATTTTCCGCGCCCGGAAAAAACCGGATGAAGGGAAACTTCCGGCGCCTGGCACCATCACGACCGATCAGCGCCATTTCCTTCGTATCGCGGCACAGGAAGGCTGGATCGAACTGCTCGAAGTACAGCTTGAGGGGAAAAAAAGTATGGGCATCGAAGCCTTCTTACGGGGCATCCGGGAAGCTCCGGAAAAAGCCGGGTAAGTTTATGGCTGTTGCCCGGGGTAATTAATCTCACACCAGAAGCGTGATTGCGTTACCCCCAGATCACCCATGGCGGCATCGCTCAGTTTGATGATCAGATTATAATTATCCTTCTGATGCGGGATTACGTCCAGGACTTTTACGAGTACCGACTTCTGATTGATCGGATTCACCACCCTGACGATCGTTCCCCGGGGAAGATCGTTGCAAAGAGCATAATAACGGCCCGACCCTGGCTTGACATTGCTTTTAAACCATCCAGCTGCTCCTTTTTTGACCGTTACCTTGGTCCCATTGGCGGTTTGCTCCTCGAATTGAGTCTGAAAGGCACTCTTTACCGTCGCCGGCGTTTCCGCTTCAGCATCCGGTACCGGGGTGGCCGGCTGGGCTGCTGTTGGCTGAGCGGGTGCCGCCTTACCGGATACATGAGTTACTTTATTCAGCAAAAGCGCAAAACTATCCGGCTTGGATGGCGCAGCCTGTGCCGGAAGCGCAGCCGGCTTTTCGGTCGCAGCCTGAGGCGGCGGCGTGGCCGCGCTGACTTTTTTTTCCGTAGCGGCGGGATGTCCCGCTGCGGGTTCCGCCTTCGCTGCCTTTACTGGGTTCTTTTTGAGCGAAGGCGGCGGACTCACCGAAAAAGCATCCTCCTCCGAAGCAGGCGCAGCGGCCGCACTTCCGGATGCAACGGCACGGGCCGGCTTACTCCTGTTGCGGCTTTCGTTTTCCGAAGCGATAACCTCGCCTAGAAAGCCGTCATCCGCAGCTGCAGTCGCTGTAGAAGGTGCAGACGCAGGCGCTGTGGGCGAAGGCGTGCTTTGCGGTTTTTCCGAAGCAACCGGTGCCGCCTCTTGCAGGGCAGGAGCCGGTTTAGGTGCAGCAGCCACCGCGGGTGGAGTGGCGACAGGTGTACTCGAAGACGCGGCCGAAGGCGTGCTTTGGGGGTTTTCGGAAGCGACCGGGGCCGCCTCTTGCACGGCAGGAGCCGGTTTAGGTGCAGCAGAAGCCGCGCCGCCTTTCTTCAGCCAGCCCACCACCAGGAACTGTCCCGGGTGAACCCCATTTCCTTTGAGATCATTCCATTGCTTTAAATGCGCAACCGGCACATCTCCCTGCAGCTTGGCAATATGGTACAGGGTCTCGCCTGGAGTGACCTTATGGTACAGGGGAACCGCCCCGCCAGGAGGCGATGCGGAGACCTGGTCCAGGTCGGCGGAAGTCAGGGGAATCTTCAGCAGCTGGTAGATCTTGAGGGCGCTCTTCAGGGTCAGCCCGTTGAAAGCGGCGAGATGCTTTGGCTCCAAACCATAGGTTCGGGAAAGCGAATAGATCGTTTCCTTCGCTGCCACCACGTGGTAAAAATAAGCGCCGTCTTTACCCGGGACCATCAAGACGGTGTCTTGTATGGATTGTCCATAAGAAAGACGGGCCGAAGCCGTTAAAAGAAGACAACAAAAAACATATTTTATCATACCGTCACGAAAATTTGCAAGGGAACTGATCCCCATGGGTGCAATTTAGCTGCAAAAACCTTTCCATTCACAACAAATTTCGTCTGCGCAGTTCCTGATGAATCAGCCGCTGCTCGCGACCCAGCTGACCGGAGATCGACGCATTCTCCTGCGCTCTGCGAATCAGGTAGGGCATCACCTCCCGCACGGGACCATAAGGAACATATTTGGATACCCGGTAACCGGCCTTTGAAAGATTAAAAGTAAGGTTGTCGCTCATGCCGTACAACTGTGAAAAATGAACATGCGGATGATCATGAGCGAGATCTTTTTCATGCAATAACCGCGCTGCCAACCGGCAGCTCCGTTCGTTGTGCGAGCCGATGAAAACGGCGATCTCCTTCAGGTGATCCATACAATAAACCATTGCCTCGTCGAAGGCCCGGTCGGTGGCTTCCTTAGAAGGCTGCAGGGGCGAAGGATATCCCTGCGCTTCGGCGCGCATTCCTTCTTTTTCCAGGTAAGCTCCCCTGACCAATTTGGCGCCCAGCACATAGCCTGCTGCCTGTGCTTTTTCATGCGCCTTCCGGAGCGAGGCTTTCCGGCTATGCAGATAAAGCTGGAAAGTATTAAATACCACCGGCCGTTCGGCGTTAAAGTGTATCATCATTTCTTCGGCCATTTGATCGACCGGGTGTTGTATCCAGCTTTCCTCTGCATCGATCAGCACACCGATCCCCGACTGCGCGGCTCTTTCGCAAATAGCGTATATTCGTTTCCGTACCCTTCCATAAGCCTCGGTCTCTCCCGGCAAAAGGGCCTCGCCGCGGTGCAGTTTCTCCAGCAACCCAAAATGCGCAAAGCCACTTACCTTGAGACTGATAAACGGAATGTTCGACTGGATGGCAGCATAATCCACCGCCTGGATGAATTCCCGGACCGCCGCGTCATAGCTTGCTTCGTCTTCGGCCGCCTCCACGCCATAATCCAGGATCACCCCCACCCCGAAAGCCGCCAGCCGGCCGGCGGTTGCACCTGCCTCTTCGAGGGTCTCTCCTCCGCAGAAATGCCCGAAAACGGTTCTTTTAATAAGTCCTTGAATGGGAAGATGCAGCTTGAGCGCCCAAGGTGCCAGCATGGAGCCCAGTTTGACCAGCCAGCCATAATGCATCGCATCAAAAATCCAACGGGCTTTCTTCAGCGCCTTGTCCGATTGATAAGCGAAAGCAATTTCCGTATCATCAAACGAAAGGGTAAATGGTTGTTTCATATCACGTTTACCTGAAAGGCCCAAATGTAAAGTAATCCACCCTACCCGATTTTTAACCCGCTTAAAAAAAAGCAATCCGAAAGGCTAAATTGTTTAATTTTAAATAAAAATAGGACCTTGAAAAAGTTCATTTTTTTAATGGCTTCCTTATTTTATTGTTTTTTTCTAGAAGCGCAGCTTCCGCAATGTTGCAGCGCTACCAGGCAGTTTGCCATGCTAATGACAGACGCAAACTTCCTGAAAGCACACCAAAGTCCGCTGCCTTTCCGCGGAAACAAGCCCGCCGGCAAAATGATCAGCTTTTCCACACCGGACGGGAAGATCGGACACGCTTACCTGGTTGAACCCGTTCAGTCTACCGACCGTTACCTGGTGGTATTTCATGAATGGTGGGGACTGAATGATTATATCCGGCACATATGCGACAGCCTCCGGACCGCACTTGGAACGATCCGGGTGATCGCACCAGATCTGTTTGACGGAAAGGTCGCCACCAACCCGAAGGACGCGGCCCGATATTCCGGAGCCGTTACCGATGCAAGAGCAAAAGCGATCATCGAAGGCGTGCTCGGGTACGCGGGTCCTCGGGCGCGCGTCTTTACCATCGGCTGGTGCTTCGGGGGCGGATGGTCCTTGCAGGCTTCCCTCCTTGCCGGAACGCGGGCCGCGGGCTGCGTGATGTATTACGGCATGCCCGAAAAAGACATCACCCGGCTGAAAACGCTGCATGCCGATGTATTGGGTATATTTGCCAACCGGGATCAATGGATCAACCCCGGGGTAGTGGACCAGTTCGTAGCCGATATGAAAAAAGCAGGAAAGCATCTGGAGGTACACCGCTACGACGCCGATCACGGTTTCGCTAACCCGAGTAACCCGGTACACAACGAAGCGGCCACACGCTCTGCTTACCGGTACACCCTTGCTTTTTTAAAAGCAAGGCTACCAAAGCCATAACGATAAAAGAAACGTCATGAAAAGCACCACAGGTTTTCGACTGTCCTCCGGCCCCGAGCCGCACCGTATACGCACCAAACTTATCCTCAAAGCGCATCCTGATGTCAGAAGCCTGATCGGAAAGAATCCCGGCACCTTTTGGGTGATCCTGGGAATCGTTTCCCTGCAGATCCTCATCGCTTACCTGGTTCGCCACCAGCCCTGGTGGGTGATGCTCCTGGCAGCATACCTGGCCGGCGCTTTTGCCAACCATGCCTTGTTCGTGATGATCCACGAATGCGCACACAACCTGCTCTTTAAAAAACGGTCGCTGAATACCCTGTCCGGTATCCTGGCCAACCTGCCCCAGATATTTCCGAGTTCGGTCTCCTTCCAGCGCTACCACATCAAGCACCATTCCTTCCAGGGAAATCATGATCTGGACGCGGACCTTCCGGATTACTGGGAAGCGCGACTTGTCAAGAATTCGTTTTTCGGAAAGGTGCTCTGGTTTTTACTATACCCCGTCTTCCAGGCAGCCCGGACCTTTAGGCTCAAAGAAATACGGCCGGTGGATAAATGGGTAGTCCTCAACTGGGCAGTCCAAATGGCTTTTAACGTGGGGATATGGCTGGTGTTCGGGCCCAAAGCTTTTTTCTACCTGCTGTTAAGCTTCTTTTTTTCGGTGGGCCTGCATCCGCTGGGTGCGCGCTGGATCCAGGAACATTACCTGGTATTGGACGAGCACCAGGAAACCTACAGCTATTATGGTGTACTGAACAAGGTTGCTTTTAACGTCGGCTATCACAACGAACATCATGATTTTCCATCCGTTCCCTGGAACAAGCTGCCACAACTCAAGCAAAAGGCGCCGGATTATTACAATAACCTCTTGTATCATACTTCCTGGACCAAACTTTTTTTTCGTTTCCTGTTCGATCGGAAGCTGTCACTGTTCTCCCGGATGATCCGTAACAACCGGGGAAAGGTAGCGCTCACCGACGAATCCAAACCCGATCAGGAACTAATCACAACTGCCTGATCCCCCCATCGTCAATACTAAAAGCTGAACTCCCTTGATGAAAAAACTGCTCCTGATCTTTTGCGTCGGCTGCTTTCCGGGCTATGCCGCCTACGCCCAAAGCCATCAACAGACACTCTCCCTCAGCCTGGGGGCTTCCTTTCCCATGGGAAGCTTTGCTTCCCATGAGGCGGGCCTCGATCTGAAAAACTTCGCCCAAACAGGACTATCCGGAAACATCTCCTGGCAATACCTTTTCTCCGACGGCTGGGGTGTCACGGCCACCGTTACCGGAATCCGGAATCCAATTGACCGGCGATCACTGGACAAGGCCTATACCGGAAATCTTCCCGAAGGATACACGGCCATTTTCGGCAACACCGATCCCGGCGCTCTTCCGCCGCCTCCTTCCGAACCTACCCATGCTTTCATGCCCCATGCCACCTTTTCCGATGCCCATTGGCTCACCGGCGGGCTCCTGGCGGGAATCGTCCGCCAGTGGCCACTCGATGCTCCCGGAAACTACACGTTCGCACTCAAGTTGATGGCGGGAATCTCTGCCGTGCAATCTCCGAACTACCAAGCCAAAGGCGGAGCCGATAGTGTCTTTTACACGCTTTCCCAGCATTCCCGCCTGGCCCTGGCGCCCGCTGTGCTGGGAGGCGCAGCCTTCGGGTACCGGCTGAGTGGCAGGTGGACGATCCGGCTAGGATTGGATTATTTTACTACCGGAAAGGTCCGTTTTCACCGGGCAAAAACCAGCCTGTTGAAACTCGCCTATGAGACCGGTCCAAGCGGAATCGCCCAAGGCCCGGCCCCGGTAGCGAGTTCAACCTATATTCGTACCGTCACGGCACGCGTTTCCATGGTGCAACTACATGCCGGCCTGGAGATTCCCTTATAACGCCAGCCCCCTCAGCGGATTTCGGGCTTATTCATCACGAAAGTGGAGGCGCCTTGCGCCACTCAGGGGATCAACTACCTTACCTCCGCGTCATGCAATTCCCCTCAGCTGTCGTAAATTTGCAAGCAGCCTGCAATAGTTGTGAGCTGATTCAACCAATAGAACAAACCATGCAATCCGAACCATTAGACATCATCATTATAGGCGGCGGCCCGATAGGACTTGCCTGTGCACTCGAAGCCAGGCAGGCCGGACTTTCTTACCTCGTCCTGGAAAAAGGCTGTTTGGTCAATTCCATGTACCACTATCCTGCCAACATGACTTTTTTTTCCACCTCAGAGCTCCTGGAGATCGGTGGAATTCCGTTCGTATCCAACAATCCCAAACCGACCCGCCCAGAGGCTCTGGAATATTACCGGCGCGTGGCAACTTCTGGACACCTGCGGGTAAACTTGTTCGAAAAAGTACTTTCTATTACCCCGGAAGGGGACCTTTACCGCGTGTTAACGGAAAAAGGCGCTTACCGCGCCACCCATGTGATTATCGCCACGGGCTTCTATGACAAGCCCAATCTGATGGGTATTCCGGGAGAGGAATTACCCAAGGTGCGGCATTATTATAAAGAGCCTCACTTTTATGCCCTGCAGCAGGTTATTGTCGTGGGAGCCAACAACTCCGCAGCGGATGCCGCACTGGAAACCTGGCGTAAGGGGGCTGTGGTGACGATGGTCATCCGGGGAGAAGGTATCGGCAAACGCGTCAAATACTGGAAGAAGCCCGATATCGAAAACCGCATCAAGGAAGGTTGCATCAAAGCTTATTTTCATTCCACACTTACCGAAGTAAGGGAAACCGAAGCCGATATCCTGACACCGGATGGCCTGGTTACGATTCCCAACGACTATGTGATCGCCATGACCGGGTACCAGCCCAATTTTGAATTCCTGGAAAAAACCGGGATCACCCTGTCGACAGATGAAAAGCTTTCTCCAGCCTATGACGCCGAGACCATGGAGACGAATATGAAAAATATCTTCCTGGCAGGAGTGGTCTGCGGAGGCATGAACACGCATGTTTGGTTCATTGAAAACTCAAGAGAACATGCTGTGAAGATCATCCGGAGGATTACCAATTCCCTGAAGCCTGCCTGACGCCCGTTCCTTTGAGTATACGGTATACCCATAAAAGGCCGGTGGCAAAAGGATATCCTTTCGCCACCGGCCTTTACACTTTACGATTTCACCGTACAATTATATTCGCTACAAATGGATCGCCTCTCCGTAAGCCACCTCAATGGCATCCTTGACGGATTCGGAAATCGTGGGATGCGGATGAATCGCATCGAGCACTTCCTGGTAGGTCGTCTCCAGCTTTCGGCCCAGGACGGTCTCGGCAATCAGCTCGGTGACATTGTAACCGATCATGTGAGAGCCCAGCCATTCCCCGTACTTGGCATCGAAGATCACCTTGATGAATCCTTCGGGTGCGCCCGCGGCGCTGGCCTTGCCGGAAGCCGACAAAGGGAATTTTCCGACCTTGATTTCATAGCCGGCATCCTTGGCCGCCTTTTCGGTATAGCCTACGGAGGCAACCTCTGGCGAGCAATAGGTACAACCCGGCACATTGTTGTAATCCAGCGGTTCGGGCTGGCGTTTATATTTCTTTTCGGAGAAGGCGATGTTTTCTACGCAAATAATGCCTTCCTTGGAAGCGACATGCGCCAGGGCCTGGCCCGGTGCGCAATCTCCGATCGCGTAGATACCCGGCACATTGGTCTGGTAATACTTGTCTACGGCAATCTTCCCCTTTTCAGTTTTGATTGACAAATCCTCGAGGCCGATGTTTTCAATATTGGCTACGACGCCTACGGCGCTCAACACAATATCCGCTTCGAGTGTAGTATCCCCTTCCTTGGTTTTTACCTTGGCCTTTACTCCCGGACCCGAAGTATCCACGGAGGTTACTTCCGCGGACGTCATAATATCGATTCCTTTTTTCTTGTATACTTTTTCCAGCTCTTTGGAAATCTCCTCATCCTCTACCGGAACGATGCGGGGCAGGAATTCTACGATGGTCACCTTGGTACCGATACTGTTATAAAAATAGGCGAACTCCACTCCAATGGCGCCGGAGCCTACGATGATCATCGACTTGGGCTGCTCGGGAAGCACCATGGCCTCGCGATAGCCGATCACTTTTTTGTGATCGATCTTGAGGCTGGGTAATTCTTTGGAACGGCCGCCCGTAGCCAGAACGATGTGCTTGGCTTCGTACGCCGTTGTTTTGTTATCCTTATCGGTCACTTCGATCTTGCCTTTTCCTTTTAGCTTTCCGCTGCCGGTGAGCACGTCGATCTTGTTTTTACGCATCAGGAACTGCACCCCTTTGCTCATTTTATCGGCCACCTT
>Ga0164242_10009443_pt1 | contig 10524 bp, 13 predicted proteins | sample OricomgcompostMG_FD_108783 | JGI IMG/M metagenome (GOLD analysis project Ga0164242, IMG submission 108783) | Miracle-Growth compost microbial communities from Emeryville, California, USA - Original compost - Miracle growth compost (MG) ... | reverse complement strand
GGCGTCCCGCCGTACGCGGAGACGCAGAACTACGTCCGCAACGTCCTCGCCCTGACGGAGGCCTCCGCGTGAGCATCGCACCGATGACGCCCGCACCCGCGGCGCCGCCGGCCTCCGGGAAGGCCGGCGCGCAGGGCAAGGCGGGCAAGCCCGGCCAGCACGAGGACGGCGCCGACACCGGTGCCGGCTTCCTCGCCGAGCTCGCCGCCGCCTCAGGCCAGGTGGGCCCGCTCGCTCAGCTCCTTCCGGTGCCGGGCGGCGCCACCCCCCTTCCCGGCGTGGCCGGCTCCGGCGCGGGGAAGTCCGCCGCCGTCCCCGCTGCCGCTGTCGCTGCCGCTGGCAGCGCGGGCGCGACCGGCTCGCTGGCCGACCTGCTCGCCGTCGGCGCGCCCGGTGCTGCCGCTTCGGCTACCGTCGCCGGTCTTCCGACGCTCAAGACCGCCACGGGCAAGACCGGCACGGACAAGTCGGGCACCCTGGCTGGGACGCCCGGCAAGAGCGCCGACGCGACCAGCGGCCAGGCCACCACGACGACCGGCGGCACGCCCACGCCGGCGACTACCGTCTCGGTCACGCCCGCCGCCGCGACGGCGACGTCGGCCACGACGGGCGCCAGCGCCGGTGCCGTCTCCGGCACCCCGGCCGGTGCATCCAGGTCGAGCCGCACCGCGACCGACAGTTCCTCGACCGATCACGCCGACCTGACGCCGGACCCGGCGGTCGACCCGGCCGCCGCGGCCGACCCGGCCGCCGCGGCGACGGTGCCCGATGCCTCGGTCTCCGCAGCGGCGGTCACCACCCCGCTCGCGGCCGCAGCCTCCACGACCGCGGTCGCGCCCGACCAGCAGCAGGCGCAGACCACCGCCGTGCTGCGCCAGGTCTTCCCCGAGGTGACGCAGGCCGCCGCCAGCGGCCAGGGCAACCACCGCATCGCGATCACCCTGCACCCGGAGGACCTCGGCGAGGTCCGCGTGACGGTCGTCGTACGGGGCAACAGCGTGCGCGTCGACGTCGCCACCGACCCGGTCCACGGCGTCGCCCGGGCCGCGCTGGAGCACGGCGCACCGGAGCTGCGCTCGCTGCTCGAGGCGACCGGCTCGGATGCGCGGGTCACCTTCCGCGAGTTCGGTACGAGCACCGGCTCGGCCACCGACGGCGGCCGGCAGCAGTCCTTCGCCCAGGCGCAGGCGCAGGCGCAGGCGCAGGCCGACGCCCAGGCGAACGCACAGGGCGGCAGCGACCGCTCCTCGTACCTCTCGGGTGATCAATCCGACCAGCTCGGATCGACCGGTCGGCGCGACAGCGTCGGCGACAGCGCTACCGACGTCCCGCCCGCACCGACCACGCGTCGCGCCGCCTCCGGCGTCGACCAGCTCATCTGAGGAGCCCCGACCGTGACTGTCTCCCCGATCACCGGCGACTACGGCATGTTCGTCGCCAACGACGCCTCGACCGCGTCCGCGACCAGCTCGAGCAGCGACGACTCCAACATGTTCCTGCAGCTGATGGTCGCGCAGATGAAGTACCAGGACCCGATGAACCCGACCGACACCTCGTCGATGCTGACCCAGAACGCCACCTTCACCGAGGTGCAGGCGATCCAGGAGATGCAGAGCGAGATGGGCATGGTGCTCTCCAGCCAGCTCGCCTCCAGCTCCGTCGCCATGATCGGCAAGAGCGTCAGCTGGGTCGACGCCAACGGCAGCCTCAAGAGCGGCACCGCCACCGGCACCGTCTACACCTCCTCCGGCCCGGTCCTCATGGTCGGCGACGAGCAGGTCCCGGTCAGCTCGATCGCCGGCGTCGGCGACACCAGCGGCTACGACTTCACCGCCGGCGCCGGCGACAGCAGCACCACCGTCTCGGACACCGGGCCCACCGGTTACGTCTCCACCAACGCCTGATCCCACCACCACCGAACAAAGGACATCGCGATGCTTCGCTCCCTCTTCGCCGGCATCAGCGGCCTGCGGGTCAACCAGACCGCGCTCGACGTCACCGGCAACAACATCGCCAACGCGAACACCGTTGGCTTCAAGAGCTCCAGTGCGGTCTTCTCCGACACGCTCTCCCAGATGCTGACCGCCGCCTCCGCCCCGGCCCGCGACAACACCCTGGGTGGCACCAACGCCATCCAGATCGGCCTCGGCACCCAGCTCGCCGCGGTGAAGACCAACTTCACCCAGGGTGCCAACGAGACCACCGGTGTCGCCACCGACATGATGCTCAGCGGTGACGGGTTCTTCGTGGTCGGCGACGGGGACAACAAGTACCTGACCCGCGCGGGCGCGTTCTCCTTCGACGCCTCCGGCAACCTGGTCGCCCCCGACGGCAAGCTCGTCCAGGGCTACGCCATCAGCGGATACGACGCCGACGGCAAGCCGACCGGCAGCGCCCAGCCGGGCGATGACGGCACCGGTACGGGGATCACCCACGACGCCAACGACACCACCGGCCTGACGGCGATCAACCTCAAGATGAACCAGGCCGCGCTCGACGACCACTTCGGCGGCGCCGACCCGAAGCCCGAGCTGCAGTCGTACACGATCGGCTCGGACGGCACGATCACCGGCACGTACTCCAACGGCGAGCGGCTCGCCATCGCCAGGATCGCGGTTGCCAACGTGCAGAACCCGCAGGGCCTGGAGAAGTCCGGGGACTCGGAGTACGTGTCCAGCCCCAACTCGGGTGCCGTCGAGTACGGCGTCGCCGGCCAGGTCACCGACTACGGCCAGAACGGCAAGCTCACGACCGGTGCCCTGGAGATGTCGAACGTCGACCTCTCCTCGGAGTTCACCAACCTGATCCTGGCCCAGCGCGGCTTCCAGGCGGCCTCGAAGGTGATCACCACCTCCGACGACATCCTGGAGACGCTGGTCAACATGAAGCGCTGATCCCCAGCCCTGCTCCCTCGGGGTTCTCCCTCAGCTCCCCGTACGACGGCGGGCCGCTCCTCGCGAGCCGCCCGCCGTCGCCATGTCCGCCTCGCAATCCTCAACCGTCACGACTCGCTCAGGTGCCAGCGGCCCGCGCCGATCAGCACTGTGGACGGCCACGGACGGCTGGCCTCATCGCAATCTCGCACAAGGATGGTGCGCCCATGATCCCGCTCACCCGACTCTCCGGTTCGGTGTTCCTGCTCAACGCCGACCTGATCGAGCGCGTCGACAGCACGCCGGACACGATCGTCACCCTCGTCGACGGCACCAAGTACGTCGTCGCGGAGTCGATGAGCCAGGTGGTCGACGCGGTCGTCGCCTTCCGCGCCGAGGTGGTCTCGCTGGGTGCCCTGCTCGAGGCCGTCAACCCGCACGTCACCCGCTCCGTCACCGAGGCTCCCGAACGCCAACCGCGTCTGGCCGCGGTCTCCGAGCTCAACAAGCCCGGCAGCCGCCGTACTGGAAACGAGGACTGAGATGGATCCCGCAGCACTGATCGGCGTGATCCTGGGCTTCGCCGTCATCCTCGTCTCCAACATCATGGAGGGCGGAAGCCCGGCCGCGCTGTTCCTCGTCGCACCGATGCTGCTCGTCTTCGGCACCACCATCCTGGTGACCGTCGGCGGTGGCACCATGGCCGACGCGAAGACCGCGGTGAAGTCGGTCAAGCGTGCCTTCACCGGCAAGACGCCGCCCGCCTCGGACCTGGTCCCGCACATCGTCACCCTCGCCGAGCGCGCCCGCCGCGAGGGCCTCCTGGCCCTCGAGGACGGCCTGCGCGAGATCGAGGACCCCTTCCTCATCAAGGGCGTCACGATGGCGATCGACGGCACCGACCCCGAGGAGCTGCGCGACATCCTCGAGGCCGAGGTGTACGCCAAGAAGGCCGAGGACAAGCAGGCCGCGAAGTTCTTCTCCGACTGCGGTGGCTACTCCCCGACCATCGGCATCATCGGCACCGTCATGGGTCTTGTGCACGTGCTGGGCAACCTGTCCACGCCCGACAAGCTCGGCCCGCTCATCGCCAGCGCCTTCGTCGCCACCCTGTGGGGCGTCATGTCCGCCAACGTGCTGTGGCTGCCGCTCGGCAACCGGCTCAAGCGCCTCAGCCAGCTCGAGGCCGCCCGGATGGAGCTGGTCATCGAGGGCGTCTCGGCGATCCAGTCCGGCTCCAACCCGCGCCTGGTCGCCCAGAAGCTCCGCTCCCTGCTGCCCGCGGACCAGCAGGTCGACGAAGAGGCAGCCTGATGCCCAAGTCCTCGCGCGCCGCCTTGAAGCCGCCGGCGCGCCGCAAGAAGCGCGCGGAGGAGCACGAGGAGCACGAGGACACCGAGCGCTGGCTCGTCACGTACGCCGACATGCTCACCCTGCTGTGCGTGCTGTTCATCATCCTGTTCTCGATGTCCTCCATCGACTCCACGAAGTACCAGGAGCTCAAGGAGGGCCTGGCCGCCGGATTCGGCCACTCGGCCAACATCCTGTCCGGGTCGAGCCCGCTGCTCGACGACCAGGGCCCCACCTCCGCCGGCGAGCAGGTGATGGACAACACCCAGGTCACCGACGTGCCGAGCAACGTGACCGCGAAGATCAAGCAGGCCGTCTCGCAGGCGGTGTCGCAGTCGCAGCAGCAGGCCAACCAGCGCACGTACGCCGACGCCGAGGCGCAGGTGAAGTCGCTGCTCGGGCTCTGGCACCGGATCGAGCACCGGCTCGCGGAGAAGGGGTTGGCCGGCGACGTCCAGGCCACCGTGGACGAGCGCGGGCTGGTGGTCTCGCTGGTCTCCAAGCACGTGGTCTTCGCGCCGAACGTGGCGACGCTGACCGCCCGCGGCGACCGGATCGTCGACACGATCGCGCCGGTCCTCGCCAGCGTCAAGGAGCCGATCGAGGTCGACGGGCACACCAACCAGGTGAAGGTGAAGCCGAAGTACTACCCCACCGACTGGGAGCTCTCCTCGGCCCGCGCGGTCAACGTGCTGCGTCGCCTCAACGAGACCGACGCGATCCCGGCGGACCGGCTCAGCGCCACCGGCTTCGGCCACACCAAGCCTCTCGAGGATCCCTCGATCCCCGGCTCGCAGCAGATCAACAAGCGGGTCGACATCGTCGTCCTGTCCCAGGCCCCGGCCGAGACCCGGGAGCTCTACCAGCAGGTCCAGGCAGACCTGCAGAAGTCCCAGAACAAGACCGGAGACCAGCCGTGACCGTCACCGCCATGCCGCAGACCGAGGCCGACGAGAAGAAGCCGAAGAAGAGCCGCCGCAAGCTCATCATCGTGATCCTGGTGATCGTGGCGCTCCTCGGTGGCGGCGCGTACTACTTCCTCAAGCCGTCCACTCCCTCGAAGCCGAAGCCGGGCGCCGTCCTGGCCCTGGACTCGATCCAGATCAACCTGGCCGGCGGGCACTACCTGCGCCTCGGGCTGGCACTCCAGGAGACCGACAGCGTCGGCGAGGACGGGGTCGACGGCAGCAAGGCCCTGGACGCCGCCATCGCGCTCTTCAGCGGCCAGTCGATGACCGACCTCAACCAGGGCCAGCCGCGCGAGGCGCTCAAGACCAAGCTGAGCCATGAGCTGACGGACCTCTACGACGGCGACGTGATGGGCGTGTACTTCACGGAGTTCGTGACCCAGTAGGGGCTACCCCAGGCCCGTTCTGACTAGTAGGTCAGGACCTTCGGCGGCGTTGAACGGCTCAGATGCCCTCTCGTAGCGCCGATCCGGGGAGGCGTGACCATCGCTCCCCCATCGGCTCCGCGGCCGGGCGTCGCTGGCTCACGGTCTCGGCGGCGCACCCGCTCCACCGAGCCGGTGCCCTACGACTTCCGCCGGCCCATCCAGCTCTCCCGCGAGCACCAGCGGATCCTGATGCTGGGCTTCGACAACTTCGCCCGCCAGGCGACCACGGTCTTCACCTCGTCGCTGCGCACGGTGTGCCAGCTGACGCTGCAGAGCATCGAGCAGCGCACCTACAACGAGTACGTCGACTCGCTCGGCGCGCAGACGTACATGATGCTCTTCAACCCCGACCCGATGCCGGGCCTCGGCGTGCTCGAGATGCCGATCCCGGCGATCATGTCGTGCGTCGACCACATGCTCGGCGGCCCCGGCAGCGATGACCAGCCCGACCGTCCTCTCACCGAGATCGAGGGTGGGGTGGTCAAGAGCTTCATGGACCGCCTGCTCAACGAGATGCGGTACTCGCTCGCCACGCTGCTCCCGCTGGAGCCGGCTGCGGCCGCGATCGAGTACGCCCCCCAGTTCGCGCAGGCCGCCAGCCCGGCCGACGTGATGGTCGTCGTGGAGTTCGAGCTTCGGATCAGCGACCGGCCGCACCGCGCCACCGTCTGCCTGCCGTTCAGTGGCCTCCACCCATACCTGACGAACTCGTCGAACCCGGGCCCGGTCTCCGACCGCGAGCGCGCCGCGCGCCAGCACTCCGCGCAGATGCTGCGCCACCAGATGGACCACGTGCCGGTCGAGGTCGCGATCCGCTTCCACCCGACCCAGCTCGGCCCCATCGACCTGAGCCAGGTCCAGGTCGGCGACGTGCTGCGCCTCTCGCACCCCGCCGCGGCTCCCCTCGACGTCACCCTCGACGGCAACACCTTCGCCCACGCCACCCCGGGCGCGCACGGCCAGCGGCTGGCCGCACTGATCGTGAACACCCCCAAGGAGAACTCATGACCTCGTCGCCCGGCGACACCGCGCCCCACGGTATGGGCATCGACGACCTCGCCGCCGCGGCTGCCGAGGCGGCCGCCGCCGTACTGCCGTCCGCGACGCCGCTCACCGCCGGCCCGGCCCAGCCCGGCTCGCCGTTCGTCACTGCCGCGTTCGCGGGAGCGGCGATCGCCGAGCTCACCGGCGTGCCCGGCCGGGTGGCGGTGCTCGTCGGCAAGGATCTGGTCGACGCGCTCGCGGAGTCTCCCCTCGGCGGGCTCGACCTCGCGGCGGCCGCTCAGCCGGCGCTCGAGGCGGCCGCGAACATCCTCGGCGCACGGGCCCAGCCCGCGAGCCAGGTCGACCTCAGCCTGGTCGTCAACGACCTCGGCGGCGAGTTCACCACCGTGCCGCTCATCGGTGCCGGGATCGCCGCAGCCGTGCTGATGCCGCTGACCACGCTGCAGGAGGCGAAGCCGAACCTCGAGGGCGCCCCGCTCGACCTCGACCTGTCGGACGTGCTCGACGCCGCCGACGCGGCCGACAGCGCACCCGCGGCCGCTCCGGCCGCCGCTCCGGCTCCGGCCGCGGTCGCCTTCGACACCCAGTTCCAGGCCGCCCCTCCGGGCAGCGGCGCGCCTCGTGGCATGGCGGTCCCGCCGGTCGCCGGACAGGGCAACGCCGCTCCGGTGGCGCTTCCGGTCGCGCGCGGCATCGAGATGCTGCACGGGGTCGACATGGAGGTGACGGTCGAGCTGGGCCGTACCCGGATGACGGTGCGCGACCTGCTCGCCCTCTCCCCCGGTGCCGTCCTCGAGCTGGACCGCGCCGCCGGCAGCCCCGCGGACCTGCTGGTCAACGGACGCCTGATCGCGCGCGGCGAGGTCGTCGTGGTGGACGAGGACTTCGGTCTGCGCGTCACCGAGATCCTCGACCCCGACGCCGTTGTCGCCTGATGTCGCGAGCCACTCGGGAAACGCATCGTGACTGAACTCGTCATCCGCCTGGTCTTCTCCCTGGCCGTCGTCGTCGGACTCCTGCTGCTCCTTGGGCGGTTCGCCGGCAAGCGGTTCCAGGCCAAGACCGGTGCCGTCATCCAGGTCGTCCACCGCCAACCGCTGTCCCGGAGCTCCGGGGTCGCCGTGGTGACGGTGGGCGATCGGGTCCTGGTGCTCGGGACCACCGAGCAGCAGGTCACCCTGCTCACCGAGCTCGACGAGCTCCCCACCACCGAGCAGGTCGCCGAGCCGGCGGATGCGTCGGTGTCGGCCGCCGCATCCGGCGCGGAGCCGGTCGGCACCTTCGAGCAGAGCCTCGAGGACAGCCTTCGGGCCCACCACGACGACGACCGTGTCCTCGGACACGACGTCGTGGCAGATCTTGTGCGCGTCGCGACCGCGGAGGAACCGCGCGTCCGTGCCGTGCCCAGCATCGAACCCAGCCGCCGAGCCCCTCAGCCGACCAAGGATGGTCCGCTGGCTGGCTCGGTGTTGTCCGCGGAGACCTGGCGCCAAGCGCTCAAGGTCGCCCGCGGCGCCGCGCGTCGCGCCTCATGAGCGCCCTCATTCGCCGTACCGCCACGCTCCTGGGGCTCACCACGGTCCTCGTGCTGACCACCGTCGGCAGCGCCCTGGCGGCTCCGAGCGGCCCGAACGGGCCGGGCGGCCCGGCCTCGAGCACGGTCAACGTCGACATCGGCGGCCTGGCGGACAAGCCGTCCACCTCGCTCGTCACGATCCTGGCGCTCACGCTGCTCAGCGTCGCTCCGGCGATCCTGCTGACGTGCACCAGCTTCACCAAGATCCTGGTCGTCCTCGGCCTGACCCGCAACGCCATGGGCCTGCAGGGCACGCCGCCCAACCAGGTGCTGGCCGGACTGGCGCTCTTCCTGAGCCTGTTCGTGATGGCCCCGGTCGTCTCGGCGGTCAACGACGCCGGCGTCCAGCCGTACCTGCACGGCACCAAGACCGCGGCGCAGGCGTTCGACGCCGGCATCAAGCCGCTGCGCACCTTCATGCTGAACAACACCGACGACGACGAGCTCCAGCTGCTCACCAGCGTCGCGAAGCGCGACCTGCCGAAGAACCGCGACGACGTCGCGCTCTCCACCCTGGTGCCCGCGTTCGTGCTCTCGGAGCTCAAGGACGCCTTCGTCATCGGCTTCATCATCTTCATCCCGTTCCTGATCATCGATGTGGTGGTCAGCGGGTCGTTGATGGCGCTGGGCATGATGATGATGCCCCCGGTGATGGTGTCGTTGCCGTTCAAGCTGCTGCTCTTCGTCCTGGTGGACGGGTGGGCGTTGATCATCAAGTCGTTGGTGGCCAGCTATGCCACTTAGCGCCGTGCTCTCGCCGCTGACCATCACCGACACCGAGGTGATGCACCTCGCGCTGCAGGTGATGCTGGTCTGCCTCAAGCTGTGTGCGCCGATCCTGCTGACCACGCTGGCGATCGGCTTCACGATCTCGCTGTTCCAGTCGATGACGCAGATCCAGGAGTTCACCCTGGCCTTCGTCCCGAAGGTGGTGGGCGTCGGGCTGGTGCTGCTGTTCAGCGGCAACTGGATGCTGCACACGCTGATCACGTTCACCCAGCACCTGTTCGAGCAGCTGCCTGCTCTGCTCAACTGAGGCAGCGCCGTGACCATCTCGATCGACGGCACCTCGCTGATCGCCTACCTCCTCGCGTCCGTACGCATCGGGGGCTGGCTGGCCTTCGCTCCGCCGTTCAACAACCGCGGCATCCCGGCGATGGCCAAGGTGGTGCTGGCGCTGGGCCTCGCGTTCGCGGTCTCGCCGACGCTCTCCACGCAGAAGCTGCCGACGACGACGCCGGAGCTGCTCCTGGTGACCGGGACGCAGCTGCTGATCGGCGTCGCCCTGGGCTTCGTCACCCAGCTGCTCTTCGGCGCGATCGAGGCCGCGGGTGCCCTGATCGACCTGTTCGGCAACTTCCAGGTGGCGGCCGCCTACGACCCGCTGTCGATGAACATGAACAGCGTCTTCGGCCGCTTCCACCAGATGCTCGCCTTCATGCTGCTCTTCGCCTCCGGCGGGCACATGGTGATCATCGGCGGCCTGCTCAACACGTTCCACTTCCTGCCGCTGATGGCCGCACCCGACCTGTCCAGCTGGGCCAGCTGCATGACCACGGCGTTCGGCATGTTCTTCGCGATCGCGGTGCAGATCGCGCTGCCGATGGTCGCCGTGCTCTTCATCGCCGACCTGTCGCTGGCACTGCTGACGAAGGTGGCTCCGGCGCTGCAGCCGATGCAGCTCATGCAGCCGGTGAAGATCGGCCTCACCCTGCTGCTGGTCGGGCTCTCCTTCCCGGTGCTGCCGCATGCGATGGACAGGCTGGTCACCCTCATCAACGAGGCGATGAGCACGATGGTGGGCGGGTGAGATGGCCGGCGAGGACAAGACCGAGAAGCCGACAGCCAAACGCCGCCGCGAATCCCGCAAGAAGGGCCAGATCTCCCGTACGCCCGAGCTGGGCCAGTGGGCGATGGTGCTGCTGCTGTCGCTGTTCATCATGCCGTTGCTCGGCCACGAGGTGCGCACGTGGCAGAACAACTTCGAGGCCTGCTTCCGGGCGATCTCATCCCCCGAGCCTGCTGTCGCACTCGACCTGTTGGGCTCGGCGGCGCGCGGCGCGTTCTTCGCCATCCTCACGCTCGGTCTGATCGTCATGCTCATCACCGTCGCCGCCTCCGTCGCCCAGGGCGGCATGGTGTTCTCGACCCACTCGATCAAGCCGAGCTTCTCCAAGCTCAATCTGATCAACGGCTTCAAGCGGACCTTCGGCCCGCAGGCCCTGTGGCAGGGCGTCAAGATCCTGCTCAAGGCCGCGGTCGTCGCCCTGATCGGATACTCGGCGATCAAGTCGATCACGCCGCTGATCGGCGGCCTGATGCCG
>Ga0164242_10009442_pt1 | contig 10524 bp, 9 predicted proteins | sample OricomgcompostMG_FD_108783 | JGI IMG/M metagenome (GOLD analysis project Ga0164242, IMG submission 108783) | Miracle-Growth compost microbial communities from Emeryville, California, USA - Original compost - Miracle growth compost (MG) ... | reverse complement strand
CTCACCTTTTTGATTTATTTTTATTTTTATTTTAGTTTTATTTTATATTTTATACTTTCTTTTCCCTAACCGGAAGCTCTTCTCTCGCTACATTCCCACCTTCGACCACTCGTAATTTAGACTATCGCTGACCTACCAACTAGGGACCGATCACCGAGGAGGTCCTGTTCCGCACCGCCTCCGTCCCCCTGATGCTAATCGCCCGCGCCCCCGTGCGGCAGACCATCTTCCTATCCCCCGTCGTCTTCGGCCTCGCCCACTTCCACCACTTCTACGAGTTCCGGCTCTCCAACCCGGGCGTGCCCCTCGCGGCCGCGCTGGCGCGCTCCGTCTTCCAGCTGGGCTTCACCGCGCTCTTCGGCGCCTACGCCACCTTTATCTACCTGCGCACCGGCTCCCTGTTCGCCGTGTGCGCCATCCACGCCTTCTGCAACTGCATGGGCTTGCCTCGCGTCTGGGGCCGCGTGACCCCCATCCTCGCCGACGGCCGGGAGGGCGGCGGGAGCCGGGCGTGGACGGCGGCGTACTACCTGGTGCTGGTTTCGGGGGCTGCGGTCTGGTGGAAGCACCTTTGGGCGTGGACGGAGAGCGCAAATCCGTTGATACCGACTACGGCGTTCCTAGGAGAACCGGTAGCCGGGGTTTAGGGATGTAAATCTTGGAGAGAAGCAGTGTATCTAGCCTAGGTGGGCTCAAGTTATGTTAGAACGTTCATACAGACTAATCTTAATTCTTTCATGGTCAACATCTAGCCTATCTGCCGACACTACCTTAGCTAGCCAGCCAGGGGCCGGTCACTTACATTCTAAGTAACCCACGGCTACCGCCGTGGGACGGTTTCCCGCCTGGCTCAGCTACTAGACACCATGGCGGACTCCATCTGCTCGTGAGCATGTTCGTAGACGGTGGGTCTATCGTGGCCAAGACACACGTCCAACGCACCTGCTCACTCTCCCGTCAAAACATTGAGTGGTGCGCCGGTTTCCTGGCTTGACCAGACCTCCTGTCGGGACTTGCCTCGCTTACGTTACTTTTACCAGTGCGGCATAACCTTCGTGAATTTAAGCTCTACGCTTATACGTCTTGGAAGGCCATCCTCTGCGAAGGTTTTCGGCAACAGTAAAGTAAGTGCCCAAGGTAAATGGAAGGTGCTAGAGCAGATGCGAGTTGGGGATTTCACAGGATAGGGCGGACCAGCTTGGAGTTCTATATAAGGCTGGACTCTGTATCACTTTTACTCACTCCCTCTTCCTCCTTTCCTCATCACACTCTCCTGGCCGAACAAGCATCCACGTTCTTCACACATCACTTATACCTACCCACATCCACTATATTACACAGCTATTGAGGTTTACCCGATTGCACGACGTGATCTCACCATCTCAACCCTCGATTTTCCCTCTCACGAACTAGAAAATCAACAACCATAACTCCATGCCCACCCACATCACACGCCTATCACAACAATGAACCCAACCACTCACGCCGCGTCACATAGCGCATACAGGCTGAGCGGGCTTGGGTCGGGACTCTGGATATGTCCTACCCACTTACAACTTCCTTGCCTACCGAGAGCTTCACCACACTCGAACAGCCCAGGAGCGCGACGAAGCCAGGGCGAGGGGGGGGGGGTCGAGAATCCCCTCCAGCCAACAAAATCAAGCGCTCACGCAGCGCCAGCAGGCTGAGCGGTTCTGGGCTGGGACTCTCGATGAGTCCTACCAACTTGTAGACGGCGGGCTGGTGAAACGTTTTATATATTTCACCTACCAAAGTGTCAAATATCATGTGGTGAATTACTTCACCATAGGCGCGGCCATCTTTGGCCAGCTCACAAGGCCCAGGGATGACCCAGGTTACGGCGGGCTGGTGAAACGTTCGATATATTTCACCTACCAAAGTGTCAAGTATCATGTGGTGAATTACTTCACCATGGACGCAGCCGTGTATGGCCAGCTCATAAGGCCCGGGGATGACCCCAAGTTTGCCCAGTTGCTCCTCGGGAGGAGCTTATCTCGCGTCTAACACAGTCGCACTTACGGCACTTGCTCGACCCGATCATAACAGGTGCCGTTGACCACCCTCCCGCGGACTTCAGCACGCCGGCATCCGCCACGCCGGAATCCACTACGCCGGAATCTGCTATGCCGGCATCTGCCGCACCGGGATCTGCCTTAGCATCCGTCAACCCGGCAGTCCTCAGCGCGGCGTCCATCGACCCGGCGGCACTCGTCAACGCCGGCATCTTCAGCAACGCCAGCGGCTTCAGCAACGCTGGCCACCTCAACCTCGGCGGCCACCTCACCCAACTGGCGGACCCCGACTACGCCGGCCACCTCGACCACGCTGGCAGCTTCGACTACGCTGGCAGCCTCGCCCTTGCCGACGGCCTCACCCTTGCCGACGGCCCGGACCACGCCGGCAACCTCGACCTCGGCGGCCACCTCAACCACGCCGGCGACCTCAACCACGCCGGCGACCTCACCCAACTGGCGGACGACAACTACGCTGGCGATCTCGACGACGCTGCCAGTTTCAACTACACCGTCGACGTCGCCCAGACGTCGTCCTTCTTCAGCCAGGCCTTCGTCCCGCCGCCCCTACCACAGGACCAGGACGACGAAAACTACTGGCATGGCAATGTCAGTTACACAAGGTTTCTGAATTCGTAGGGGTAGTTTAGTGGGATGGGGTTGGACGGGGTTTCCTTGTGTTGCTTTTCTGCAAATTTTACACCGGCCAGCGACTTGGATTGGAGTATAGAATATCCTTGTATGGATGACGAATTCAACAGTGTCTAGTTACCTTTATCTCGCTCGCCAGGCCTCGGCGCAACCCGAGGCATGTGCAACCTGTAACATAGATAAATAGGGGCTCAACAGCCCGCCTACTTTCTGAATCAATCTATGAACCTTCGGTTAATGTCAGGGCAGGAGAAGAAGCTCCTTTTTAGACTTACGTTCGTGTTCCCAGGGTGCTGAAAACGTGAGGCTAACACCGAGGAATTTCGCGCTAATGCGAGTGCGTAACATCTGTCAAGTTGCCTCAGCAAGCGGGATGAAGCAATCAGGGTTGTATTGCTTGCTCTAGAACAACGGCTTTCTCATGGTGGCATATCTAGACTCGTACCTGGCATCGCACCAGGCATGCTAAATGCGTCCTCTGCCCGAGTACGTCTTCTATACCTTAGCGAGTCCTGAGTTCTGTCCGCCCTGCCATCTGGTTCCGCACCGACTTCCATCCGGGCCTCCTCGCGCAACTCTCGCGCCATCTCGGCGCCCTTGGCTTTGCTCATTGAACGCTCCACCTCGGCAATCGCATCATCACCGCCCCGTGTATTCTTTTTGCGGGGCCACATGCTGGGGAGGGCGATCTCCTGGAATCTAGGCTCGACGCAACGCTCGTCGAACCAGCGGTGCAAGAGCGATTCGACCAGGGTCGCGATCTTGGGGACGTCTTGTAACCTCGACCGGCTCCCGAGGAGACTCCGGATGGAGAAGTCGAGCCGGTAGTCGTCCAAGAAAGTGAACGCCATCTTCGTCGGCGTCGATTGGGAAGGGTTGCTGGGCACAAACGAAATCGACAACGTGCCGCTAAACCGAACAACCGAGACGGCTAGGGCGACGGGTAGGACCGCGCTCAGCTTCTTAGGGTAGTTTAATAGAAGCTTCGTCTCAATTGCGAGCGTAATCATGTCGCTCAGGTCGACATCCATCCGCGCTTGCAACCGAGCCCCTTCCCTGGTCCCCGTACTGGCATCAAAAGCTCTCCCGTGTCCCAGGCTGAGGCCGTCTTCATCGACAGGGATAATGCGACAGTTGCTGAAGATGGGAAAATCCTCCCCTAGAGTCAATTCCGTAACCCGGATCTCGTCTAGAAAATCCGGTCTCGAGGTGCCATTGAGCGCCTTGGTTAAGGATGTCAAGATGGCATCGTCGTGCTGCGCGTCACTGCGAAACTGTGCGATGGTTTGCGCCACAAGAACGTTGAACCAGTCCAAGCTCTCGGGCTGGTGACTATCCACCTTGTAGTAGGTCTTATTCAGGATCGAGTCGATAGTCAGGGTAGGTGGGCCGGGTCTCAAGATGCCGGACTTCTTCTTATTTAGTGTCGGAGGGTGTGGGTGTTGGTGGCCAGCATTGCGCGTACTCGGCGTCCCTAAACTGAGAAGAGATTTTTTGTGTGCTAATGTCCTCGTTCTCCGGTCGGTCGCTCGTAATGAGGCTCGGACATCAGCGGATGGGGGTTCGCCGAATATAAAGAACTTGATGAAGGCGGCAAGCACAAGGACCACAGACACTTGCCCGAGTATCAATCCCTGTGTAAATGAAAGGCTGTTACGTCTTGCGCGTCAGTTTCTACCTTCCCAAAACCAAAGGAAGGATGATAATTACGTTGGCTCCGGCCTTGTTGGACATACGTCTTGCGCCATGTCTGTAGAAGCTACACTCTCACAGCAGACAATGATGCACGAACGACATTTGAGGTGTCTTGGGTGCTTTAACTCCTTATCTTATCGCCGCCGTCTAGCGCACAGACCCAATTGCCAAGACCAATTAGTGGGTCCATGATGCAGCCACCCTAGGGCGGCTGAGCCTCATTTACACCTCCACATCTCCCCTCCACATACAGAGTACATTCACCACTCAAGGCTGCCGCTTGTTGTTAACAACCAACATTACTCCGCAAATTGAGTGGTTCATTCACTGCCAAATAACCTATTCCGACTTAATCCACACATATTCCATGTTTTAAATCGGCACCTGCTGGACTCGCCATGAGCGAGGGGCCCTTTTCCTGAGACGAAGCTACACTCTCCTTCTTACTGTGACGCGCGGTACCCGGCCAAGATGGATGTGGTTCAAGCTGTGTCCGGATACATCTCTAAGATGGTGTCGGCCGGTGACGGCACATCCGGGGCACCCTCTGCCAAGATGAAGATTCTCTTATTAGACAAAGAAACTGTTCCGATAATCTCAACCGCCATCACACAATCATCGCTCCTCAACCACGAGGTGTATCTTATTGACCGCCTCGACAACCCCAACAGAGAAAAGATGAGGCATCTTCGGTGCCTCTGTTTTGTGAGGCCTCACCCAGATTCCATCGGCCTGCTCATCGATGAGCTGAGAGAGCCCAAGTATGGCGAGTACCACCTCTACTTCAGCGGCGTGGTGAAGAAGTCGTCCCTGGAGCGTCTCGCAGAGGCGGATGACCACGAGATTGTCAAACTTGTTCAAGAACACTTCGCCGACTACATCGTCATCAATCCCGACTTATTCTCCTTAAACATGTCTGCTCCCCAGTACCGCATTTGGAGTGGGAGCCCGGACGTGTGGAATACCGACTCGCTCCAAAGGGCAACCGAGGGCATAATGGCCGTTCTTCTATCTCTGAAGAAGAAGCCGTTAATCAGGTATCAAAAAACCAGCCTCCTAGCAAAGAAGCTTGCATCGGAGGTCAGATACAACATGACGCAGGAGGATCAACTCTTCGACTTTCGGAAAGTGGATACGCCGCCGATTCTACTAGTATTAGACCGGAGAGATGATCCCGTCACGCCGCTACTCACCCAGTGGACTTACCAAGCCATGGTGCATCACCTCCTCGGAGTCCAAAATGGAAGGGTCGATCTCAGCGACGTTCCGGATATTCGCCCCGAGCTCAAGGAGCTCGTCCTCTCCCAGGATCAAGATCCTTTCTTCAAGAAGAACATGTATCTGAACTTTGGCGACCTGGGTGGGAACATCAAGGAATACGTCGAGCAATACCAGTCACAAACTAAGAATAACGCCAACATCGAGTCAATACTGGATATGAAGCGGTTCATCGAGGAGTATCCCGAGTTCCGGAAGCTATCCGGGAACGTCAGCAAACACGTCACGCTGGTTTCAGAACTCAGTAGGAGGGTCGGTGCGGAGAGCCTGCTCGAAGTCAGTGAAGTGGAGCAGAGCCTGGCTTGTAATGATAACCACAACGTGGATCTGAAGGTGAGTACAAATCTCCGATCCTGGGTAAAGATAGTCGTCTCGACTAACATGGGCACTAGAATGTTCAAAAGTTGATACAGTCGCCGTCTGTGACCATCGACAACAAGGTTAGCTTAGTCGCGCTATATGCCCTGCGATATGAGAAGCATCCATCTAGCGCACTACCAATGCTCGTCGACCTACTCAACGCAGCCGGGGGTGTGCCATCCCGCCGCGCAGATCTGGTTGCGAAGTTACTCATATATCACTCCTCTCTGCAGCAGTCGCAAGGCGGTAGCGGCATCACGGATATCTTCGAGTCTACAGGCATATTCGGTGGTGCTACTAACCGCTTCAAGGGGCTGAAGGGTGTCGAGAACGTCTATACGCAGCATTCGTCTCTGCTAGAGACGACGCTGCAGAATCTCATCAAAGGAAAGCTGCGGGACCAGCAGTATCCATTTGTCGAAGGTGGCGGTACGACCAGGGACAAACCGCAAGATATTGTGGTCTTCATCATCGGAGGTGTGACTTATGAGGAGGCCAAGATGGTCGCCGGCATCAACGCATCATCCCCCGGTGTAAGAGTCGTCCTAGGAGGTACAACGGTGCACAACACTACAACGTTCCTTGAAGAAGTTGACGATGCGGTTTCGACATGGCCGGATCCACCGCCGACGACGGCTGCTGGGAGGCTGAGGAAGGAAATTGGGAGGTAGGAGGCTGTAGGATGCCACTATAAGTAGTACCTAAATTAAGTAGCATTGGATTAATCCGAGTTTGGACGCAATGCTGGATTTCCCTTCCAGGCGATAACATGTACGCCCAGCTCTTTGCGCGTTACTACAGTATAGATCTGCGGTGGGGCGTGGCGATAGTGATAAGATCGTTTTTTTTTCTTGGCGCCGATAAGGTTCTTGAAGGCAAATCAGGTCACCGCGTAACATAAGAAAGTGACCAACTCACCCTTCTTGCCATGGTATCTCCCAAGCGACAACCATGACGAAGATATTGATACGAGGGGGGCTGAGGCTCGCCCGCCGTCCAATTGCCCCACAAACGCCACGGTCCATGCGAAGGAGAGCATTCGCAACGGTGGCACAAGACTCGAGGTACGGAGCAAATGTCATCAAGTGACAAACCTAGAGAAACCAAGTCGACTAATATCCCGTGGTCTCAGGCCCTTCGATGTGGTTGTCATTGGCGGTGGCCATGCCGGTTCGGAAGCATGCGCAGCGGCCGCACGTTCCGGCGCCCGCACCGCTCTCATCACTCCCAAGATCGACAACCTCGGCACCTGCTCGTGCAATCCGAGCTTCGGCGGAATCGGCAAGGGAACCATCCTACGAGAGATTGACGCTCTCGACGGACTTGCGGGCCGCATTATCGACAAGGCTGGCGTGCAGTTCACGGTCCTAAATCGGAGGAAAGGCGCCGCCGTGTGGGGACCGAGAGCCCAGATCGACCGAGCGCTATACAAGAAGCATATGCGTGAAGAGCTAGAAGGATACAATAACCTTTCCATCATACTAGGGAGCGTGTCGGATATTGTAGTTGCCGAGAATGAAGGCGGGGTGACGGCGGCGAAGAGCAAGATTACCGGGGTGAGGTTAGAGTCGGGCGAGGTGCTGCCGACGAGCCAAGTCATCATCACAACGGGAACGTTTCTGGGCGGCGAGATACACATCGGCATGGAGTCATACCCGGCGGGGCGGATGGGCGAGGATGCCACGTTCGGACTTAGCAAATCCCTCAAAGATGCGGGATTCCAGCTGGGCAGGCTAAAGACGGGCACGCCTCCGCGCATCGCCAAGGGGAGCATCCGCTTCGACGCGCTCCAGGCGCAACCTGGCGACGACCCGCCCACCCCCTTCAGCTACCTCAACGATGTCGTCGCAGTGCAGGACCAGCTACTCTACCACGCGACCTACACCAACGCTGCAACGCACGACGTTGTTCGCGCAAACCTCGACAGGACAATCCACATCCGCGAAACGGTCAAGGGCCCGCGGTACTGCCCGTCGCTCGAATCCAAGGTCATGCGCTTCGGCCACCGGGAGAGGCATATCGTGTGGCTCGAGCCCGAGGGCTTCGACAACGACGTCATCTACCCTAACGGCCTGTCCATGACGGTGCCCGCCGAGGCCCAGCTGCAGCTCCTCCGCACGATCCCGGGCCTTGAGGCGGCAGAGATGTTGCAGCCCGGCTACGGGGTGGAATACGACTACGTTGACCCGCGCGGCCTGCGCGCAACGCTTGAGACCAAAGCGATAGCGGGCCTTTTCCTGGCCGGGCAGATCAACGGCACGACGGGCTACGAGGAGGCCGCGGGGCAGGGAATCATCGCCGGGATCAACGCCGGGCGCGCGTCGCAGGGCCTTGAGCCCGTGACCATCTCACGCGGGGACGGCTACATCGGGGTCATGATTGACGACCTGATTACCAAGGGCGTGTCGGAGCCGTACCGCATGTTCACGTCGCGCTCCGAGTTCCGCATGTCTGCGCGCTCGGACAACGCCGACGCGCGCCTGACGCCGCTAGGTCGGCAGTGGGGAGTCGTCTCGGAGGCGCGGTGGAGCGCCTTCTCCTCCGAGCGCGCCCAGATCGCCGAGCTGCGGAACCTCCTCCTCTCGGCGTCTCGTCCCGGACCGGACTGGCAGGCGGCCGGGTTCGCGGTGCGCAGCGACTCGCGGCGGCGCGACGGCCTCGACGTCCTCCGCCTCCGCGGCGTCTCCGGGGTCGACGACCTAGCGGACCACGTCCCGGGTGTGCGGGCCTTTTCGCGGCGCGTGCGGGACCGCGTCGGCGTCGAGGCCCTGTACGAGCCGTACGTCGCCATGCAGCAGGTTGAGCGCGCCCGCGTCGCGCGCGACGAGGGCCTCACCCTGCCGGCCGACATCAACTACGCGGCCGTACCGGGCCTCAGCATCGTCGAGAGATCGGTGCTCGGGGCGACGCGGCCGGAGAATATCGCGCAGGCGAGGAGGGTCGAGGGCGTCACGCCGGCTGGGTGCGTTAGGCTGTTGCAGTACGTGCGGAGGGGAGATCGCGCGGCCCGCGGCGGCGGTGGTGATGCGGTGTTCGCAAACGCGGAGGCCGCGGGGCTTGGAGGGGATGGGGTGGAGGACCTGGAGACACTGGATGCGAAGGCAAGGGCAGCTGAATTTTGAGCCCTGTTCGCCTGTGGGTATCCTGACCGCAGCCGAGAATATCAAAACGCTATAGAAGGAAGCTACACAAGCGGGATCTCGTGTATCTCATGATGTAAGGTACTGTACCATAGATACCCATTCAGGGGTAAGAATAATTTGGGCGAGATGTCTTTCCGCTTGGATATAATTTAGCTGATTTGTATCTATATTATAACACAACACCAACATTATAGTACAAATGGAGGGCCTAATACTAACACCACGGACGTGGATCTATAACACTATTAGGCCTCCTTATTGTGCCTCCTTATTGTGGCCCCTTGCCATCTTTGTTCGTGTGAGACAATATCTTGACAGCATCCTTACTATACACATAACTAGCGCCACTCCAAACTGTCGTTACTGCAACGACATACCTAGCTTATCGTCAGACAACAAAAAAGCTAAGTCACGCGGCAGCCAGTGGGGCAGAGGGGGACGGGATTCTCGTCTGCAGGGCCAGATATATGACGCCGAATGGAAGAAGTAGGGATGAGGGGCTGCGGAGCTCGACTCACTGCATAAGGGTCAAGGACGTGGTCAGGTCCACAGCAACGACCGGGGCGACGGTGGTGAGCCCCAGCAGACCAAGCTGCAGGGCCGTGTTGTACTTGCTGATGGTGGTGGGGCGAACCTCGGCCGAAGGGAGGGAGAAGTCCCAGTATCTGGCAAAGGTCTTTGGCGGCGGGAGTGAGATCCACCGGTAGTAGATGGCGGCAATGCCTAAGCCTACGTCACGGCCGAGAATTATAGCTGCAAGCCACACTTATGACGGAAGGATACGAGTTTAGCACGAGCTGGTAGGAGGGGATGAGGAAGAGGGAAGTACAGGAAAGAGACAGGGAGAGCGATGAGCAAGAACGAGGGGACACTCACCAGGCAAGGCGCCCTTGGTTGCCAGCGCAACAACAAGAATAGTCACCAGGGTCTTGTCGGCCATGGGATCGATGACGGTGCCAACAACGGTCTGCTGGTTCCACTTCCGGGCGATCCAGCCATCAAGAAGGTCGGTGATGCCTGCATAAGCAAAGAGGCCAAGGGCCCATGCATGGTGATCGTGAAGGATGGTGTAGCCGATGAATGGCGCGGCGATGAGCCGAGAAAAGGTCAAGATGTTAGGGATGGTGTAGATGTTCTCGCGTGGAGTCGCAAGCGAGGGGAGGACGCCGCGCAGGCCGGAGGGGGGTTTACGGGTACTGCCGAAATGCACTCTGTCAGTCCACCGGTGCAGCTGCCTACTTATTCGGGAGTCGCATGGCATTGCAGGTAGGCAACCGGAGTCTGCCACATGCTTGGCTCTCCCCCCTCACAGAGAGACAGGAGGGGGCCGGCCCGGGGGGGTTTGGGGGCGGTGCATACTCAGG
>Ga0164242_10009441_pt1 | contig 10525 bp, 7 predicted proteins | sample OricomgcompostMG_FD_108783 | JGI IMG/M metagenome (GOLD analysis project Ga0164242, IMG submission 108783) | Miracle-Growth compost microbial communities from Emeryville, California, USA - Original compost - Miracle growth compost (MG) ... | reverse complement strand
GTCGGTCGCGAAGACCCGGGTGCCCACCGGAGCCACCCGGGACATGGCCGGACAGGAATCGGTGAGGACCCGCCCGCCGGCGCGCCGGATCGTGTCGGTCCAACCGTTGCGGTCGGCGACGGTACGCAGCGCCCGGGGTGTCATCACCCACAGCTCGGCGCTCTCGGCGAGCCGCCGGCCGTCCAGCGCCCGCGCCACCCGGCCGATCTGGTCCAGGGAGGCGTGTGGGCAGCCGAGGAGGACGAAGTCGACGTCCTCACAGTCGCCGATGGAGTTGAGCGAGTCATAGACGGCGCGGCGCTCCGGCTCGCCGTACTCGACGGCGTCGGGGATCGGCCGTCCGCCGAAGGCCGCCTCGATGGTCGGCGCATCGGGGGTGCGGCCGGGCAGGTGATACATCTCCACGCCGCCCGAGGATGCCGCCGCCGCTCCGAAGTGCTTGAGGTCGGCGAGCTCGGCCGGGCCGAGGTCGCCGGTCACCACCGGCCTCGCCTCCTGGACGACGTCGCCGACGAAGTAGCCGAGCATCCCCCAGTCGCAGAAGCCGTCCATCCGCAGGCTGCTCCGGATCAGGTGGGTCCCGTAACGGTTCTCCACCCGGTGGTTGCCCCAGCACGGGATCCGGCCGGTGAGACTGGCCGCGCCGGTGGACGCGCCTCCCTCGCAATTGGTCCGAGCGCCCAGGACCGCGTTGGCATAGACCACCGCCGAGGACTCCATCCAGGCGACGTGCTCGCCATAGGTCGGAAGATTGCCGACCTGGTACGGCGTGCACGTGGCCAGGATGTTGACCCCGCGACTGCTGGCGAACGACTCCGCGTCGGCCTGGAGATCGATGTTGCGCTCCGGGTAGGGCATGACACCACGGGCGTCCTCCCCGAAGCCGTGCTGCAGCTGGCAGGTGGGCACCTTGACGTCGGGGATCTCCAGGTCGTCGTCGCAGTCGAGATTGATCACGGCGTACGCCTTGGCCCAGCCGCCCTCCTCCATCAGCTTCGTCTTGGCGGGCGAGGGCTGGGTCGTCGTCCCGGCGACGTTGCGGGTCTGGCAGAGCACCTCGGCGCCGAGCGCGTCGGCGTACCGGATGAGCAGGTCCATCGCGGCCGCGACGGCGTCGCCCTCGGCGCCGTCCCGCATCGCCTTCTCCTCCTCGGTCAACGTGACCATGCCTCAGCCCTCCACGTTGTCCCGGACCCGGTCGCGCAGCGCCGCCGGATCGACGTCGTGGACATCACCGCCGAGGGTGAGGTCCAGGGCGTGTGCGGCGCCGAAGCCCATCGCCGCGCAGGGCCCCATCACCCGTACGCTCGAGAGCGCGGCCGCGTCGCCGTCGACGCATCGGCCCGCGGCGACCAGGTTGGCGGCCGCCGGTGAGAGCATGCTGCGCAGCGGCACGTAGTGGACATGGTCGGGGCCGAACCTCTCCCAGACATAGCCCTCGGGCCGGTCGTGCAGCTCGATCGGCCAGGCGGTGCGCGCCACCGCGTCGTCGTACGGCGTGCCGTTGCGGACCTCCTCCAGCGTGATCTGGTGATCGGCCGCGAGCCATCGGGTCTGCCGCCGCCCCGGGAAGCCGTAGGCCTGGACGCGCGCGTTCTTGAACGCCGCCGGGAACTCCTGCCGCAGGAACTCCACCACCCGGTCGGCCTGCTGGCGTCCGCGCAGCTGCGCGTCGGCGGCCGCGACGGCGCTCAGCGGCGCCTCCACGTGGGTCATGTTCATGACCGCGGTGTTGCGGCCGGGGAAGAAGAACGCCAGTCCGTCTCGGCGGACCAGGCCGTACTCGTCGGCCTTCTCCTCGATCCGGGCCACCAGCTCTGCGGCGTCCGGCTTGCCGGACTCGTCCAGCCCGGCAAGCCGGATCTGCTGCGAGCCCCAGACGGTGCGCTCCGGCACCCGACAGGGCAACCCGGCCTCCCAGGCGAGCGCGGCGTCGCCGGTCGCATCGACGAAGCCTTGTGCCCGGATGGTCACCGGCCCGTACCGGGTCGCCAGCTCGACCCGCTCGAACCGGTCGCCGTCCAGCCGTACGCCGCTGACCGATGCGCCGAGCACAACCCGGATCCCGAGCTCCTGGACGAGGTTCTCGAACCAGCGCCCGAGCACCACCTCGTCGTAGGGCACCGTCTGGGTGTGGGTGCGGTTGAACGCGATGTCGCCGGTACTCGCCAGGTCGGCGAACATCGGGTCGAAGATGCCGTGGGTGAGCTGGTGGTAGTCCGGCCCGTTGCCGTAGATGCCGCAAAAGAGCCCGATCATCGAGTTGACGCACTGACCGCCGAGGACCGGGAGCGCATCGGCGAGCACCACGTTGCGGCCGATGCGCCGGGCCTCGATCGCGGCGGAGAGACCTGCGATCCCGGCGCCGACGACAAGGATCTCGGCATCGAGCTCCTCGGCCCGCCCACGCGCGTCGGCGGACTTGGTGACGGTGTTGACGACGAGATCGGTGAGGGCGTGCGGCATGTGGTCTCCTTCGCGGCGTGCGGGTCGGGCGTACGGTCGGCTCAGTCGGTCGAGCGGGCGGTGGTCCACGCCTCGCCGGCCGCGCGCGGACGGGGCGGCGAGGCGGGCGTCGGGTGAGCGGAGCCGAGGGTGGGGAGCGGCGCCGGGGTGACCGCCACGGGCTCCCCGAGCAGGACCGTCCCTCTGGTCTCCGGTCCCATCCAGGCACCGACGAAGAAGAGCACGCCGCCGAGCGCGATCAGGACGACACCGGCGAACTCGTAGGGCATGACCTTGGCGAGGCCGTTGATCCAGACGCTGTAGAGCGCGGGCAGGATGAGGCTGAGCGTGTACGCCGACCCGTAGCCCGAGGAGCGGACTCCGGCCCCGAACCGCTCGTTGAGGTAGACGACGAGCGCGCCGAGCGGTGCGTTGGGCAGCAGCAGCGCGACGAAGCCGACGATGGCAATCGGCACGAACCCGGCACCCGAGCGGGCCAGGATCACCAGGACGAGGAACGCCGCGGTCGCGACGATCGCGACGCTGGCGGACATGCCGAGCAACAGCCGGCGGCGCCCGATCCGCTGACCGAGGGCACCGAAGCCGATCATCGCGACGAGTGTGCCGAGGTTGGCGATGATCTCGAGTGTGCTGACGTTGGACGCGTCCTGGTGGAGGACGCCGATCATCAGGCCCGGCAGGAACGACAACACCACCTGGGCGGCGAACCACATGCCGGTCATCAACAAGAACACCTGGACGAAGTCGCCGCGGTTCTCCTTGGTGAACAGCTGCAGCAGCGGCGCCTTGTCGTTGTCGCGGGTGGCCTCGAGCTTCTCCAGGTCGACCTCGGGAACGCGGACGTAGTAGGCCATGTAGGCGACGCCCAGCAGGAAGCCGAAGAGGAACGGCAGCCGCCAGCCCCACGAGGTGAGCTGGTCGTCGGGGAGACGGTCGAGCAGGAGCAGCTCGATGATGCTGATCAGGATCACCGCGGCGGGGGCGCCCGCGGCGATCACACCGCCGACCACACCACGCAACTGCTGCGGCGAGCGCTCGATCGCGAGCGGCACCGGTCCGGAGTAGCCACCACCGAGGAAGATCCCGCCGATCAGCCGGAGCGCGACGAGGCCGACCATGGAGCCGTAGCCCCAGGTCCCGTAGCCCGGCATGAGAGCGACCAGGAGCGTGACCACGGTGAAGCCGCCACCGGCGATCATGGTGACCTTCTTGCGCCCGATCCGGTCGGCGAGGTTGCCGAACAGCGGGCCACCGATCGGTCGCCCGAGCAGGGTGACGACGAAGATGACGGTCACAACCGTCACCTTCATGGTGTCGGACATGTCCGGCGGCTCGAAGTAGGACATGACGGCCGGCAGGACGAACGCGGGCAGGTAGATGTCGAAGCTGTCGACGAAGAGGCTGAGGATGCCGCCGGTGATCGAGTGGCGCGCCTGGGGGCTCAGGCTGTCCACGTCGGCGGAGGGGGGATGCGAAGACATGCGGGTTCCTTCCCGAGGACGAGGCGCGAGGAGGTGCGCCGTACGGTCCGCCAGCGATGTGGCGCCGGTCACATCGCCACAGTAGGAAGCCCCTCGGGGACGCGGAAGTCATTCCTTCTTCTACCGATCATCAGCGGGGTTTATGGCCGCCCCGGCCCGGACGGCCCGACGTCCAGCCCGACGGCCACCGCCCTGACCAGGTCGCGGAGCCACTCGTGGGCCGGGTCGGCGTCGCGGTCCTCGTGCCACCACAGCCATTCGACGATCGGGTCCGGGTCGCCGGGGCAGGGCAGAACCCGGAGCTCCAGCGCGGCGGCGAGGCTCTCGGCGAGTCGGCGCTGGACGATCGCCACCCGACGCGTCCCGGAGACCAACTCGGGAACCGCCTGATAGCTCTCCACGCCCACGGCGATCCGCGGCGTGAGCCCGAGCCGGTCGAGCTGTCGCGGCACCGGCGGCATCGCGACGCCGGGCTCGCGATGGAACGGCACCACCCAGTCCATCCGGCTCAGCTCGGCCAGCGTCGGCGTCTCGGCACCGACCTCCTCGTTGCCCGACCATGCCACCAGCACCCACTCGTCGCGGAAGAGCTCAACGCAGCGCAACAGGGTGAGCTCGGGGAGCTCGATCGACGGGGCCACCAGCCCGTCGACGAACCGCACGACGTGCGGCAGGTCGATGCTCAGCGACTCACGGATCAGCCGGAGTCGAAGGCCTGCCCGCGGAGCCTCCCGCTCGAACCGCTCCGAGAGCAGCCGGCCGATCACGCCGAGCGTGTAGTCGGCCATGACCAGGGTGAACTCCCGGGCGGAAGTGGCGGGATTGAACCGTGCGCCGGTCGCGAACACCTCTTCCGCGGCGGCGCAGGCGTCCTCGACCGACCGCTCCAGCTGCCGCGCCAGCGGGCTCAGCACATAGCCGCGTCCCACCCGGACCAGCAGCTGGTCCTCGAAGTGTCGCCGTAGCCGTCCCAAGGCCGCACTCGCCGCAGGCTGGCTGACGCCGAGCTGGGCCGCTGCCCGCGTCACGTTCCGCTCGCGCAGCAGCTCCCGCAGCACCACCAGCAGGTTGAGGTCGAGCCCGGCGAGCTGGGCGGTGTGGCGGCTCATCGCGCCGCAGCCCCTGTCTCCATCGGCGGGGATCTTAGGGAAGCCGACCGCTCGCGTCTGCAGAGCTTCCGGTGACCGGTGGTCAGACGTCGACGGTGCCTCCGCTGCGCCAGTAGACGCCCGCGTCGCGGCTGAGGAAGCCGTTCTCGACGAGGTAGCGCCGGAGCGCCGCATAGTCGTCGTGGAACCGCCGCAGACGCTGGTTGACGGCGGATTCGGGATAGGTCACCCCTGGCTCGAAGGCCTGGGCGACGCGGTCGAGGACGAGCAGCAGCTTGGCGTGTTTGCTCGGGATGGTGTGCAGGCGCCCCTCGGGCGTGAAGAACCGGTCCAGCAGATCCATGCCCCCACTGTGCCCCCCACTGTGCCCCCGCACCCGCACCCGTTCCCAGGCGTCCGGCCCGCCGAGGCCCTGTGGGTCTCGGCGGGCCGCACGATCAACGCATCGGCGCTCAGCCGAGTGCGTCGAGGATGGCACTGACCCGGTCCTTGGCGTCCCCGAAGAGCATCTGGGTGTTGTCGCGGAAGAAGAGCGGGTTCTGTACGCCGGCGTACCCGGTGGCCATGGAGCGCTTGAAGACGATGACGTCGCGTGCTTCCCACACCCTCAGCACCGGCATTCCGGCGATCGGCGAGCCCGGATCCTCGGCAGCGGCGGGGTTGACGGTGTCGTTGGCGCCGATGACCAAGACGACGTCAGTCGCGGCGAAGTCGTCGTTGATCTCGTCCATCTCCAAGACGATGTCGTAGGGCACCTTGGCCTCGGCGAGCAGGACGTTCATGTGGCCGGGCAGTCGACCGGCGACCGGGTGGATCCCGAAGCGGACGTTCACGCCCTTCTCCCGCAGCCTGCGGGTGAGCTCAGCGACCGGGTACTGCGCCTGGGCGACCGCCATGCCGTAGCCCGGCGTGATGACCACCGAGGAGGCGCCGGCGAGCAGCTCCGCGGCGTCCTCGGCCTTGATCTCGCGATGCTCTCCGTAGTCCTCCTCGCCGCCGGCCTTGGCCTCGATGCCGAAGCCGCCGGCGATGACAGAGATGAAGGAGCGGTTCATCGCCTGGCACATGATGTAGGACAGGTAGGCACCCGAGGAGCCCACGAGTGCACCGGTGACGATGAGGACGTCGTTGTTGAGCAGGAAACCGGACGCGGCGGCAGCCCAGCCGGAGTAGGAGTTGAGCATCGAGACCACGACCGGCATGTCGCCGCCGCCGATGGAGGCGACCAGGTGCCAGCCCAGTGCGAGGGCGAGCGCGGTCACCACGACGATCAGCCACAGCTGCGGGTGGACGATGAAGAGCACCGTCAAGACCACGAAGACGACGAGCGCACCCACGTTGAGGACGTTCTTGCCGGGCAGCATCAACGGGGCGGACGTGATCCGAGCCGAGAGCTTGAGGAAGGCGACGATCGAGCCGGTGAAGGTCACCGCGCCGATGAAGATGCCGATGAAGACCTCGGCGTGGTGGATGCGCAGCAGGCTGCCGACGAAGCCCCCCTCACCGTTGCGCTCGACCTCGAGGAACCCGTTCCAGCCGACGAGGACGGCGGCTAGACCGACGAAGGAGTGCAGCAGGGCGATCAGTTCGGGCATGCCGGTCATCTCGACGATCCGGGCACGCCACAGGCCGATCGCGGCGCCGATGATCACCGCACCGATGAGCAGCCCGATGCCGTAGCCGGGGTGGCCGTCGACGACCCGGCCGATGGTCGCGGCGAGCGCGATGATCATGCCGGCGATGCCGTACCAGACCCCGTTACGGGCGGTCTCGTGCTTGGACAGACCGGCCAGGGAGAGGATGAAGAGCAGGGCGGCGACGAGGTACGCCGCGTTCGCGATGGAGAGTGCGGACACGTTGATCTACCTCAGCCCTTCTGGAACATGCCGAGCATGCGGCGGGTGACGGCGAAGCCGCCGAAGACGTTGATGGACGCGAGCAGGATGGCGGCGGTCGCCAGCAACCGGATCGCCAGGTGGTCCTGGCCGACCTGGAGCAGCGCGCCGACCACGATGACCCCGGAGATCGCGTTGGTCACACTCATCAGCGGTGTGTGCAGCGCGTGGTGGACCTTCCCGATCACATAGAAGCCGACCACGATCGCCAGCGTCAGCACGGTGAAGTGCTCCGGCAGCGGCGCCGGCGCGAGCGCGTTGACCAGGAAGAGGACGACGACGCCGACAGCGATCAGGCCCAGCTTCACCGCCGGGGAGAGCCCCTTCTTCTCCTCCTGCGGGGCCGGCTCGGTGGCGGCCACCGGCGCGGGCGGTGTGGCCGAGACCTGCACCGGTGGCGGCGGCCACAGCTTCTCCCCGTCCTTGACCACGGTGATGCCGCGCTGGACGACGTCGTCGAGGTCGAGGACCAGGTGGCCGTCCTTGCCCGGGGTGAGCAGCTTCATCAGGTTGACCAGGTTGGTGCCGTACAGCTGGCTGGCCTGGGTGGGCAGCCGGCCGGCGAGGTCGGTGTAGCCGATGATCGTGACGCCGTTGTCGGTGACGATCTTCTGGTCGACGACCGAGCCCTCGACGTTCCCGCCCTGGGCGGCGGCCATGTCGACGATGACCGAGCCGGGCTTCATCGCGGCGACGTCGGCGGCGGTGATGAGTCGTGGCGCGGGACGGCCCGGGATCAGCGCGGTGGTGATGATGATGTCGACGTCGGCGGCCTGTTCGGAGTAGAGCCGGGCCGCGGCGGCGTCGTACGCCTCGGAGGTGGCCTTGGCGTAGCCGTCGGCGGAGATCTGCTTCTCCTCCTCGGGGACGATCACCTCGAGGTACTCCCCGCCCAGCGACCTCACCTGGTCGGCGACCTCGGGGCGCGGATCGGTGGCGCGGACGATCGCGCCCAGCGACGAGGCGGCACCGATCGCCGCCAGGCCGGCCACGCCGGCCCCGGCGACCAGCACCTTCGCCGGCGGGACCTTGCCCGCGGCGGTCACTTGGCCGGTGAAGAAGCGGCCGAACTCATGGGCCGCCTCGACCACCGCGCGATAGCCGGCGATGTTGGCCATCGAGGACAGCACGTCGAGGGACTGCGCCCGGGAGATGCGCGGGACCGCGTCCATCGCCAACGCCGTGATCGGGCGGGCGGCCAGCGCGTCGACCAGCTCGGGGTTGAGCGCTGGGGCCAGCAGCGAGACGAGCACGCTGCCGTCCCGCAACCGGGGCACCTCCTCCAGCGTCGGTCCGTTGACCCGGAAGACCACGTCCGCGGTCCATGCCTCCTCGGCGGTCCCGATTCGCGCCCCGGCCTCGGCGTACGCTTCATCGGCGAAGCTGGACAGCTCACCGGCGCCACGTTCGACGAGGACGTCGTAGCCGAGCGCCACCAACTGCTTCACCGTGGCCGGGGTCGCGGCGACGCGGGTCTCCCCCGGTCTGGTCTCGCGCGTGACACCGATCAACATCGTCCGGACTCCTTCGGTCAGGTTCGTTCAGGCGAGGTCAGGCGTGTCCCCGAGCGGGGACAGGTGGGCAGCGTGCCAGTGACGATCGTCTCTTGGGTAGGCCTACCGGGGGGTGAGATATCCCGCAGCCGGGAAATGCTTCTCCTGGACGGTGAAGTGTGTTACTGGTTGGTAACCGGATGCGTACGGGCCATGCTCCGCCGCAGCGTCACGAACCGGAGCAGCGTGGCGAGGGCGTTGGCGAGGACGAGGACCGTCACCTCGGCGAACCGGCCGGGTCGAGCGGCGGCGTGGTGGAGCAGCCACAGCGCCCCGCTGGTCAGCGCCAGCCCGAGCCCGAAGGCGGTGAGGCCGGCCAGATGGTGACCGACGGCGCCGGCCCGCGACCGGATGCCGAAGGTGACCCGGCGGTTGGCCGCGGTATTGGCGAGGGCCGTGACCACCAGCGCCACCAGGTTGGCCGACTGCTCGCCGGTCCAGCTGCGCAGCACGACGTAGAGGAGCAGATAGGCCACCGTGCTCAGCACGCCGATCACGCCGAAGCTCAGCAGCTGTCCGGCGAGGCGGTGGGGCGGGCCGGCCGCCGGGCGGCGTACGCCGTCACCGATCGTCTCGACCGCGATCCGACCCGAGCCCAGGCCACGTGCCAACCGCCCGATGCCGGCGAGGTCCTCGCGGATCGTCGCCCACAGGTCCACCCGGGAATCGGGGTCGTCGACCCAGTCGACCGGGACCTCGTGGATCCGCAGCCCGGCTTCCTGCGCCAGCACGAGCAGCTCGGTGTCGAAGAACCAGGAGTCGTCCTCGACCAACGGCAGCAGCCGTTCGGCGACCTCGCGGCGCAGCGCCTTGAAGCCGCACTGCGCGTCGCTGAACGAGACCGACAACACGGTCCGCAGCAGCAGGTTGTAGCCACGGGAGATGACATCCCGCTTGGGACCACGCACCACCCGGCTCGATCGGGCCAGCCGGGTCCCGATCGCGACGTCGGAGTGGCCCGACAGCAACGGCGCGATCAGGGGAAGCACGGCCCGCAGGTCGGTGGAGAGGTCGACGTCCATGTAGCCGACCACGTCCGCCGACGAGGACGCCCAGGCCGCCTTCAGCGCCCGCCCTCGGCCCTTCGCGTCCAGGTGGAGTGCACGCACCCGGGGCAGCTCGGCCGCCAGTCGGGTCGCGACCGCCCAGGTGTCGTCCATACTGGCGTTATCGGCGATCGTGACCTGGTAGGAGTAGGGCAGGCGATGGCGGAGATATCCGTCGAGGCGGCGTACGGCGTCCTCCAGCGACCGCTCCTCGTTGTGGACCGGGATCACCAGGTCGACGGTGGCGACCGGCGTCTGGGCCCGTGCCCGGGGCGGCATCCGGGTCGTCGGCTCGGCGCTCATGAGTTCACCGCCGAGGAGGTGCCGCCGGCGGTCGAGGACCCGGTGAGGTCGTAGACGGTCGTGCCGCCGATCGTGGTCGCGGTGAAGTTCCTCTCCACCCAGGTGGCGATCTTCGTGCTCTCGGAGTCACTGCCGCGGCCCGGGCCGCCCATGCCGCCGGCGCCGCCAGTGGGCAGGTAGTAGTGGATGAGCCCGTCGTCGACGTAGGTCTCGAACTGCCGCAGGCTCACGCTTGGTGCGGTGCCGTTGAAGCCGCCGATCGCCATCACCGACTCGCCGGTCGCGAGTTCATAGCTCGCCGCGCTCTGCGAGCCGTTCGTCGCGGCCACCCAGCGGTACTCACCGGCGTTCTGCTTCAGCGCGCTCGCGAGATCGGCGCTGACCTGTGATCCGCCGAGAACGCCGCCTCTCGCGCCGGCGCTACCGGTGGTGTTGCCGCCTCGGCTCTGCGGCAACGAGCCCTGCGCCCGGCCCTGCGGCGCGGCGCCGCCGAAGCCGCCGCGCGGCGTACCACCACCGGGGCCGCCGCCAGGTCCGCCGCCAAGTCCACCGCCAAGTCCACCGGAGGTGTAGGGACCGGCGGTGACGATGGAGCCGGTGTGCGGGGTGCCGATCGTCTCCACGGTGTACGCCGCCGGCCCGATGCCGAGCACGACGGCCGTCGCCACGGCG
>Ga0164242_10009440_pt1 | contig 10525 bp, 9 predicted proteins | sample OricomgcompostMG_FD_108783 | JGI IMG/M metagenome (GOLD analysis project Ga0164242, IMG submission 108783) | Miracle-Growth compost microbial communities from Emeryville, California, USA - Original compost - Miracle growth compost (MG) ... | reverse complement strand
TCCGGCTGGCCGTACCCCGCGCCGTGGGTGACGCTGCGCACCTCGTGGCTGAGCACCGGAGCCAACGGCTTCAAGCTCCCGAAGCCGGATGCGGAGCTGGACGGCCTGCTGCAGAAGCAGCTCACAGCGACCGATGACGCGAGCCGCGACCAACTGCTCGGGCAGCTGCAGGACTACGTGATCGACAACGCGTACTCGATTCCGATCATCAACGATTCGCAGATCTTCGCTGTCCAGCCGACGGTGCACGATTTCAGCTGGAGCGCTGAGGCGCGGCCGCTGTTCTACGACGCGTGGACCTCGAAGAAGTAGCGCGCTCGTGACCTCCACACTCGGCTACCTCGGCAGACGCGTCGTCCACGCCGTCATCGTCGTGGCGCTCGCCTATTTCCTCACGTACTGGGTGCTGTTCGCCCTTCCGGGCGACCCGGTCCGCAATCGGCTCGACAACCCGCAGAATCCGGTGCCGCCCGAGCAGACGAAGGTGATCATCGACTACTACAACCTCGACAAGCCCGCGTGGCAGCAGTTCTTCGTCACGCTGGGGCGCCTGTTCCACGGGGACTTGGGCTATTCGCTCGGAACCGGGCGAAAGGTGACCGACCTCATCGCGCAGGGGCTCCAGTCCACGGTGCTCCTCGCCGTGCTCGCGCTGCTCGTGGCGATCGTCGTCGCCGGCGGCATCGCGATCCTGGCGGTGTTCGTCCCGTCGCCGGCGGTGCGCGCCGTGCTGAGAGCGGTGCCCTCGGTGTCGCTCGCGACACCGACGTTCCTCGTGGGGCTCTTTCTCCTGCAGGTGTTCTCCTATCGGCTCGGCTGGGTCTCGGCGATCGACACCGAGAGCCCGGTCAGCCTGGTGCTGCCCGCGATCACGCTCGGGGTCGGCGTCAGCCCCTCGGTGACCCAGGTGCTGATCCACGGACTGGCGGAAGCGAAGGTCCAGCCTTTCGTGAAGGTGCTCAAGGCGAAGGGGCTGACCCAGAGGCGCATCGTGGGGCGTCACCTGCTGCGCAACGGCTCGATCCCCGCGCTGACGCTGTTCGCCCTGACCACCGCCGAGCTCATCGCCGGCTCGGTCATCGTCGAGACGGTGTTCAACCGCGCCGGGCTGGGCTTCGTCACCGAGGAAGCAGTGCGATCGCAGGACGGGCCGGTCGTGCTGGCGGTCGTCCTGCTGGTCGCCTCGCTGTACTCGGCCATCAACCTGCTGACGGATCTCGTCTACCCGCTCGTCGACCCGCGCATCGTCATCACCGAGTCGCGGGTCCGGCTGCGCGGAGGCGCGGGAAGCCGGCGCGAACGGATCGCCGGAGCTGCAGCATGAGCGACATCGGACAGGACACGCTGGTGCGGCCGACACCGCAGACGCAGGCATCCGCACGCGCTGCGGCACGAGACCGACCCGGTGAGGCGGGCCGCTCGGCGGCAAGCTGGCGCCGCACCGCTCGCGGCATCGCAGCGCAACTGAGCGTTCTCGACGTCCTCGCCGCGGTCTTCGTGCTGCTGCTCGTCATCGCGATCGTGGCGCCCCGGCTGCTCGTCGGCTACGACCCGCTCGCCGCGGCGGAGGGACACACCCTCGAGGCGCCGAGCCTGCATCACATCTTCGGGACCGACTACCTGGGGCGCGATCTCTACTCGCGGCTCGTGCACGGGACCTCGGCCACGCTGTCGGCCTCGGCCGTCGCTCTGATCGTGGGCCTCGTCGGAGGGATCCTGCTCGGCATCGTCTCGGGCTATCTCGGCGGCTGGGTCGACTCGATCATCAGCCGCGTCATCGACGTGCTGCTCTCCGTTCCCGGTCTGCTGCTGTCGATGGTGATCGTGGTCGCTCTCGGCTTCGGCGCGGTCAATGCCGCGATCGCCGTCGGCGTCTCGTCGATCGCGAGCTTCTCGCGGATCACGAGGTCCGAGGTGCTGCGCACCCGCACGTCGGCCTTCGTCGAGGCAGCGCAGCACCAGGGGTCGAGCCGCGTGCGCACGCTCGTGCAGCACATCCTGCCGAATTCGCTCGGGCCGGTGTTCTCCCTGATCCCGCTCCACTTCGGCGGCGCGATCATCTGGATCTCGTCTCTCAGCTTCCTGGGCTTCGGCGCTGTGCCGCCGAAGCCGGAATGGGGTCTGCTGGTGGCCGAGGGACGCCAGTACCTGCTTGCGGCGCCGTGGCTGCTGCTGATCCCGGGGCTGGTGATCGTGATCACCGTCCTCTCCATCTCCCGGCTGCAGCATCTTGCTTCGGCTCTGCGAAAGGCCCTGTCATGACCCCCTTCCCCTGGACTCGCCACGAGGCCGGCGCCTTCTCGAAGGCGCGGCAGGATCTCGCGATCGAGATCGACGGATTGCGGCTGTCCTATGCGTCGCGCGGAGGCAGAGCGACCGCCGTCGCAGACGCGGGCTTCTCGGTGCGCACGGGGGAGACGCTCGCGCTCGTCGGCGAGTCCGGCTCGGGCAAGAGCTCGATCGCATCTGCGGTGGGAGGCCTTCTGCCTGACAACGCGACGGTCGAGTCGGGTGCGATCCGCCTCTTCGGGCGCGACGTCTCGAAGCTCTCGGAGCGCCAGTGGCGCGGCTTGCGTGGCCCTGTGCTCGGCTACGTCCCCCAGGACCCTCTCGGCTCCCTCGACCCGCTCATGCGTGTCGGCGATCAGATCGCGGAATCCGTCGCGCATGCCCGCGATGTCGACAACGTCGAAGCCCGCGCGCACGCGCTGCAACTGCTCGATCATGTCGGCATCGCCGATGCGCGGAACAAGTCGCGCGCCTACCCGCACGAGCTCTCCGGGGGCCAGCTGCAGCGGGTGCTGATCGCGAGCGCGCTGGCCGGGCGCCCGGAGGTGCTGATCGCGGACGAGCCGACATCGGCGCTGGACGTGACCGTCCAGAAGCGGATCCTCGATCTGCTCTTCGGGCTGCAGCAGGAGTTCTCACTGACGCTCCTGCTGATCACTCACGACCTCTCGCTCGCGGGGGAGCGGGCCGACCGCATCGTCGTGCTGCGCGGCGGGCGTGTCATCGAGACGGGCGAGACCGAGCAGATCGTGGGCTCTCCGCGCGCGGCCTACACGCGGCAGCTCTTCGCCGATGTGCCGGCGCTGAACCCGGACAAGTATGCGCGCGGTGCGGAGCGTGCGCGCGACGGTGGCGGTGATGCGGATGTCGCGATCTCGGTCTCCGGGCTCTCCAAGTCCTTCCGCAGGGGAGTTCCCGCCGTCGACGACGTGTCGTTCGAGGTCGCCTCCGGCGAGATCCACGCTCTTGTCGGCGAGTCCGGGTCGGGGAAGACCACCATCGCTCGCATCGCATCCGGCCTCACCGGCTTCGACTCGGGCTCGGTGACGGTGCTCGGGGATGAACGCCCGACGGTTCCTGCGGTCGTGAACCCGGCCCCGGATCGGCTGCAGATGGTGTACCAGAACCCGCTGTCCGCGCTGGACCCGCGATTCCCCGTGGCGAAGCTCGTCGGCGAGCCGCTCGCGATCCGGGGGACTCCGCGGCGGGAGATCGCACAGCGCTCCGGGGAACTGCTCTCCGCGGTCGGGCTGTCGCAGGACTTCTGGGACCGACGTGCGAGTCAGCTGTCCGGCGGTCAGCGTCAGAGGGTCGCCATCGCGCGAGCCCTGATCCTGTCCCCGGAGATCCTGGTGCTGGACGAGCCGACATCCGCACTGGACGTCACGGTGCAGTCCCAGATCGTCGAGTTGCTGCATGAGCTGCGGGAGCTCTACCGGCTGACGTTCCTGTTCATCTCGCACGACTTGAGCCTGGTGCGGCAGATCGCCGATTCGGTGACGGTGCTCGACCGGGGCCGGGTCGTCGAAAGCGGGGATGTCCGCTCGGTGTTCGCGGCTCCGGCGAACGACTACACCAGGGCCCTCGTCGATGCGATCCCGAAGCCCCGCAGCTGATCCACGATGACGCGAAGCGCGGCGGTGCCGCTGAGAGAGGAGTCGGCCGGATGACCGGATTCGACGAAGAAGCATGGTCCCGACTGCTGGAGGAGGCGCGCGCCGGGGTACGCGAGCGGGAGCGCGAGCGGGAGTTGCCCCATGGCCTGCTGCGCTCGGCGCTGGATCTCGGACTCGGGCGGGCCCGGGTACCGCGCGAGGAGGGCGGACTCGGCTGGAGCCTGCGCGAAACCTATTCGCGGCTCATCGACCTCGCTGCCAACGACCCGCACCTCGCGCACATCTTCCGCGGGCACATCGTGCTGCTCGAAGAGGAGGACCTCTTCGGCGACGAGAATGCGCGTCGCCGCTGGCGCGAGCGCGCGGTGAACGGCGACTTCATCGGCAACGCCCAGTCCGAGCGCGACGGCACCACTGGTGCGTCCGAGTCGACCACAGCCCTGGCCCGCGACGCCGAGGGAGGCATCACGGTGACCGGCACCAAGTACTACACGACGGGAAGCATCTACGCCGATTGGATCGATCTGTCCGCCAAGGACGGCGACGACCATGTCCTCATCGCGGTCTCGACGCACCAGGCCGGAGTGAGCTCGGTCGACGATTGGGACGGTTTCGGGCAGGAGCTCACCGGTTCCGGGACCACGATCTTCGATCATGCCGGGGTGGACCCGGCAGACATCCGTGTCGTCGACCGCGCCTCTCGTCCTTCGCAGCTGCGCCAGGCGCTGTTCCAGCTCGTGCTGCTGGCTGTCGTGGCCGGCATCGGCGAAGGCGCATTGCGTGAGACGACGGCCTACGTGAACCAGCGGAAACGGCTGTTCGGGCGGCCGGACGCCCACGAGGTGCGCGAAGACCCCGTGGTGCAGCAGACGCTCGGCCATGTCTCCGCTGCGGTGTTCTCGGCACGGACTCTCGTGGTGGCACTCGCGGAGCGCTGGGACGGGATCGTGGCCGCCCAGCGGGCCGGTACGGCCGTCGACGACGAGTTCCGGGCCGGCCAGCTCGAAGTGTTCCGCATCCAAGGCGTCGTGATCGAACAGGTGCTCGCCGCCCTCAGCGAGATCTTCGAGGTCGGCGGCGCCTCGCAGGTGACGCGGTCCGTCGGCTTCGACCGGTTCTGGCGCGGTGCTCGGACGATCGCCTCGCACAACCCGCTGCGGCAGCGCCAGCGGCTGATCGGCGCCGCTGAGCTGGGCGTCGAGCTGGGGGAGAAGAAAGCAGAGGCAGACGAGGCGGCGGCAGCCGTCGGAGAGCCCGCACCCGTGCTCTGACCGGTTGCCCTCCTATGCGGCGCGGCGGCTCGACTCGCGCACGCGCAGCTCGCTCGGGCTCGGCTCGATGCTGCTGAACGGCTTGCCGTCGAGCAGCTCGAGCAGCATCTGCGCGCTGCGGCGCCCCTGCCGGTCGGGGAAGCGCTCGAGCGCCGAGATCGACGGCGAGGCGAACTGGCACAGCATCGAGTCGTCCCAGCTGAGCAGGGCGACCGAGTCCGACAGGCCGGCCTCGTCGAGCGCGCGCAGCGTGCCGAGGGCCATCACGTCGTTCGAGCAGATGATCGCGGTCGGCCGTGCGGATGCCGCGATCAGCTGCGCAGCCTGCGCATGCGCCGTGTCGAAGGTGTAGTCGGCTTCGGCGAAGACGGCCGTCATGCCGCGCTCCGCGCTCTCGCGGCGCACGGCGGCCATGCGGTCGAGCTCGTGCGAGAGGTGCATCGGCCCCGTGACATGGGCGATGCGGGCATGCCCGAGCTCGGCGAGGTGCGCGACCAGCATCTCGGCGTCGCGGTGCTGGTTCTCGATCCGCTCGTCGGCCTGGCCGGCGGCCTCGTCGGCGGGCAGCACGCCGTGCAGCACGAAGGGCAGGCCGAGGCGCTGAAGCTGTTCGGGCCGGGTGTCGTCGGCGCTGCGGTCGAGCACGATGACGCCGTCGACGCGGCGCTCGGCTGCCCAGCGCTCGTACACGGCGATGTCGCGGCCCGGGGCGGTGCCGACCATGCGCAGCAGCAGGCTCTGGCCCGCCTCGCTCAGGGCCGATTCGACACCCTCGAGCAGGCGCATGTAGTACGGCTCGGTGCCGAGCAGGGCCGGATCGCGCCGCAGCACCATGCCGATGGCATCCGCACGCTGCCGCGAGAGGGCGCGCGCGGACGACGAGGGATGCCAGCCGAGCTCGTTCGCCAGCGCGACGACGCGCTGACGGGTCTGCTCGCTGACGCCGGGCTGCCCGTTCAGGGCGTACGAGACGGAGGCCTTCGACACCCCGAGCCGTTCGGCGAGGGTCGCGATGGTCACCCGCTGCACTGGCGCGCCTCCTTGCGTGCTCGATGTCCCGCGATCGGGGACCTCACGATGATATCGAGGAACTGAACCGGTCAAGCTGCGTCGGGCCCGGACGCGCCGCCGGTGCCGGGCGCGAGCGTGAGCAGCAGGCGGTGCAGCGAGTCGAGGCGCACGGGCCCTGCGGCGCCGAGCGCGCCCGCGGCGATCGCCTCGGCGATGGCGCAGTCGGGGGCGTCGGGCAGGTGCGTGCAGCCGCGGGGGCAGTTCTCGGCGAGGCGGTCGAGGTCGGGGAAGCCGCGCAGGATGTTCGCCGGGTCGACGTGGCCGAGGCCGAAGGAGCGCACGCCCGGGGTGTCGATGATCCAGCCGCGCCCGGCATCCGCCGTCACGCGCAGCGAGACCGTCGACGAGGACGTGTGCCGACCGCGCCCGGTGACCTCGTTGACGCGGCCGGTTGCCCGGTTCGCGTCGGGGACGAGCGCGTTCACGAGCGTCGACTTGCCGACGCCCGAGTGGCCCACCGCGACCGTCGTGTGCCCGACGAGCGCCGCGGCGAGCTCGTCGGCCGGCATCGCGTTCGGCGCGCTCGTGAAGACCCGCAGGTGGTCGAGCTCGCCGAAGTTCGCGAGGAACGCCGCGGGGTCGGCGAGGTCGGTCTTCGTGATGACGATCATCGGCTGGATGCCGGCGTCGTACGCGGCCACGAGATAGCGGTCCACGAGCCGCACCCGCGGCTCGGGGTTCGCGGCGGCGATGACGATGAGCATCTGGTCGGCGTTCGCGACGATGATCCGCTCGACGGCGTCGGTGTCGTCGGCCGAGCGGCGCAGCAGCGTGGCGCGGTCGTTGATGCGCACGATGCGGGCGAGCGTGCCCTCGCCGCCGCTCGTGTCGCCCACGAGATCGACGCGGTCGCCCGTGACGATCGCCCTCTTGCGCAGCTCGCGGGCGCGGGATGCCGTGACCTGGTGCTCGTCGGGCTCGTCCTCGTCGAGCAGCACCGTGTAGCGGCCGCGGTCGACCGCGAGCACGCGGCCGGTCAGCGCGTCGTCGTGGTCGGGCCGCTGCTTGGTGCGCGGTCTGTTCGCCTTCGGGTTCGGCCGGACGCGCACCGAGGACTCGTCGTACTCGCCGTACGGCTCGTCCGCGCCGTCGTCATCCGACCACCAGCTCAAGAAAGCAGCGCCCTCTGCGACGGCGCCTGCAGCATGCGGTGCCACAGCTCGGGGAACTGGGGGAGCGTCTTCGCCGTCGCGCCGATGTCGTGGATCTCGACGCCGGGGACGCGGAGGCCAATGAGGGAGCCCGCGGTCGACATGCGGTGGTCCTTGTACGACTTCCACACGCCGCCGTGGAGTTCCGCCGGCTCGATGCGCAAGGCATCCGCACTCTCGATCACGCGGCCGCCGAGGCCGTTGATCTCGGCGGCGAGCGCGGCGAGGCGGTCCGTCTCGTGGTGGCGGATGTGGCCGATGCCGGTCAGCTCGCTCGGGCTGTCGGCGAGCGCCGCCAGGGCGGCGAGCGCCGGGACGAGCTCGCCGCCGGTGGTCAGGTCGAGGTCCGCACCATGGATCTCGCCCGTGCCGCGCACCGTCAGCTGGTCGCCGTCGAGCGACACCTCGGCGCCGAACAGCGGCAGGTACTTCACCAGGTCCGCGCCGACCTGCGTGGTCCGCGCCGGCCAGTTGCCGATCGTGACGCGGCCGCCCGTCGCGACGGCGGCGGCCAGGAACGGCGCCGCGTTGGACAGGTCGGGCTCGATCGCGACGTCGCGCGCCGCGATGGCCTGCGGCTTCACGACCCACGTGCCGACCTCGGGCGTCTCGACCACGACGCCGCGCGAGCGCAGCGCGTCGATCGTCATCTCGATGTGGGGCAGGCTCGGCAGGCGCTCGCCCTCGTGGTGCAGCACCAGGCCGTTCTCGAAGCGCGCGGCCGACAGCAGCAGGCCGGACACGAACTGGCTCGAGGCCGAGGCGTCGATCGTGATCTCGCCACCGGCGACGCTGCCCGTGCCGTGGATGGTGAAGGGCAGGGCGCCCCTGCCCTCGTCGGCGAGGTCGACGCCGAGCCCCCGCAGCGCGGCGACGATGGCCCCCATCGGGCGCGTGCGCGCCGAGGCCTCGGCGTCGATGGTCACGGGGCCGAGCGCGAGCGCGGCCAGCGGCGGGAAGAAGCGCATGACGGTGCCGGCCTGGCCGGCGTCGACCGTCGTCGAGCCGGTGAACTCCGCCGGCGGCGTGATGCGCAGGTCGGGGCCGAACGGCCCCGGCTCGGGCATCCGCTCGATGCCGACGCCCAGCGCCGACAGCGACTCGACCATGCGGTCGCTGTCCTGCGAGTGCAGCGGGGCGGTCAGCAGCGAGGGGCCGTCGGCCAAGGCGGCGAGCACGAGCTCGCGGTTGGTCTGCGACTTGGAGCCCGGAAGGGCGACGTCGGCGTCGACGGGGGCGGAGGCCACGGGGGCGGGCCACAGCTCGTTCGGGACCTCGCTGCGGCTGTCGCCGTACGGGTTGAACTCGGGGCCGGAATACGTGCGTGACTGCATCGGTTTCAGGATATCGAGGATTCATTCTCGGCCCGGAACAAGCCGGGGATGCGATCGAAAGGAAGCACGTGGCCACTGCCCTCCTGGAGCGCCCGATCGACGGCGCGAATCCGCTCAGCGAGCCGGTCATAGACTGGGCCGCGATGAGCGACGATCTCGATTCCCCGAGCGACGCTGTGGACCTCGCAGAGGCGCAGCCCGTGCTGCCCTTCGAGGAGCAGACGCTGCCCTTCATGGACCAGCTGTACGCGGCCGCGCTGCGCATGACGCGCAACCCGTCCGACGCGCAGGACCTCGTGCAGGAGACGTTCGTCAAAGCGTTCGCGGCGTGGAGCCAGTTCAAGCAGGGCACGAACCTGAAGGCCTGGCTGTACCGGATCCTCACGAACACGTTCATCAACAGCTACCGCAAGAAGCAGCGCGAGCCGTTCCAGAGCCCCATCGAGGACCTCGAGGACTGGCAGCTCGGCGGCGCCGAGTCGACCACCTCGCGCTCGACGCGCTCGGCCGAGGCCGAGGCGATCGACCACCTGCCCGACTCGGCGGTCAAGAACGCCCTCCAGTCCATCCCCGAGGACTTCCGGATGGCCGTGTACTTCGCCGACGTCGAAGGCTTCTCCTATCAGGAGATCGCCGACATCATGAAGACCCCGATCGGGACCGTGATGAGCCGCCTGCACCGTGGCAGGCGGATGCTTCGCGACCTGCTCGCCGACTATGCCAGCGACCGGGGGATCGCGACCTCACCCGCCAGGAGCACGAAATGACCGATTGCGGCTGCGACAAGGCCAAGCAGGACCTCGAGGAATACCTCCACAACGAGCTGCTCGCCGATGAGGCGGCAGACATCCGCGAGCACCGCGAGACATGCCCGAGCTGCGGCGGCGAGCACAAGGTCGCCCTCGTGCTGATCGACGCCGTGCAGCGCGCGTGCCGCGAGACCGCGCCCGAGGAGCTGCGTGTGCAGGTCCTCGCGCGCATCCGCGAGATCCAGCTGCACGCCTGATCTCGCCACCCTCCTCCATAGAGACGGAAGCGGCCGCCGCCCCTCGGGGCGACGGCCGCTTCTGCGTAGCCGGGGCTACAGCGCGAGCGCCTCGGACATCAGAGCGGTCTGCTCGATGGCGTGGCGCTTGGCCGTGCCGACCGCGGGCGATGCGGATGCCGGGCGCGAGACGACGCGGAAGCCGGTCTTCCCGAGGCGACGGGCCGCATCGGCGATGAACGGCGCTGCGCCCTGGTTCTCGGGCTCGTCCTGCACCCACACGAGCTCGGCGCCCGGGTACTGCGCGAGCACCGACGTCAGCTCGGCCTCGGGCAGCGGGTAGAACTGCTCGAGGCGCACGACCGCGATGCGCGGCTCGGGCGACTTCGCGAGCTCGGCCTTGAGGTCGTAGTAGATCTTGCCGGCGCAGACGAGGACCCGCGTGACGGCCGCCTTGTCCGCGGCATCCGGGTCGTCCAGCACGGGTTGGAAGCGGCCCGAGGTGAACTCCTGCACGTCGCTCGTCGCGCCGCGCAGGCGCAGCATCGCCTTCGGGGTGAACACGACGAGCGGCTTGCGCGGGCGGGCGTAGGCCTGACGGCGCAGCAGGTGGAAGTACGACGCGGGCGTCGAGGGGCGCGTGATCGTCATGTTGTTCTGCGCGGCGAGCTGGAGGTAGCGCTCGATGCGCGCCGACGAGTGGTCGGGGCCCTGGCCCTCGTAGCCGTGCGGCAGCAGCAGCACGACGGAGGAGCGCTGGCTCCACTTCTGCTCGGACGCCGCGATGTACTCGTCGATCACGGTCTGG
>Ga0164242_10009439_pt1 | contig 10525 bp, 14 predicted proteins | sample OricomgcompostMG_FD_108783 | JGI IMG/M metagenome (GOLD analysis project Ga0164242, IMG submission 108783) | Miracle-Growth compost microbial communities from Emeryville, California, USA - Original compost - Miracle growth compost (MG) ... | reverse complement strand
TCGGTGAGCAATGCGGGTGGTATCTCGCCGATGATCTGGCAGAACGAGAACGGTGATCAGAGCGCGACCACGCGTAGTGCGATCAGCGCGGGCACGATCGCCATTACCGATCCGGCAAACCAGACGCAGGACGTGGCGAGCCTGAGCCGCGATACGGCGAACACGAACGGCACGGTGTCGGCCACGCCGGACGTGAACGCGATCCTGAACCAGCAGGCGGACACGATGCAGGCCGCGCAGGCGGCGGGTCAGGTCGTGGCGCAGGGGATCGGGGCATACGCGGACAGCAAGCGCGACACGGCTATAGAAAACGCGAAGGCAGCAGAGGCTCGTGGCGATATCCAGGCGGCGCAGGGTTACTGGAGCGAGGCGCAGTCGTGGGCCGACGACGGGTCCAGCCGGATAGCGCTGCACATGGCGGGCGGTGGCCTGATTGGTGGGCTGGGCGGCGGCGGTATCGGCAGCGCCGCAGGAGGGGCCGTGGGCGCGGGGCTGGCGTCGTACCTTGCGGGGCAGAGCCGGGCGATAGCGAACACGGTGGAAGGCGACACGGGTTCGGAGATCGCGGGCAAGTTGGCAGCGAACGTGCTGGCGACGGTGGGCGGCGGCCTGGTGGGAGGGGCGGCGGGCGCGTCGATGGCGTCGAACGTGAACCTGTACAACCAGTGGAACGACAAATCGGGCGCGTATGCGGACGAGCAGATTGCTCAGGCGATGGGCGAAACCGGGAGCAAACGGCCATCGCTGCTGGAACTGGCCCTGATGGGTATCGCCAACGGTCTGAATGCGGTTGTGGGCATGGGAGGAGGCAAGCCGCCTGCGGCGAGTCCGGGCGGGGTGCTGGTGGAATCGGTGGTGGGCCAGGCAGCGGGTGCCGGGATATCATCGGGCAGTTCGGTGGCGGGGTTTGGGCCGGGTAATGCGATCTTTAATGACAGTGGAGACGCTGCTAAATCGCCGAGCACCCCGACAGGAATGAGCGGTAGTCCGATGGATGTACCACGCGGGACAAATGCTCCGGCTATTATCAATGGGGTTGAGTACTCCGCTCATGCAATAGATCAAATGCAAGGTCGCGGTGTGCCGCCGTCGGCAGTAAAAAACACCATTGAGAACGGCGTTATCTATCCCACCCGCGAAGGAACAACGGGATACTATGATCCTGTAAATAATATGCGAGTCATCACAAACTCTAAGACGGGGTCGGTCGTAACGGTAATTCCAGGAGCACCCGGAAAATGAAGAAGTCGTTCAGCGGGCTTGATTTGGAAGTAAAGAATGTTCTCCTTCTAGAGTGGGATCCAATCGGGATACGCGATTGCCCCGAAGCAGAGGATGAGTACGATTCATATGTGCCCCTCGTTAGTCTGATGTTGCGGGAGCGAAAAACTGCCGAGGAGCTTTACGCGTACCTCCGCTGGCTTGAAGTCGAACGCATCTGTCTTGATGGTGATGAGGTCCACACCCGAAACATTGCAAGTAGGTTGATGGATCTGATCCAAGGTCCAACTTGACGCAGCTTGGTTCTCAAGCAGTGTGAAACAACGAACCCAGCCTTGCGCTGGGTTTGCTGTTTGTGAATCGTTCAGTTGTGCGTGACGACGAGCCTGCCGTGCTGGACCTCGATCCTCACGCGCTGTCCCGGTTCAAAGCCTGCCTGTATGAGCCACTTGCCGGCGATGCGCAGCAGCGGAAAGAACTCGGGGGTGTTCCACTGTCCGCTCCATTTGGGCGGGGGATGCCAGCGCATGAGTTGCTGGACGGTGGCGTGGCGCTCGGGATGAGCGCGCGATGCATTAAGATTGGCGTCAGCCATGATCAGTTCCTCCAGTGAACTGGTGGTGGTCAGCGGGCCGTGGGTGTTACCCGGGCCTGTCAGTAATTTCGTGTTTGAGGCATAACATGACGCCAAGGAGTGTCTATGCCTCGCAAACCGAAAGCCAAGCCGGCGGATCTGCCGGCGATTCCTGCTGAACTGCTCGAACAATTCGGCGACGGCCCGATGACGGCTGAAGCCATCAATGCCGCGACGCTGGCGCTTAAGCGCGCGCTGATCGAGCGGGCGCTGGGCGGTGAATTGAACCATCATCTCGGCTACCCGCCCGGTGCGACCAAACCAGCAGCCGTCACCAACCAGCGCAACGGCACCGGGGCCAAGACGGTCCTGACCGAGGACGGCCCGATCCGGATCGAAGTGCCGCGTGACCGCGACGGCAGCTTCGAGCCCCTGCTGATTCCCAAACACGAACGGCGCTTCACGGGCTTCGACGACAAGATCGTCGCCATGTACGCGCGAGGCATGACCGTGCGTGAGATCCAGGGCTTTTTGCTGGAGCAGTACGGCACCGAGGTATCACCCGAGTTCATCAGTTCGGTCACCGACGAGGTGATGGCCGAAGTCACCGCCTGGCAGGCCCGGCCGCTTGAACCCATGTATCCGGTCGTGTTCTTCGACGCGCTGCGAGTCAAGATCCGCGAAGACGCCGTCGTGCGCAACGAGGCGGTTTATCTGGCGTTGGGCATCTTGCCCGACGGCACACGCGACATCCTGGGCCTGTGGATCGAGAACACCGAAGGCGCCAAATTCTGGATGAAGGTGTTCAACGACCTGAAGACGCGCGGCGTCAACGACATCCTGATCGCCGTGACCGATGGCCTCAAGGGCATGCCCGAGGCACTGGCCGTCGTATTTCCGGCAACCACGCTGCAGACCTGCATCGTCCACCTGATTCGCAACAGCCTTGATTACGCGAGCTGGAAAGACCGGAGATCGCTGGCCGCCGCGATTCGCCCAATCTATACCGCACCGAGTGCGGAGGCCGCCCAGGCCGAACTGGATGCGTTTGCCGAAGGTCCATGGGGCCAGAAATTCCCGACGGTCAGTGCTGCGTGGCGTAACGCCTGGGATCGTGTGATTCCATTCTTTGCGTTCCCGCCGGGCGTACGCAAGGTGATCTACACGACGAATGCCATTGAGAACATCAACTCCCAACTACGCAAAATCATCAAGACCCGAGGCCACTTCCCGACCGACGAAGCCGCCACGAAACTCATCTGGCTGGCTCTGCGCAACATCACGGCCGATTGGGGGCGCGCCGCTCATGACTGGAAGACGGCGATGAACCAATTCGCTATCCTTTACGCGGATCGCTTCGTTCGGCCGTCCGTGTAAATCTCAACCCGCCTCGAACACGGAAATTCTGACACCCCCTGGGAGCCCGTTTCTTCGTCCGCACGCCTTCCTCACCATCAGCCCGATAGCCGGCAATCCATTGCCGCAGCGATGAAACATTGACGCCATGCCGTTGAGCAACAGCTTTGAGGCCGCCCTCGCCGGAACAGTAATCTCTGACGGCCGCCAGCTTGGCTTGGTCCGTGTATTTTCCCATAGTCGCTTCAGGTCGGAATCCAACCTTCGGGGTTCAGTTCAGCCACGACAATGGCGCAGTCCTGGAGCACTCGCACCGGGTCCGGGCCATCTAACCGTTGCCCAACATCGACAGCTATCGCTTCACGCGTACAGACATTCACGATGATCAATGCGCGGAAGCGCTGACCATTCGAAAGCTGGTCAGCAGCAAAATCCAGACTCCATGCCTGATTCGCGGCTGTGGCCTTTGCTCGTGCCGTGCGGTGCATCCGCGCCCGTTGTTTGCGGTTGGCCTGTAACGCAGCGACGGTCCACATCACTGATGGAAAATCGCGGCCATCTCGCCGACGCAACTCTCGAGCTACCTGCTCATTGGCACCGCAAAACCACTCTCCACACAGACGTGACCAGAGCCTTCAGTCTATTTGGGCGGCTTGCCACCAAGGCAGCTCCGCCTCATCCTCGCCCAAGAACTCTACGGTAAGCAACGAGTCCCCGACGGCCAAGCAAGGGAATTCTTCCAATGTGGCCTGTTCCACCAACAACTTCACATTCTCTACAAAGCGCTCTCCACCGTCAGAAATCGCATGTGACTCGACCGTCAGCTGAAGCCCGCACGGTTGGACGGCACCTGCCCGCTTGAGACAATTATCGAGGTCACGCAGATGCCGCGTGAGGATGTCCACAATTTCCTCGGCGATCCGACTGCTCAACCCCACGCCCCGCCCAACTGGTTCAATGAACACCGAGTCGAGGGCAAGTGTCCCATCCATCTCATGTTCAAACTCTTCGCCCGAATGTGAAAAATCAACGTGGAAGGTACAGAACCCAACGACTTCTCCACTCGACCAAAGGACGAGTCGGTACCGGATAGAAGCATTCAACCAGTCTGGCCCGTCATCTTGGAACCTGAACTTGTGCCAGTGCTTTCCCGCTTTGTGCAGGTCGCGCGCCGTCAAGCAGCGCCCGTCGCGGTAAACATCTTGCTTGTCTCGACGTCGCGCGTCGTGCAATTTTTTCATCGACGTCCGCATAGCTACTTGTTCACCACTTGGCACGTCACAACTCAGGAAGATAGCCCACGTCGCTAAGCTTCGGTTTGCCGCAGGTGCAAACTGCTCTCCACCGACCACTGGGTTCGACAGCATCCGAAGTGCGCGGTATGCCGCCGTCAACCGGCCCTGCTCCTCATTCCGCTTTTTCATCTTGATCTCCGCGCTCCAAAATAAAACGGTCCCCGGGACGGCGACTCAATGAAGAGATGCCTACACTTTATATAGCTAATAAGGAACACCCATACATTATCTGAATTATCAACTTCCTCATCCCCGCCTGGTCTGGAGTTTTCGTCAAGTTAGACCATCCTGTCGGATTAAACAATTTGTGGAACCGTTTCTTCAGCCGATATTTTCAGAACTGCACCCTTAGCTCACCACCGAAAATTAAAGCGCTAGAATCCAGTGGTGGTTGCGTTTGCGGCCTCCATGAGTTAGATAGACATCCTCCTTCAGCGAGGAAATATTTTTCCTCAAAATATTTACGAATTGATTCGCTTGTTTTTAAAACTTCTCACATGAATTATTAAATTCTTGCGATCGTTCTGGTACGCGTCGGCCAGTACTATCTCGCGCGCCACGCAGCTTTCAGACTCTTTAATCGAGGTAAAATAAGTATTTGATAGCGTCAATCAGTTCACTTTCTGCTTGCTTGAGCGTGGAAGTAAAGATTTCAACGCAGTTGTGGCCATCCGCGCCAGATTGTCTCGAATGTATCGGCATACATCTGAACAAACTGGGCAATGTCCCCTTTGTGGTCGATGTGAGAATTCGCCACACAGGTTTGCGGCAATAGTGCATGTCCGGCGGCAAGCATTGACCATGGTGCAGGTAAAGACAAAGTTCGTCCCTCATCAATGCAGAAGAAGAGGTTAAATTCGAAGGTCTGTCCTTCGTGAACTTTAACATAACGATCAATCAGGGGGATGACGTTGACGTTGTCATTCTGCCAATTGTCGAAAACGCTGGTATCAAAATGCCGCACTGCACCGTCCGCTTTATTCTCATTTTCTGCCATTCTCGTGCACCATTTATGAAATGGATAGGAGTATTATCAGTTTTCACCGTCCGGGCGAAATTTGACCTAGACGTTGGTGAACACACGGAGTTCGACCAGACCTTCCCAGCCGTCCTTGAGCTCAGCCCAATAACACGCATTGACCTCACGCCAGTACTCGTCATCCACGCCCGTCGTGCGTGCCAAAATGTCCTGCATGCCAGACCCTGAAGAAGTGGAAAAAGAATCGAACTGGACTGACAACATGGATTTCCTGCTGATCGGGACAGCGTGCCGCCCCTAGATTTCACCTGCCCCATTTTTGGTGAGTGGGTACATTATTCGTCACGACCAGAACGTTGCGCGGCCGAAAGAAGCTTCAATTTTGGGGGTTTTCTCCCTTACGTTTTTATTTCCGCAGCTCACGAACCCATACGGTACGTCGACGAAACAATTCGCACATTCCGCTACTCAAAGCGGAAATGGCGCGATATGTGAAGTTCAACGTCTTTAAAAATCAACTACTTAGCGCGTTCCGGCCCGTCAGTCGCTGACAGCACGGCCGCAACTAGTTGATACCGAAATGGCGGCGTAGGCCGCGGTGCGCGATCGAATCGATTGGCGCAGTACGAAGAAGGCGGAACTGATATAGCGGACGGTCAACCCGTCGAAATTAAAAGGGCTGAGTCCTGTGCAATACAGAACTCAGCCCTAGCTAGCCTAGCCTCTTTGAACAGTCCAACTTCTGGGGTTCAGTTCAAGGTGGCCCATTGCTTTTAACCGACGATGCTACCCGTCGTGAAGGTGAAGTTGCGAGAGAACGCTATGCGGTTGTCGGTGCCCGTGATGCTCACAGTGTAGGCCGTGTTGGGAAGGAGCGGCAAGGTGGGATAGGCTACCGCTTCGTACTGCGGCAGGACCTGGTTGGGGTCGTTGGTCGAGTCAAGCAGATCCAACGTTATGGCAGATCCGTCGGCAGGGATGATCGTCCCGCTGGTCAGCACGATCGTGTCGCCGATGTTCAGTCCCGCAACGGCAATCGGCGTGCCGAAGTTGCCCGACGTGTTCGGCGGACTCGGAATCTCGCCGCCGATAGAGTACGGCAGACCCGTAGTTCCCTGGCAAGGGAACGTCAGGGGGCCGGTACCAGTGCTCGGTTGGAGGTTGCCGATCTGGAAGGACGCCTGCACTTCCGGGAAGCCATTGTAGGCTTCCTGGGCAAAGCCAATGCCGATTTCAGACACGGGCCACACGGCGATGGCAACGTGATAGACGCCGGTCATCAGGCCGTACATGATCTGCTGTCCGTACTGCGTCTGCGTGAGGGTGGCATTAGTGTAGAAGCCGCCGCTCGCGCCGCCGGCGAACGCCGTCGACGGATAGCCCGCGGCGACTGCGCGGTCCGCGTAGGTCACCGCGGTATAGCCCTGGTTACCGGCCACTTCCGTGTCGGTGATCGTCCCGCCGTTGTCATCCATGTAAGTTGCGTGGGCCTGTGCCGCTTGGTCCAGCGTTCTGTTTTCCGTCAGTTCTGCGAAACCACACTGTTGGCGGTACCGGTTCAACAACTGGAAGGCCGCGATTTGGGCGCTCCCCGCGGCGTATTGCGGCGTTGCCACGTTCGCACTCGTCGCCGTTTGGCTGGGAGTCGATGCTTGCGGCGTGCCGGTTGCGCTCGCATTGTTACTGCTACCACCACCGCAAGCGGATAGGAGCGTGGAGATGGCGGTAGCGCCGCAGATCGCCAATTTTTCAAACAGAAAACGATTGGTCATATTTTTTATCCTTGGGATTTACTTATTATTCACAGGCGACAACGACTCCAATAGCCTCGGCTGTCTTTCTGCAGGTTCAGATGTCGTCGGCCAAAATCAAGTAAAGGCTAACTTTACTTCGCCAATTTGAACTGGATGTACGGACGTTGATTCACGTCACCAATCTTCCACGAATAGGAATGGTCAAAAAATCCGGGCGTGCTGTCGGCGTTATGAGCGATGATCTGTGCGCGGGGCGGTAGCGTGATTTCAAGCGTACGTTCACCTTGACATGTAGCTGACGCAACTGTTCCTTGTCCTGTGGCTGCACTTCGACGGATGCGATTGTGATAACGCCATTCTTATCCTTGCCAGAAAAAATAAGCTCCATCGGCTCATGCTGGCCGATGCGAAGCTTCTCATTGAGCGAAACCTCGATCTGCCCATTACCCAGATAGGTGTAATGCTCTCCGGGCCGGTTAGCTTTATTTACGTCAGTCTTGAGGCTGGCTTCGTCTTGGGAAGAAAGATGACCTTGTTGGGCCAAAGCCATGGCGGCGAGAGAATAGAGTGCAGTTCGCTCATAAGTATATTGGTAAGTATTATCCGGATTAACGTGAACAGTGGCCTCGAATTTCTGAGGAATGAGGCAGGCAGTAAGCAAGCAGCACAAAGCCGCGGACAACACCAAGCGAAACTTCTTTTGCATCTTTAACCCCGTTGTGGTATTCAGCGCCGGTGCCGGTAGTGCCGGCGAAAAACAGTCCGATCGTTAAAATATTTTTTCATCTGAACTTGTAGTCCCCCGAATGCTGCAATTGCACCCAGCACGGCTACCCACCATGGAAAATAGGGAATCTGGCCGACGAGAAATCCAGCTACGGCGGCCCCTACCAGGGAACCCACCGTCGCGCCACGCGGGGCGCCATATTCGACTTCAGCCTTGCAGCCAGTACAGACAAAGGCACCGCGCCGCACATTGTTACGACAATGCGGGCAGACCATATCGCTCATATTTATCCTCGTTGTTCGCGCGTGAGTGTGTAGAAGGGAGGGCAGCCAATCCCGTTCGAGGCGACATATGTTGCGCCTCCCGAGAGACCTCAATTTCCCCCGGACCTTCCCTCAAGAACACATCGCATCCCCAGCGAATCACCCGCCCCGCACGCCAATTGACGCTCCCTATTACGTTTGCAGCGCCTTGCCCCTCTCGATTGACGACATTCCCAATATATTGGGAAGACAAAGTTTACTCCAAATTAGATATTCCTCCCAGCATATTGGGAGAACGATGGAGCCAGGAATCGCCTTCGGACGGGCACTACGTCGACTGAGGAAAGTGGCTGGGCTCACGCAAGAGCAACTAGCCCTAGAGGCCGATGTGCGCCGCACTTTTGTCAGTCTTATGGAACTGGGCCGGAATCAACCTACCATCACAACGATCTTTAAGCTGGCCGCTGCACTGGGTTGCTTGCCGTCGCAACTCGTGAAGGCCGCCGAAGACGAAAGCCAGACGCATGGCGCAGATGAATGAACTACCAGCGCGTCTGTGCCAGCTTTGGGCCAACCTTATCCCGGCTGATGGCACGTTAGCCTCGTTTTGGATTGTGGACATCTGCGGCAAGCGATGCAGGTCATTGATTATTAGAAAATAACCCGCAACCAGTCTTGCTGGGTTGTTCATGCCGCTCGACGCGCGCTCTGTCGCCAGGTTGTCGAGATCACCTGCCGCCCGTGGTGCACTTACGCTGGGATGTGTGAACCCGTCCCCTGTCGCCCGCTAATTTGGGCGACGGCGTGTTGCGCGAACACGGTCGCGCGCCCTATCAGTACAAGCCGGACCTCGTGGGGACTCCTATTACCTCGTTTGCCGCGATCGCGCGGGCGCGGATCACATCTCTGGATGCCGATCCCGAACGCGCGATCAGTTAATGAGGAGCGCGTGGGTGATCCCGTCGGCTAGAGAAGCTGGGTCGGCACTGGGCCGGGGTAGGAATACCGTTGCGCAATGCGGCAGGCGGGGCACTGCGGCTGCGTCGCCGCCGAGCTTCGGGCTGACGCAGCTTGCACAGCTGGCCAGCGCCCAGGACGTGGCTCTGCGCAACGCGGGGGCGATGACCTCCGTCGTTACCTCGATGTGACGTTCGACATAACGTGGACCTGAGCGCGGATGAGTACGTCGGTGAACGGTGAGGCGGTAACTATCAATGCCAGTGATATCGAGCTGACGAATGCGTTGGGGACGGCGGTTCCAACGGGCACGGCCGGTACCGAAGCCTGACGGTGAATACTAAGGAGATGGACTTCGGTCCTGGTGACCGATGGGATCGCCCGGATCACAGCAAGCGAAGCACGATTCTTTGGAGAGGGGCCGGCACATGGCGTCGCGTGTCGGCTACGAGGCGGACAAAACGGTCTCGCCCCTAACCTGGTGAATGATCCGGTCTTGCCGGAAAGGGCTTGCCGAAAACCGTCCTCGATGAACCCCTCAAGCTCGGCAGGCAGGTGGCCGCCTTCGGGAAAACTGGCGAATGTTCGTGATGGCTTCGTGAATCTGAGCCAACGTCTGGCGCCACGCCTCCCACCGGAATGCGTGGACGACGTAGCTTCTTAACTCGTCGATGCTGATTCGGGCAGTCGGCACGATGCGGTACTGCAGCACCGGGCGCCGCGTCAACGACGCTTTTCCTGGCGGTCAAGTTCGTCGAGCGCTGCGAAGAACTCGTCGCCATCGACATGGTCAGCTTGCTCGATCTGTTTTTGGCCGATAGCTAGTATCTTCAGCAGCGCAATTGTCTGCTGCGTCGCTTCATAGGTTCGCACGTCCTGAACGACAAGCTTCGCCTCGCCATTCTGCGTGATGATGAGTGGCTCTCCCGACTCGTTCAGGTCCTTGACGATTTGCGCAGCTTCGCCTTTGAGGTAGCTGATCGGCTTCACGTGATCGGCGGACGCATGTGGCACCCCTGCAACGATTCGAACGGGACTAAATATAGTCCATTATCGGACCGACCATAGCGGCCTCTGTGTCAACCTGCCCCAGCCCGCTCGCGTCCGCGACAACCGCGTTGCACTAGCGATGAGACAACGCCTTCGCCGACTGCAGCAGGTCGGCGAGCATCCCGGCTCGCCTCTGCGGGCTGGTGTCCCGACTGGTCATGAAACAGAGCGCGGCAACGGCCTGGCCGGCGCGATCGCTCACCGGCGCTGCCATGCAAAGCCGGAACGCATCGGACAAGCCTTCGGTGCAGCAGTAGCCATCATCATTCGCGCGCTGCACGTCGCGAACGAAATCATCGAATTCGATACGCGCGCCGTTATCGAGAACGAAATCCTCATTGGGGATGAG
>Ga0164242_10009437_pt1 | contig 10529 bp, 9 predicted proteins | sample OricomgcompostMG_FD_108783 | JGI IMG/M metagenome (GOLD analysis project Ga0164242, IMG submission 108783) | Miracle-Growth compost microbial communities from Emeryville, California, USA - Original compost - Miracle growth compost (MG) ... | reverse complement strand
TCTTATTAAAAACGGCGCTAAATTGTTAGCGCGTTGTTTGCTTCGAAGTGGCCCCTGCACCCGTTCACATTCACGTCAACCTCAACAAGCTGGACATCCAAGACTCCCCACCCCTCGGAAACTCGAGAAATAGCCCGTTTGCGACCATCGCCAACTCTGCGCACTCGTAATTTCGCGAGTGGGTGATGCTTTCTTAATCGGCCTCGAATCCCCACCCGCCGTACCTCCCTCCAAATGTCTCCTACCCGCGTGGACGATGCGATGGCTTCAACCGCTCCCTCAGCACGGAAGCGAGCTCTCACTTCGCTAGACGACATGCCTGAGACGAAACGGCGAAGAACATCACTCTTTTCCGCAATCCGACCTGCCGAACTATCAACACTATCCCGCGCGTCACCTCCACCTACAACCGCCGATGAGGTGGCCAGGAGGGGCCTCCGTCGCAGTATTGCTCTTGTCCTCGACAAAGTAGGCTTCGACGCCGCTTCGGAGGAGGCTATGGAGAGCTTTTCAAATATGGTGGAAACCTGTATGACCGCGCGCGTCGTTGAACCGGTACTTGCATAGCCTGGCTTGCATGCTGACTTCCTGGTCTCTAGATATGTCCAGCCTCATTGAAGACATCAGAAGCTTTGCCAACGCCTCACGCCGCTCATACCCCATCCCAACAGACTTCGAAACGAGTCTCGCGAGGTTTAATCTCTCCATATCATCTCTGAAGCCGCACCTCCGGCCGCCCGTATCTAGGGCGAAGCGAGAGCCGTCGTGGGCGACACTTCCCATCCAGGTTGATGCCGACCTCTCTCTTCCTATCCTCGACGACGAGCTGAGCGGCACACCGGAAAAGGAATCCAAACAATACATCCCGAAGTCGTTCCCCTCCTTCCCCAGCCTCCACACCTACAAGTACACCCCCGAAAACGCCGAGTCTGTGACAGTCTCCACCGACTGGGGAACCTTCGAGCCAGACCTCACATCTCAGACCGTCTCCCACGGGCCCTCGCAGACACAGACCCAAACCCAGATTCAGACACGACCTCTAGCGCCGGATGAGATCCCGCACGGCGACCCCAAGAAGATGCGCGAGGCGGCTGCGAAGGAGGCCAAGGCTGGCGAGGAGGCGCTGCGGCGGCTAGTGCGGGCCAGCAAGATCGCCAAGCAGAAGGAGGTGTGGATGACTGCCCAGCGCGAGCCTGCCCGCCGCGAGCGCTACGACCTCTGGGAATCGGCGATGCGCGAGCTCATAGAGGATGACGCCCGTGCCAGAGGCAGGAGCTTCGCCCCGGGCGCGACTCACGGCGCCATGGGCCGCTTTGAGATCGCTGACCACAGCATGATTGTCAACGCTGAAGGGAAGTACCAGCGCAAAGAGGTACCGAGAACGGGTGGGAGGAAGGTCGGCGCAGGTGAGATGGGGCTGGGGAAGGGATAATGTAGGAGGACTGCTAGGCCTATTGCTTGAGATGGGCTTACGATATGCTGGGTCAAGGAGAATCGTTGACAGAGAGCCGCCTTTGGTCAAGCCTGGCGCCCTGAGGCGCAGGTTAGGTCAGCAGGCTAGAGCTTCTTTCATGGTCTGGAGTTCTTTGTTTGTTTCGCATAAGGAGATACCCCCGAGATATGACGTATAGTTAGTCGTAAATAAGAGGCTATCCAGGACCTCTGACCGCCATATGTATTTCCGCCTAGCTCTGAGACCTTGTAGGCCATTCCCGTCCCTCCAGAAGCCTGAAGGCTCCATACTCCATAACAACGGAAAGGTGAGACCAGCTGTAGGGTAGGGAGTGGCCCACTCTGCCGGGCCGGCAGGCAAGTCCACCCCGTACCCGCTCGCTCATTGGCCCGCACCCCACGCTTTTCGCCGACCCTATTTTCCGCCGCACAAACAATTTCAGGAATTTTGCAACCAGCACGCCGAGCCTCGCATATTCCTTTCGTCACAGAGGCACCTGAGAGAACTCTCGCTCAACTTCGACCATTGATCCTCTCGACTGCCTCGAAAGGGACTTTACAATATGGCTGAGCAGCTCATCCTCAAGGGCACTTTGGAAGGCCACGTAAGTTTTATTCCTCGATGTCCTCCTTACCTTGGTGGTACCTGGGGATGGTGACATTCTTTCCCACCTCCTCCTTGTCTGCGCTGCGAAGCATCCCGTCGAGATTTTTGAACTGACATGGATATCGCTCTATAGAATGGCTGGGTCACCAGCCTGGCCACCTCGATGGAGAAGTACGACCTCTACCGAATCTGAACTTGCGAACACCAATTTGCTCACGATTTCTCTAGCCCCAACATGCTCCTCTCCGGCAGCCGTGACAAGAGTCTGATCATCTGGAACCTGACCCGCGACGAGTCGCAATACGGCTACCCGAAGCGCTCTCTCCACGGTCACTCCCATATCGTCTCGGACTGCGTACGTTCCCTGCCCCAAATTCACGTGCCACGGAGAGGGGAAAAAAGGCGACCGATATCTGAAAATTGGACAATTGCTGATACGCTGTGCAGGTTATCTCCTCGGATGGTGCCTATGCCCTCTCCGCCTCTTGGGACAAGACCCTGCGCCTCTGGGAGCTTGCGACCGGCACCACCACCCGCCGGTTCGTTGGCCACACCAACGACGTCCTCTCCGTCTCCTTCTCCGCCGACAACCGCCAGATTGTTTCCGGCTCGCGAGACCGCACAATCAAGCTCTGGAACACACTCGGTGACTGCAAGTTCACCATCACCGACAAGGGCCACACCGAATGGGTTTCTTGCGTCCGGTTCTCCCCCAACCCCCAGAACCCCGTCATCGTCTCCTCCGGCTGGGACAAGCTTGTCAAGGTACGTTCTTTTTGTGCAAACACCCAACAGTCGCAACCCACGTCTTCGGGACTTCGAATGATGCTACGCACTTTTTATCAAAAGTATTTGCTACTTCAGAGCTTGTTTCGCGACAAGCAATGAGACCAACACACACGCACTGACTCCACGCCTATCCTCCCTTGTTTCCATATTCTATAACCAATGACGCCTGGAGACTTGATATACTGACTCGGGGATTGAAAAATAGGTCTGGGAGCTCGGCACCTGCAAGCTCCAAACCGACCACATCGGCCACACCGGATACATCAACACCGTCACCATCTCCCCCGATGGCTCGCTATGTGCCTCCGGTGGTAAGGACGGGACCACCATGCTGTGGGACCTGAACGAGAGCAAGCACCTGTACTCGCTCAACGCCAACGACGAGATCCACGCCCTCGTCTTCTCGCCCAACCGGTACTGGCTGTGCGCCGCCACCGCCAGCAGCATCATCATCTTCGACCTGGAGAAGAAGAGCAAGGTCGACGAGCTCAAGCCCGAGTTCCAGAACGTCGGCAAGAAGAGCCGCGAGCCCGAGTGCGTCAGCCTCGCATGGAGCGCCGACGGCCAGACCCTCTTCGCCGGATACACCGACAACATCATCAGGGCGTGGGGTGTCATGTCGAGGGCATAGACCGGTTCGCTGCTGGTAGAGCGAGGGACGGGATGGTGACCTACTTGCATCGAGGAGGGTTTTTACCGGTGAGAGGTCGGAGGGAGGAAGGCACTGTCGACGGATTCCATGGTGGGGGCGTACTTCGGAATGCTTGTCTCGCTTTTGGTATCTTTCATGGTTGAAAGGAAACGGGGAGGGGGAAAAAAAACAGAGACTTTCAACTCGTTCATGGTGGCCTTACCCAGGTCTGTTCTTGCGTTCGCTAGATGGATGAATGATGCAACATAGCCCCCCCGATGAAACCAAAATCCGAAAATAATTGGCAATCCCCTCTGGTCCCCATGTTGTATTGAAGTCGTAGCCCCGTTCCCGTCGTCGAATGAGACCGACGGGTTCGTCGAGAATGGTGAGTTCCCCTACATCGTCGCTGGAGTCGCAGCCAGATTCCCTTGGCATATAAGAGAGACACGATATCTAGGCGTGTGGAGTTAGCCTTGCTGAACCTCAACGATATGATATTGAAGTAAGTACGTAGGTACGTAGTTATGGACCACCCAATAGCGGGCCCCTTCGCCCTTTTATCACCCCTTCTTCAACGACACCCAACCTTAGCCGAAGCACCTTGGGTTAAGCCCGTTCCCTCATCTCTGGCAAAGATCGGGGGTTAACTCCAGCACTGGCTGCCGAAGAATAACATCATAAGGTTCCGTTTCCCCTCCTCTTCCGCTTCTCTTCTCATTCCTTGAGACTGGCATCGGAGCATGAACCATCATCTCTCCATTCTATTAGTCTCCTCGGTCTGCTACTCACGCCTGCCACGCCGAGGAAATGTCTGCTACTTATCATACCTACAAACAACATCCAGGCCCGATCTTCACCTATTCTAATATTTCGGCTACGCGGACAGTGTCCTTGGTTCGCTGCTTTATATGAGCGCATCGGACACGGTAGTGCTGCAAAGGACCTCGCGGACTGCCACGAGCTTGTTAAGATCCCTAACCCCAGTTAGCATTATCCGATGAACAGGTAGGCCGGACTGCTCAGTTCAGAAAGGGTTGCATGCCGTAGGCGAACAGCGATATACGAACCCGTACTCCTCTCCGCAAGGCGGAGAGGAAATACGGACCGCACTATGAGGGGTCAGATCCCAATTCATAGTCTGCGTGTCATAGACAGAACCAGACACGAGAAAAGACGGGGCTGTGCAAAACGGGCGGACGGAAGGCATGTGTCTAGTAGACCTTATCGATCTAGAGGCATTGGCGCGAGGACCGCCCGCATTGCATGTACGAGGGAAGCCCTGTAGGCCAGCAAGCTTCGTAGGTTCAACAAACTCAAGAAATCCCAACATCAATGCTGTGTGCGATGCCCAATATCCTACGGCCAGCCAAATCATAGATCCGCCACAGGGGCAATCCGTATCCCGGTGCCGGCTTGAGCACGCATCCGTCTCGACATCAACCTACGTAGGTAGCCATCACCTCTAAGGCTAGGTTGTCCAGATATTTAGGGAGGCAAGTTAGCGAGACATGACCTGCCTAGGATACCTCACATTTGCCAACATAATGGAGTGCTTGCAACACGGAGTCGCAAATACTCCGGAAAGAGTGATGATACATGTACTGATAACACAATCACATAGTCAGGCTCGAGACGTGTTTGAACAGCTTAACAACCATCATTTGTAAAAGTTTACCTTCCGCTTCTTAATTTCACACACATATGAAAAAGCCTGGGGGTGTCTGCCCATATGAAGCTCACTAAAACGCCCCGTGTGCGCCATTTCTGCCACCACCGAGCTACGTAACTCGAAGCCCGAACAGCATGGACAGGTAACTCGTGAGTTTCAAGAGACAGAAAGAGAAAGGGGGATAAAAAAAATACAGAAGTGGTCCTCCGCCGCCGCTTCGACGCCGCCATAATAGTGGTCAAAATATCCTTGCACGTCTTCCTTCTCGTTGACTAGACTAGCGACACCACTAAGCCTCCGCCATCCCAGCCCTCGACTGTTTCTTCCTTGATGGCCAGTTTTGTAATTCTAGGTTGGGGTGGTCTGCCTTCCCATGAACAGTCTCGCTGACAGGTAAGACACATGAACGTGGCATGCATCAGTTCATGTTAGTGGCGTCTCAGGCAGGTGCGTGATGGGTGTGTGTTTTGTATTAGAGGTGAAAGGGCAGCTACTGCCAGGAGCACCCACACAAACGAAAGCCAAAGCCAAAGCCAAAGCCAAACCAGCTCGCGAGCCAGACACTGTCTCTCCGAAACGTCTCGTGCAGGATAATATTCGTTGATAGCGTGTGGAAACGCGCGAGGCGTGATAATAAATAGTTGCGGGACACGTCCGATACAACGAGGTTAAAAAGCCAACGAAATGGAGATGGGACGGTGAGGGATCGACAACCACCTTGACACCCCGCAAAACCTCACCCAAACCGATTTGTAATAATATGCCAAAAGACAAAAGACAAGCCGTACAATAACCAAGAGCACAAAATCCAACCATGGGCCATCAAGGGAGGGAGGAAGGGGTGATGCTCAAGTCGGGACGTATTGTAGAAGCGACACCCCCGCTTGTTGCCCTGCCTTCCATGGGGTGTAGGGGCCCAAACGTCCTTCTTTCTTCTTTTTCTTTTCCTCAGCACGTGCTTGTCGCCGGCGGAACCGATAGGGTTGGAATGAAAAAGACCCAGCCCGGAAATCTGCCAGAACGCCGTGAGGTATGCTCTCGAATAAATTGCCGACACCGAGTTACACTGGAAACAAAAAAAAAGCCAATCCGAATTTAGGGATAATGGTACCTAGTCGGCTCCGATCTCACCGAAACTATGGTTGAAATCAAAGGCGTTGCCGTCATCGCCGTTGTTTAGGAAGGAGTCAAAGTCGAAATCATTAAGCACGTCAGTTGAGTTGAGGGGGTTGGCGAATTCCATGCCGCCAAAGTCCTAACGATGGTGTTAATGGCTGCAAATATACCCGCGGCAACGAATGCTGTTGAGATGCAACTTACCAGTGCTGTGTCACCAATGGCACCAAAGCCTGCGGAGGCATCTGCATGGGGCTGGGCGGGCACAGGCGCCGCGGCAGGTGGCTGGGCGGGTGCCGCCGGTTGCCCATTCGCTACCATCGGGGCAGCGGTAGCGTTCTGGCCGGGCTTGTTAAAGCCGGCCGCGGCTACAGGGGTGATAGGCGTCGCTGGGGCCGGTGCCTCCGTCTCCGCAGCAGGTTCCGCTGCGGGGGTCGCCGCCGAGTTGAGATTCTGATTCGCCTTCTTCTGTGCAGCGGCCTACATTTCCAAAAGTGAGCAATTGTGCTCCTTGGGCGAGGAGAGACGAAATAAGAGGACTTGGAACTTACCTTGGACTTGGCGCTCTTCTTGTCCTGCTTCTTTGGCGCGGGCTTGGTCGCTTGCGATGGCGTCGGTGGAGCAGCGGTAGTGGTCTGAGGGGACGATGTTGCATTTCTAGAGTTGCCGTTGTTTGCAGCCGGAGCCGAAGGTGGGGGCATGGCAGCAGCTCGTTGCTGAGGTGTGCCTTGGACCTGAGGTTGTGGGCCTTGTGGAGGCATCTGGTTACCGTTAGGTCCCCCCTGCCATTGCATCTGCGGACCTCCCTGGCCGGCCTGCTGCTGCTGCTGCTGCTGCTGCTGTTGTTGCTGCTGCTGCTGCTGTTGTTGCTGGAGGTGCTGTTGTTGCTGTTGGCGGGCGGCTTGTAGCATCTGGGGGTTCATCTGGCCGTTGAAGGGAGGGCCGGGGTGAGCGCCATGAGGCCGCATGCCACCGTTCATCTGGGCCACCATGTTTCCATCCATGCCGTTCATGGCGAAGAAGTGCGGCGCCTTCGAGGGGTCCATCTGGTTATTCATAAAGTTGACGGGGTTGGGCGACTCGCGCGACTGGGCGCCCTCGGGGACAGGAGAGCCCATGTTGGCAGCGTTGTTTAGCTGCGGGTTAGCCCGTTTCATCTGGTCACCGGGGTTTGGTGATGAGCCACCTCGGCCTCCCTGCGGTGATGTGCCCTGGAATGGCTGGGCATTGGGGCCGGCCGGGCCACCGGCGCCGGGGGGGCCGGGGGGTCCGTCAGGCCTCGGCATGCCGGTTGTGATATCTTGCTCCTGTCGGGCCATCATAAGCCTCTTCTTGTTCTGCTGCTCCAGTAGCATCAACTGCATCTGGTAGTCTTGCAGGGCGTGGTTGTTGCCACCGGCGACTTGTCCTCCGGGAGGTCCAGGTCGCATCCCTGGTGGGCCATTCATCTCCGGGGCGTTATAGTAGGCGGGCAGGCCGGCGGTGCCGTCAGGGCCTTGCGGGATCATGGGAGAGCCTTGAGGTTGTTGCGGGCCAGCTGCGTTCGGCATTGGTTTGTTGGGCATCTGAGCGCCGTGGTGCTGCTGAAGATTAGCAGCGTACGTGGCAATGGTTTTGGCCTGTACGTTTGGGGTCTGATTGGAGAAAGCGTGCAGTTGGACGGGGTTCAGCCGCTGGGGGTCAATTCCATTCTGAAGAAGCAGCTGATGTGCTGAACTAGGGCCGTTTCCTACCTGCTGGCCGGGCATTCCTTGACCCGCTGGTCTACCATTTGGCATCATGACGCCTTGAGTTGGGTTGAACGGGCCACCTTCCAACCGAGGTCTCTTGGAGGGCGATGGCGCATTCTCGGTCGATCCTGGGGAGGCGGGCCTTGCACGGTTTCCATCCATGTCTGAAGGGTCGCGTTGCATCTGGCCGGCCTTTTGATGAAGCATATGCATTTGGGGACTGCGGTTAGGGAGTGTAAGCCAAGGCCGGGACGAAGACATATCTGACTAGCAGAAGAGGAGGGGGAGAGGGAGGGGTGACAAAGACGGTATGTCGTCTCTTCTTCTTTTTATTTTGGAAACGACTTACTTATTCTGACTGTTAGCCATGGCTGTTCTGGGCAGTTGGTTACCGCCGGGCTTCATGGCCATGTTCATGTTCATGCCACCGTTTTGCATGTTCCTCATCAAGTGGAAATTCTGTTGCGCTGTCATCTCGGGCCGCATCTGGCGGAGCAGCTGCTGCTGATGTTCTTGTCGCAAGCGCGACGTTTGCTACAACGGCTGTTAGCTCAACATACCCAAAGAATGATTATGATGCGCATGATGATAACAATAATCATCGAGCAACATTCTACAACATGGCTCGGCGGCGATGGAAGGCGGGATAGCCGTGGCAAGGCGTATTTACCTGTGTGTGGCTGAGATATTGGCTGACTTGACTGGTAGAGTTTTTGCCCTTCTGGGCGCTAAGCATCTCCCAAAACAGGAGGAACCAGTCCAGGAGGAAGCTGCCGTCAGGGAGCGGCATGGGTACATTAGGTTCAGGAAGATCATCCGGGCGCTTCTGATCCATCTCGTCCTTGGCATCGGTATCCATAGGGTCGTCGCCGAGGCCATTCCCGATCAGGTTACCATTCTCGTCGCGACGGCCGGCAGGGCCATCCTTGTGGACCTTCATTTGCGGGTCGGCTGTGAGAACAGCGCGCGCGCAGTCGTACATGTTGTGGCGGAGGAAATACTCGTAGATGTATGTGTTCAGTAGAGTGCGGTTGTTACTGTCGTTGCTCTGGGATTGTCTCGGAGTGCCATGGGGGTTATGAGGCGCAATCCCTGTACCAGCACCCATCATGGGCATCGGGGCGCCGACGGGGCCACCGACGGGCCCGATGTTGCTCATGGTAACGTTATTCATGGTTCAGGACGATGTCGCGGAGTAAAGGCGGCCTGGAGCAAGAGAGGAGGTAAGGGGGAGGTCGGTAGTGTTGCAGGGTGTCGAGATGTTTGCAGGGACGGGGGAGCGAGCGCTGGCGGGATTTTTAGAGGCTCTCGAAAGCTTATTATTGGGGTCAGCGACCCGGCGACGGCGAGTTCACGCGGCAGCGCTCCGAGGCAACCGGGCGTTTAGGTTTAGAGGGGGGCAGTTGCTGGCAGGTGGCGGAGCTGTTCGGGCGTGGGGACGGCCTCACAGGTTGGGGGGGTCGCGAAAAAAAGGCGAGTATGGTGACACGGCGTGCCGGGCAATGCCGTTAACAGTCGACGACGACGACGACGGGATGGCAGTCGAAGGAGGATGGAGAAATGAACCGATTTGCGGCGGCGACGGTGACGTGGTCTCGGATGGAGCGACTATGTCGAACGATGACTCCTGGAGGTGGGAAGACAGTGGCAGCAACAGTGGTGGTGGTGCTTTCCGCCACTCCTCCGGCCGCTCGTCTGGCGCGCTCTGGTGTCGCTGTCGGGCGATGTCGCAATTGCCACTGTCGTCCTCGCCCTCTGCTCTACTGCAGGGCCTATCCGGCGAATTCGGTGATAGACGGGTCGACGACGATTGAAACATCCAAATGGCGCGGGTCGGATGGGGGGGGGAACACAACAGAGATGGTGAGAAAAGGGCCAAGGGAGGAAGTGGAGAGGGTTAGAGGTGGAAGGATGGGGTTGGGGAGGATTTCGAATTTTCCGAGCACCACCAGAGAGAATGGAAGCAGCGTCTTGGGGGGATGGGGGGACGACTGGCAGACCCTCTCAACCATGGGAAGGGGGAGAGCTTTGAGCCACGCAGTGGGCAGTGCGCAGTTTTGGGAACGAGGGTGTGCGGGGGTTGGGCGTAGATCTGAGACTGATGCCTCACAAGCAAGGCATCAAAGGCATACATGCATCAAACTCAGGCAAAGGTGTCATATGTGGAGGCTTGGCGTCCCGATAATGGCATAATCGCAATAATTACCAACTGCTCAAGGCGGACCCTCGACGGGGTTATTGATGGGATGCTTTGTATTAAATCTGGGTCTGAGTATGAGGATCAGCCCAGATGATGGTCCTCGGGATTCTTGACTCTACCCAAATCGCATCATGAACCGTATGACTCCCGGTCACCTCTGCGCCGGCTATTGGCCATTCAGCCACCGACTCGGCACCGTCAGCGTTGAGCCTTTCCATGGGAGACAAACCTTAATTGGTAGACACCTCACCTACCTTGGTACCTAAGCTTTCAGCCTTGAGGGGCGGGAGTCAGGTATCGGAGTGGAATCAGTGCCATGAAACTCGGGGAGC
>Ga0164242_10009436_pt1 | contig 10529 bp, 8 predicted proteins | sample OricomgcompostMG_FD_108783 | JGI IMG/M metagenome (GOLD analysis project Ga0164242, IMG submission 108783) | Miracle-Growth compost microbial communities from Emeryville, California, USA - Original compost - Miracle growth compost (MG) ... | reverse complement strand
TCTTGGTCAGCAGCACGTCGGAGAATTCGATCGCCGGGGTCTCCACCGGCAGGAAGCCGAAGCGCTCGTAGTTGCGGCGGATCGTGTCGAGCATGCGCTGGAACGCGATCTGGTCGAGCGGCAGCAGTTCGAGCACGCCGGGCATGGTGCGGGCCGGGGTAAGCGCCATGGAATTCCTCTGGTGACGGTTGGCGGAAAGCCGTGCGACGGCAGCCGCCTAGGTTAGCAGAAGACCTCCCGCGCCGGCCCCCGCAAACGCCCGCCGACCTGTTGCCAAGTGCCCAGCCTGCGATTAAGATACGCGGCTCCCGCGGGGTGTAGCTCAGCCTGGTAGAGCGCTACGTTCGGGACGTAGAAGTCGCAGGTTCAAATCCTGTCTCCCCGACCAAAATTCAAGCAGTTACAACGCTTGGCGATGAAAGGCCCGCCCTCAAAAGGCGGGCCTTTTTCGTGCTGTTGGCCGGAAAACGGCCGGGACATATCTCGGGTATGTCTGTGGCATGTCTAGGTGCTCGGCCGAAATTTAGCCGGACACGCAGCGATCAAATTTTGGCTATCCGGCAAATTCGGTTGGGTTGCTGCAGACATCGAAGTCCGCAGGGAGCTTCTGGCCCGCATGCAGGAAGAAATCACGCTGCGCTTGAACGCTTCCGGCAGCGGCCGCGCTCACATCTCGTCGCCTGCCTGACGGATTGCTGCCACCGGCGGCTCCCTACTCCACCGCCGGGCCCGGCGCTGTCAGTCTGCGAGCGGATTTCCTCGACTCAGCAACTTCTAGGCTACGGTTTGCACTGCGCAAGCTCACAGCGGCAACTTGTCTGCACCGAGTTCTCTGGAGTGGCGAAAGGCTGGTGCCACGGCATCGCAGTCGGCAGCCGATACGCCGAAGTCCTCAAAAGTGCCGCGCCAGCCCCGCACAACTTGATGCACCCGATCGATGATGGACAAAGCCACGTCGTTCTTCAGCTTGAACTTGCCAGCTCCCTCATAGGCGTTGTCCAAGCGCGCCAGTCGCCCCCTTGGGCCCACGCGCAGGTGAAGATCCCGATCACGCGCGGCGGTGGGTGAAGGCACCACGTCGTACAGCGGGCTCAGCACCCAACCATCGCCGTCCCACAGGAATGCATGGTTGCGCAGGTGATCGTCGTTGTTGTTCACCAGAATGTTGAACACCATCCGCCCGAACAACTCAGCTCGGTCCGTGTCCACGCGCGCTGGCGATGCGCGATTGCTGATGGCGTCCGCGATATCGGAGTAGCTCGCACTGGGCGAATCCATCTCGTAGAGGCCGAGCATCGTGAGTGCGCTGACCATGTGGTGACGCGCCTGGTGGCCGTCGGCGATCGGCACGCGGTCGAATCGCTCGATGAGCATGACGGCCCGGCCGTCCGGCATGGACACGAGATCGGTCTCCGGTACGGACAGTCCCGCGCGCCGGGCAAGCTCCATCGTGGCCCGCTCGACCGCCGGCACCTTGAACCGCGTGTCCGACCGCGAAGGAAACTTGGCGATGAACTGGCGGCCAGCCTTCTCAATAACCGCCTTCGGCCGCATGCCGCCCATCGAAGGGCCACCCTCGAAGTAGTGCATCAGGCCGGCCGGCACCTCGCCGCCAGCTTCAATCGCGTCGGCCGCCTGCAAGAGGTACTGCAGCTCCACGGGCCCTGGCAGATGCGTTGGCGCAGCGGCGCTGTCGCGCTCGCGGCGAATATCCAGTGCGCCAGCCCGGTCGGAGCCGGCGTGGTCCAGGTATTGCCACTCCGGAAGCTCACCGGCGGCGCGCAGGCGCTTTTCGATGACACGGCGACCCCATGCATCCGGCGATGCGTCACGGATGGCGCCGAACATCGAGAGACCGTTGACCGGCCGCAGCAACCGATCCTTGGCATCCGCGAGGGGAAGCGACACCGGGTCGATTGCCAGCGCGGACTGGCGCTGCAAGTAGCGGTTGCCGTACTGAAACCTGGCGCCCGCGAAGTGACCCTCGCGAGACGTGGACATGTCGAGCTTCCCGGCGGGCACAGCCTGGGCCTGCCCCGGGAGGTGGATGAAGACGAAGCGCGTCTGGTCCATGTCAGAAGTCCATATCGGAGGACGACGCCTTCGAACGCCCGCGAGATGGCGCCTGCTGCGCCAGCAGGTCCTCGGACTTGATATCGCGCAGGCCGGTAATCAGGGGCAGAAGGCCGAGCTGCTCCATCACGGACAGGACGGTACCAAGCGTCGCGCTGGGCTTGCCCGCTTCAATCCGGATAATGGTGGGGTGGCTGGTGCCGGCGCGCACGGCCAGTTCGGTTATCGGCATGCGCCGTGCGCGACGCGCGGCCTTGATCAGCCGACCCAGATGGGCCGATGCCTGGAGGACTTGGCGGCTGGCGAACTTCTCGGCGCTGGTCTTCATAGACATAACATACTTGTTATCGATAGGCCGATAAAGTAACACGTATATTATTCAGTAAGCGTGAAACGCCCGCTCAGTCCCTGACGACCACCTTGGTTTCGGATAACCCGCTTATCCTGGTCTGCCCGCATCAGCAACAACGGCGCCCATACAGCATCAACGCTCTCGGGGTGATGTGAGAGCGAGAAAGCTTCGGTACACCCTGATGGCAGAGGCCGTCCTCTCGGGACGGCCTTTTCCTTTGCACCACAGGCTTGCCCGCATCCACGGCTAGAACCGGCCCTCGCGCTTCAAGGTTTCCACTTCCTCGTCGGTGAACAGCCGCGAGCGGACCAGGAAGCGCACGCCCTCCCCGTTCTCCAGCGAGAACATGCCGCCGCGGCCTTCGACCACATCGATGACCAGTTGGGTGTGCTTCCAGTACTCGAACTGCGACGGGCTGATGTAGAACGGCGCGCCGCCGATCTCGCCCAGCTTCACGTCGCGGTCGCCCACGATGAACTCGTCCTGCGGGTAGCACATCGGCGAGGAACCGTCGCAGCAGCCGCCGGACTGGTGGAACAGCAGCGGGCCGTGCCTGGCCTTGAGTTTGTCGATAAGCGCCAGCGCCGCGGGGGTGGCGGTCACCTGGCGGGTATCCGGCGTCGTGTCACCGATCATGCACGCGTTCTCGACTAGGCAGAACAAATACCGTCGCCATGCGGCCGAAGGAACCGGCGCCCATCCCTGGACGCCGACTCCAACCCGAACGCTCAGAAGAAGCCCAGCTTCTTCGGCGAGTAGCTGACCAGCAGGTTCTTGGTCTGCTGGTAGTGGTCCAGCATCATACGGTGGGTCTCGCGGCCGATGCCCGACTGTTTGTAGCCGCCGAACGCGGCGTGCGCCGGATAGGCGTGGTAGCAGTTGGTCCACACGCGACCGGCCTGGATGCCGCGGCCCATGCGGTAGGCGCGGTTGCCGTCGCGGCTCCATACGCCGGCACCCAGGCCGTACAAGGTGTCGTTGGCGATCGCCAGAGCTTCGTCCTCGTCCTTGAAGGTGGTCACCGACACCACCGGGCCGAAGATCTCTTCCTGGAAGATGCGCATCTTGTTGTGGCCGCGGAACACCGTGGGCTTGACGTAGTAGCCGTCCTTGAGCTCGCCCGCCAGCGTGTTGCGCTCGCCGCCGGCGAGCACCTCGGCGCCCTCCTGCCGGCCGATGTCGACGTAGCTGAGGATTTTCTCCAACTGCTCGCCCGAGGCCTGCGCGCCGACCATGGTGGCCGGATCGAGCGGGTTGCCCTGCTTGATCGCCTCCACCCGCTTGAGCGCACGCTCCATGAAGCGGTCGTAGACAGATTCCTGGATCAGCGCGCGGCTGGGACAGGTGCAGACCTCGCCCTGGTTCAGCGCGAACATGGCGAAGCCTTCCAGCGCCTTGTCGAAGAAGTCGTCGTCGGCCGCGGCCACGTCCTCGAAGAAGATATTGGGCGACTTGCCGCCCAGCTCCAGCGTCACCGGGATCAGGTTCTGGCTGGCGTACTGCATGATCAGCCGGCCGGTGGTGGTCTCGCCGGTGAAGGCGATCTTGGCGATGCGCGGGTTGGAGGCCAGCGGCTTGCCCGCCTCCAGGCCGAAGCCGTTGACGATGTTGAGCACGCCGGCCGGCAGCAGATCGCCCACCAGTTCGGCCCAGACCAGGATGCTCACCGGGGTCTGCTCGGCCGGCTTGAGCACCACGCAGTTGCCCGCGGCCAGCGCGGGCGCCAGCTTCCACGCCGCCATCAGCAGCGGGAAGTTCCACGGGATGATCTGGCCGACCACGCCCAGCGGCTCGTGGAAATGGTAGGCCACGGTATCGTGGTCGATTTCGCCCAGCGTGCCTTCCTGGGCGCGGATGCAGGCGGCGAAATAGCGGAAATGGTCGATCGCCAGCGGGATGTCGGCGTTCAGCGTCTCGCGGATCGGCTTGCCGTTGTCCCAGGTCTCGGCATGCGCCAGCAGCTCCAGGTTCTGCTCCATGCGGTCGGCGATCAGGTTGAGCGCGCGTGCACGCTCGGCCACCGGCGTGCGTCCCCAGGCGTCCTTGGCTGCGTGGGCGGCGTCGAGCGCGGCCTCGATGTCGTCCTTGTTGGAGCGGGGGATCTCGCAGAAGGCGTGGCCGGTGATCGGCGTGACGTTCTCGAAATACGCGCCGCCGGCGGGCGGCACCCAGCGACCGCCGATGTAGTTGCCGTAGCGTTGCTTGAAGGGGACCTGCACGGCGAGGTGTTGCTGTTCCAGCTTGGTCATGGCGTCGGACTCCGTGGCTTGGACATGCCCTACTCCTCGCAGGGACCGTGCCAACGCCGGCCATCCGCTTCGGCATGCTGCAGCGTGTCATGCCTGCTTCCCTGGCGTTTCAGAGCGACGGGAATACGATATTTTGCACCGCAACAGCACTCTTCGACCAACGTCCATTGCGCGCCACGCGCGATTGTGTTCTGTATCGGAACATCCGCCTGTAGCGGTGTCGCAATCTGCGACACGACCGAGGTCGCCATGCATCCATCCGCTTCGCCCGACGCCATCGCCGCCGCCCGCCGGCGCTTCTTCGAGAGCGGCGTCGCACCGCGCGGGCTGGTGCCCGACACCATCGTCGCGTCGTGGCAGCGCTGTGCCGCCAGTGGCCTGGTAGCCAATGCGGCGCCGCACGTGGCGCCGCTGGAACGCCATGCGCTGGGCGAGCTGCAGGAGCGGCACGAACGGCTGCGCCGGCTCTGCCGCCCCGAGCTCGAGGCGCTCTACGCCAGCGCCGACCAGGCCGGCAGCATCGTGGTGCTCACCGCGCCGGACGGCCTGATCCTGGACGCCCTGGGCAATGCCGATTTCCTCGACAAGGCCGCCCGCGTGGCGCTTCGCCCCGGCGTGCCGTGGAGCGAAACCAGCGTGGGCACCAATGCCATCGGCACGGCGCTGGTGGAGCGCCGCGCGGTAGAGGTGCGCGGCGGCGAGCATTACTACCGCCCGCATCGCGTACTCAGCTGCTCGGCCGCGCCGATCTTCGACCCACGCGGTGCGATCGTCGGCGTGCTCGACCTGTCCGGCGCGGCCAGCGTGCACCACCTGCATGCCCTGGGCATGGTGCGCATGGCGGTGGAACAGATCGAGCGCCGCCTGTTCGAGCAGCAGTTCAGCGGCACCGAGATCCTGCGCATCCAGCCGGACCCCGCCCTGCTGGGCACGGCGCGCGAAGGCCTGCTGGCGTTCAACGGCCGCCACCGGCTGGTCGCCGCCAACCGGCACGCGCTGCGCCTGCTGGGCCTCGACTGGAACGAACTGGGCCGGCGCCGCTATGACGAGCTGTTTGCCTCGGCGCTGCCGCGCCCGGGCAACGTCGCCAGCATGCGCTGCCACAGCGGCGACATGGTCCACGGGCGGCGCGACCCCGTGCCCGCCCGCATCGCCGCCCCGGCCCCGCGCAACGTCGCCGCCCGCGTCAAGCCGGTCCGCTCGCCCGGCCTGGTGCTCGCGCCGGGGCTAGCGGCGGCGATCGAGCGCGGCGTGCGCCTGCTCGACGCCGACATCCCGCTGCTGCTGCAGGGCGAGACCGGCACCGGCAAGGAAATAGTCGCCCGCGAACTGCACCGGCGCAGCTCGCGCGCCGGCGGCCGCTTCGTCGCCATCAACTGCGCCGCGCTGCCGGAAAGCCTGATCGAGTCGGAACTGTTCGGCCACGCCCCCGGCGCGTTCACCGGCGCGCGCCGCGACGGTGCGCCCGGGCTGCTGCGCGAGGCCGACGGCGGCATCCTGTTCCTCGACGAACTCGGCGACATGCCGTTAGCGCTGCAGGGACGCCTGCTGCGCGCCCTGCAGGAGCGCGAGGTTACCCCGCTGGGCAGCAGCCGGGCCTATGCCATCGACGTCGCCGTGGTCGCCGCCACCCACCGCGATCTCGCCGCCGGGGTCGAGCGCGGCGAATTCCGCGCGGACCTGTACTACCGCATCGCGCAGTCCACCCTGCGCCTGCCCGCCCTGCGCGACTACGACGACCCGGCGGCGACGATCCACCAAGTGTGGACGGCGCTGGGCGGCGAGCACATCCCGATGCGGCTGCATCCCGCGCTGGTGCGCGAGCTTGCCGCCCATCGCTGGCCGGGCAACCTGCGCCAGCTGGTCGGCCTGCTGCGCAGCCTGATCGCGCTCGGCGAGGTCGGCTCCACCTTGACCCTCGACCACCTGCCCGACGACTACCGCCGCCCGACCTCCGAAGCGGCCGCCCCGCCGCGCCTGGCCGGGGCCAGCATGCACGCCATCGAACGCCGGGCCATCGAGGAAACCCTGGCCTCCTGCCGCGGCAACGTGGCTGAGGCCGCGCGACGGCTCGGCCTCAGCCGCAGCACCATCTACCGGCGTCTTGGCGGCAAGCCGGCGGGTTGATCCGCCATCGCATCCGGCGCGCTCGTACGCGGTTCAAGCGCCGGCCGACCCGCTCACGGCCAGTGTCGCCAACCGGTCCAGCTCGCGTTCGACGAAGCCCGCCTCCAACCGCGCCGGCCGGTTGAACGGGCCGCGTACGCTGGCGCCCATGTAGTCGCGCAGCAGCGCGAAAAAGGTGTCGAACGGATCGCCGCCGTCGCGCTCGCAGCACCAGCGGAACCAGCGCGTGCCCGCCGCCACGTGGGCCACTTCCTCGCGCAGGATCACTTCCAGCACGGCTACCGTGCGCGTGTCGCCGGCATTGCGCAGGCGCTCGATCATGCCCGGCGTCACGTCCAGCCCGCGCGCCTCCAGCACGCGCGGCACCAGCGCCATGCGCGCGGTGTCGGAGCCGGCCGTCTTGACGGCCATGTCCCACAGGCCGTCGTGGGCGTCGAAGTCGCCGTAGGCGTGGCCCAGTTCGGCCAGCCGTGCCGACAGCAGCGCGAAGTGGCGTGCCTCGTCGCGGGCGCAGCTCGCCCAGTCGCGATAGAAATCGTCCGGCATGCCGCGGAAGCGGTACACCGCGTCCCAGGCCAGGTCGATCGCGTTGAATTCGATATGCGCCACCGCGTGCACCAGCGCGGCGAGCCCTTCGGTGCTGCCCAATCCGCGCTGCGGCACCTGCCGCGCGCTCACCAGCCGGGGACGCGCGGGGCGTCCGGGCCGGCCGATCGGCGCGGGCGGCGGCGCGGCGGGATCGGGCCGCAGTTCGTTCGCCTGCAGCGCCTGCCAGGTTTCGTGCGTCAGGCGCTGCTTTTCGGCGGGGTCGGCGGCATCCAGGCAGCGTTTGGCGGCGGCGTGGAGATTGAGCACGTGAGAACCGGAAGAATGCCTGAGGGAACGGGAAACAGTGACAGTGAAACGGGACCGCCGGGCAGGATAAAGCGTGCCCGGTTCAGCTTGCCTCGAGGCAACCCAGGCTCTTCACCATTCCCTGCTCCGGCGGTGCCAAGGCGCCGCCTCAGGCGCTGCGCCGCGCCGCCTTGGCGTCGTCCGAGCGCAGCATCTCGATCTGCCGCAGGTAATGCTGGTCGAGGCCGGTGATGTACTCGCCGGAGAAGCACGAGGTGTCGAACTGCCTGAGGTCCTCGTTGCCGTCCTGCACCGCCCATACCAGGTCGTCCAGGTCCTGGTAGATCAGCCAGTCGGCGCCCAGCAGCCGCTCCACTTCCTGCTCGGTGCGGCCGGCGGCGACCAGTTCAGAGGCGGAGGGCATGTCGATGCCGTAGACGTTGGGATAGCGCACCGGCGGCGCGGCGGAGGCAAAGTAGACCTGCCGGGCGCCTGCATCGCGCGCCATCTGGATGATCTGCTTGGAGGTGGTGCCGCGCACGATGGAATCGTCCACCAGCAGCACGTTCTTCTTGCGGAACTCCAGTTCCACCGGGTTGAGCTTGCGGCGCACCGATTTCACCCGCTCGCCCTGCCCCGGCATGATGAAGGTGCGCCCCACGTAGCGGTTCTTCACGAAGCCCTCGCGGAACGGCACGCCCAGCGCCTCGGCCAGCGCGCTGGCGGCAGTGCGCGAGGTGTCGGGAATCGGGATCACCGCCTCGATGCCGTGGTCGGGACGCTCGCGCAAAATCTTCTCGGCCAGCTTCTGGCCCATCCGCAGGCGCGCCTTGTACACCGAGACGTCCTCGATCATGGAATCGGGCCGTGCCAGGTACACGTACTCGAAGATGCACGGCGCATGCACCGCGCCGTCGGCGCAGTGGCGGGTGTGCAACTGGCCGTCGAGCGTGATGAACACCGCCTCGCCGGGCGCCACGTCGCGCAGGCGCTTGAAGCCGAGCACGTCCAGCGCCACCGATTCGGAGGCCACCGCGTACTCGCGGCCCTCCACCGTGGTGCGCTCGCCCAGCACCAGCGGGCGGATGCCATGCGGGTCGCGGAACGCCAGCAGGCCGTAGCCCAGCAGCAGCGCGATGCAGGCGTAGCCGCCGCTGGCCCGCGCGTGCACGCCGGCCACCGCCTTGAAGATATGGTCGGGCGTCAGCGCCATGCGGTCCTGGATCTGCAGCTCGTGGGCCAGCACGTTGAGCAGGATTTCCGAGTCCGAGTCGGTGTTGATGTGGCGGCGGTCGTCCTCGAACATCGCCTTGCGCAGCGATTCGGTATTCACCAGGTTGCCGTTGTGCGCGAAGGCGATGCCATAGGGCGAGTTCACGTAGAACGGCTGCGCCTCCTCGGCGCCTTCCGAGCCGGCGGTGGGATAGCGGCAGTGGCCGATGCCGATGCGGCCGCGCAGCTGGCCCATCGCCGCCTGGCCGAACACGTCGCGCACCAGGCCGTTGCCCTTGTGCAGGCGCAGCCGCGCGCCGTCCACGGTGGCGATCCCCGCCGCGTCCTGGCCGCGATGCTGCAGAACGGTCAGGCCGTCGTAAAGGGCCGATGCCACCTCGGTGGTACCGACGATGCCGATGATTCCGCACATGGGACTGCTACCTGCTGCTGTTGGACGGGGCTGCCGGCGGCGCATTGACCGCGACCGGCATGGAAGATGGGGGTGGCGGGGCGCTTTCTCCATGGCCCGGCTGCACGCCGGCCGGCAGCGCCACCGGCAGCGACGGCAGGCGGCCAGGCGCCGCGAGCGGATGCAGATGCTCGCGCACGCCCTCCGGCAGGCGCTCGCCCAGCCAGGCCGCGGCCAGCTGGAACTGCGGCAGCAGCACCGACTGCTTCCACCAAGGGTCACGGTCGAACGCGGTCAGGCCGAGCAGGAACACCATCAGCGTCACCAGCAGCACTCCGCGCGCGAAACCGAACAACATGCCCAGCAGCCGGTCGGTGCCGCTCAGGCCGGTACCCTCCACCAGCCGGTGGACGACGAAACGCACCAGCGCGCCGAGCACCAGCACGGCGATGAAGCACAGCCCATAGCCGACCGCCAGCCGTATCGACGGCACCTCGATGCGGCCGTCGAAATGGGCCGACACGTCCGCGCCGAACGTCCACGCCGCCCAGAACGCCGCGATCCAGGTGGCCAGCGCCAGCACCTCGGACACCAGGCCGCGCCACAGGCCGACCAGGACCGACAGGCCCAGCATGCCGACGATGATGTAATCGACCCAGCTCACCCGGGCGGCACCTCAAGTGATGGCCGCGCTCAGGGCACGGCGACGATGTTGCCGGGCATGCCCAGCCTGGCCTTGATCTGGTCGCGTACGCGCGCGGCATCGCCGCGCTGGGTCAGCGGGCCGGCGCGCACGCGCCACAGGCGCCTGCCACCCACGCTGACCGAATCGACGAAACCATCGAAACCGTTCGCGCGCAGCTTGTCGCGCAGCGCGTTCGCATCCGCCTGGCTGCCCACCGCGGCGACCTGCACCGCCCAGCCGCCCGCCCGGGCATGGCTGGCCGGCGCCGGCGCCGGGGCATCGCCGGCCGGCGTGCTGGCACCGCTTTCCAGCCGCGCCGGCGCACCGGTCGACTGGGCGATCTTCAGCCGTGCCGCCTCGGCCGCGGCGCGGCTGTCGAACGGCCCAGCGCTGACCAGGGTCAGCGACTTGCCGGCACGCTGGATCGCCCGTCCGCTGGCCGGATAGCCTAGCGCGCGCACACGCTGGACCAGGCGCTGCGCGCCGCTGGCGGAATAGGCGCTGAGGTTGAGCGTGTAGTAGCCGCGCGCCGCCGTGGCCGGCGACGGGGCTGGAACTGGGGCCGGTGTTTTCGTCGCGGGCGCG
>Ga0164242_10009435_pt1 | contig 10530 bp, 9 predicted proteins | sample OricomgcompostMG_FD_108783 | JGI IMG/M metagenome (GOLD analysis project Ga0164242, IMG submission 108783) | Miracle-Growth compost microbial communities from Emeryville, California, USA - Original compost - Miracle growth compost (MG) ... | reverse complement strand
TCGAAGGGGTTGATGCCCCATACCACGCCTTGCACGAACACTTTGTGTTCATACAGAGCTAAAAGGGCTCCCAGGCTATATGGAGTCAGGCGCGGCAGTACGATTAAGTTAGAAGGGCGGCCTCCCGGGTGCATCCGATGCCGCGCCAATTGCTTGGCTTGTTCTTGTGACAGGCCTTCGGCCAAGCATTCGGTCAGCGCCGTGTCGTAATCTTTGCCACGTAGTAACGCCTCACGCTGTGCTAGGCAATTGGCTAATAGGCTTCGATGATGTTCTGGCCAGCCATGATCGGCCTGCTGACACACAATGAAATCTACCGGGGCACCATCGCTACCTTGATGTAGCCACTGGAAAAATGTGTGTTGGGAGTCTGTACCTGGCATTCCCCACACCGCGGGGCCGGTAGCCATTGCCACGTCTTCGCCATGGGCGTCCACAGATTTGCCGAGCGATTCCATTTCCAGTTGCTGAATGTATGGGACTAGCAACGCCAATCGTGAATCGTATGGGGCTATGTTCAGCGAGCCATAGTCTAGGACACTGCGATTGATAATTCCGGCTAGCGCCATCTGTATCGGGGCATTGGCATCAACGGGAGCTTGCACGAAGTGTGAGTCCATGGCCGTTGCTCCAGCGTGCATTCCGGCCATTACATCAGTGCCTACGGCCAGAGCTACAGTCAATGAAAGAGACGACCAGATTGAAAAACGACCACCTACCCAATCCCACAATTTGAAGTTGTGAGTATTGAGTATGCCCCAGGCGCTCGCGGTGTCAGGCCTAGCGGTGACAGCAGCAATTTGTTCGTAGGGATCATTGACCCCTGCGGCTTGCAACCATTCTAGAGCGCGTTGGCCATTTTGCAGCGTTTCGGCTGTAGTGAAGGATTTCGAGGCGAGTACGATCAATGTGTCTCGCGGATCCAGCCCCGACAGGCCGCCTTGCATGGCATGCCCGTCGATATTGGATACGAAGCGAACATTGCGCCACATGCCTTTGTATCCAAAGGCGTTGACGGCCAGGCGTACCCCCCAGTCACTGCCGCCAATTCCTATGTGCACTATGTTGCGCCAACGTCTCCCAGAATCCGCTATCTGAATGAAGTCAAGCATGCGCTGTCGTTCTTCTGCAACTTCAGCTATGGGAGAAGGGGCGCGTAGAATGGGGTGCCAGGCGGGGCGTTGTTCTGTGAAGTTCACTGCGTGGCCGGCCATGAGTCGAGCTCGTTGCGTATTGAAATGTCGGGCATCAATCAATGACGCAGCAGCGCGAGCCAATGATGGGGAGCTAGGCTGGCCACTAAAATCGAATATCAAACCGGCGGCGGCAATGGTGCGGGTGCGTGTGGTATCTATTTGGGCTCGCAGAGCCTCTGCCACGAATTCATTCCATTCAGGAAGCAAATGTAGCGGTAATGATTGCGATGGAGAAATTGTCACGTGTAGGTACCAGCTAACGATTCACGAACTAGAAATTGTAACGTCTATAATGGGCGAATAACATATATTGCTTATGGGCTTCTGCGCCTCTCATGTATATGAGTATGACAATTTCAGCTCAGTTGTGTCCATAGTTTTTTTACCAACGCTATCGATGAAGATTCTTGTAACTGGGGGGGCGGGCTTTATAGGTTCCGCGCTCGTGCGCCACATTATTCATAGTACTGATGATGCAGTTGTGAATGTGGACAAACTTACTTATGCCGGTAACCTCAGATCGCTGTCTGGCCTCGACGGCATAAGTTCCCGCCATGTTTTTGAGCGTGTCGATATCTGTGACCGGGGGGAGGTCGAGCGGGTTTTTTGGCAACATCGTCCAGATGTCGTGATGCATTTGGCGGCGGAGTCGCACGTGGACAGATCAATAGATAGTCCGTCGGCGTTCATTCAAACTAATATCGTCGGAACACATGTGCTGCTCGACGTGGCCCGAGATTATGGGCTGAAGTTGCCGGAAAGCCATAGATCTTCATTCAGGTTTCATCATATCTCGACTGATGAGATATTCGGTGATCTGGATGCGGACAGCCCACCATGTGTGGAGTCGACGCCCTATGCGCCGAGCTCTCCATACTCGGCCAGCAAGGCCAGCGCGGATCATTTAGTCCGGGCTTGGCATCGCACTTATGGCCTGCCAACCTTGATCACCAATTGTTCAAATAATTATGGTCCTTATCACTTTCCCGAGAAACTGATTCCCCTGACGATATTGAACGCACTTGAAGGCCGCCGATTGCCTGTATATGGGGATGGTCAGCAGGTACGGGATTGGTTGTATGTCGAGGATCACGTGCGTGCACTACTTACGGTGGTCAAGCATGGGCATGTGGGGCAAACCTATAACATAGGTGGCAATAATGAGCGACGGAATATTGATGTCGTTTGTATGATTTGCGATACCCTGCAATTATTTGCTCCTGAACGACCCGCTGGCGTATTAAATTATAAAGATTTGATTATTTATGTAAAAGATCGCCCTGGCCATGATCGTCGCTATGCTATCTGTTCCGAAAAAATTCAGAAAGAGCTTGGCTGGCAGCCTCGAGAAACTTTTGAAACCGGGATTCATAAGACTGTTCAGTGGTATTTGGAAAACCTCGACTGGTGCCGCGGCATTGTGAAAGAACACTCTAAGCATGATGAGGGTTCGCGCCGATCATGAGGTGTGTGGTATGAAAAATAAATGACTATCGCTCAAATTTTTTATTAATATGAAGATTAATTTTTACCGTCAGTGCTGACATCGATAAAATCGCTCATGAATCCCCCCTCTCAAACCTTCTGTTCAGCCCCAGGAGTCAGTATCGTTACACCTGTGTTTCGCAGTGCCTCTATTCTGAGAGAATTATATCGGCGGCTGAGGGAAACCATGGATAATTTCACCCAGGATTGGGAGTGGATCCTTGTGGATGACGCAAGTCCTGACGGTTCATGGGGGGTGATGCAGGAATTGCGTGCCCATGATCATAGGTTGCGTATCGTCCGTTTGGCACGCAATCACGGTCAACAGCATGCCACTCTGTGCGGCATGAATTATGTGCGAAAGAAATATGTGGTGACCATCGACGATGATTTGCAATGTCACCCTGAAGATATACCTCGATTTATTGAGCAACTCGAGTCCGGCATGCATCTAGTGATCGGGAAGATCCCATCAGGCGAGAAACGCCATGCTTGGTGGCGCAATATTGGATCCAAGGTCAATGAGTATTTTGTGGGCAAGATTTTGGACAAGCCGAAAGGTATCCGATTGTCCAGCTACCGGGCTACGACTGGGCAAGTGGCTATGAGACTCGCATCCTATAAAGGAGCGCACCCGCATATAACAGCGCTGGCATTCAAATCCGTTCCCCTGAATGCTATTGCGAATGTAGAGATCCGGCATTCGCCCAGAGGTGACGGTGGTGCGAGCTCGTATTCAATGGCAAAGCTGCTCAAGACACTTTCCTATCTCTTGATCAACCACTCATACATTCCTCTAAGGTTTATGATTAGTTGGGGATTGGTGGTGAGCGTGGCTAGCCTAGCTTACGCGCTTTGGGTTCTGGTGGACGCTATATTTATGGGTATTGCTACCAGCGGTTGGGCCTCTCTGGCTATTTTGATTTCGTTTCTATCGGGCAATATTTTGCTTGCGTTGGGAGTTGTGGGAGAGTATCTCGGTCGCTTAGTGGAAGAAAGTAGCAATATATCCCAGTTTGATGTTTTTGAAGAATATGTCAATTGAATACGTGAGCCAGACAGAGCCCCAAGGATTGCTTCTATCTACCGTCTTTGCTCGGGAAGCGGTGGCCAGAGATGGCAGGTTTCGACAATTGGATGAGACGCTATCTGTAACGGCAGAGTCTCTAACTTATTGTCAAAATCTAAATTTTTTCCAATTGGCGGAAAAGAATAAAAACGTCTCTGCCATCATAACCACGGCGTTGCTGGCAAGTGAACCATGTTCGAAGGGACTGGTAATCAGCGCCGACCCGAGACGTACCTTCTTTGAGCTATATGTGCGACAGGAACAGGCGGAATTGCCCGGGCGAGAAATGGAGTACGGCAGAGGAGATGGATGCCGGATACATCCTGCGGCCATTGTGTCTCCTTACACGCGATTGGGACATCGGGTCGAGATCGGGCCAAATGCTGTTGTGGAGAGTTCCTCGGTAATACATGATGATGTATATATCGGCCCGAATGCGATTGTTGGGGCTGAGGGGCTTATTACGATTCGTTTTGATGATGGTAGGCTCATGCGTATCAAACATCGGGGCGGAGTGGAGATCGGGCGAGGAACTGAGATACTGGCCGGAACGATTGTGGCTAAGTCGCTTTTCCAGTCGCCCACGCGGATTGCGGAACATTGCCAAGTGGGCATCATGGCTAACATTGGCCATGGCGTCAGTATCGGCCCACGTAGTGTTATCTCAGGCAACTGTGTGGTCGCCGGGCGAGTCTCGGTCGGTGCCGACGTTTGGGTAGGAGCCTCCGCAAGTATCGCTCAGGGCTTACGTATAGGTGATGGCGCTCAAATAAAGATGGGTGCTGTCGTGATAAGTGAAGTGGGGGCTGAGAAAGTAGTGTCTGGGAACTTCGCGGCACCTCACAGGGCTACGATGCTTGAACATCTGCGTGTGAGGTCGCTATGACGGAGATTGGCTTGGCCTTTATGTACAAAGGGGATAGGCGATATATACAAGGGGCTGATATCCTCAATACCGCAATGGAAGCAATTCAACGTCTGTATCCTGGTGTTATCACAGGCCTCGTTTTGACGATACATCGGATGACGGGATTTAACATGTTGTTGGAGAGTATACCGGGAGATACATCAGTTGGCAGTATGGACGGTCGCGTGGCTACTCTGGTTTTGTGCCATGATGGCGTGACGCATAGTTTTCGCCTCATGGAAGGAAATGAGGCCCCTTTGGGAAGCTGCGAGTACGATGAAAGTGTAGTGACAAGGAACTGTACTCTTGATAGCTGTGGAAAGCTGATCTTATTGGCGAGTCCGTCTCCCTATACTCCTATCGAAACGATTGTGGCGATGACGAAAGCGCTGCACCAGAAGCTATTCGGGCCGCAGGCTGGAAAATGGCTATTCTGTCGCTGGAGCGGAAAGTCATGGCCGATGCCGTGCAGTCTGGGCGGTATCTCTGTTGAGTTCAGGCAGAAGCTTGGAACAAAATTGACCTTCTCGGACGTTATGTTGCGCGGTGAAATGTTGGGCTCGATTGGGTTCAGTGCGAGGAGCGATCAATGATCGGCATAGAGTCAGTGGCATCATATTTGCCCCCGGGCCGGATAAACAATCTGGGCAGAGCCGAAGAGATAGGCTCGACACGAGAGCAGGTGGAGTTGCGTATAGGCTTCCGCGAGCTTGCTATCAAGGCGCCGACTGAAACTACTTTGTCCATGGCTACCGAGGCTCTGAGCCGCGCACTATCAAGTTCGGAGTGGGGGCCTAGTGAACTGGAATTGGTTGTGGTGGTTACCCAGAACCCCGATCGGCGTATTCCACACATATCGGCGGATCTGCACGGTAAGTTAGGGCTACCCCCTCGTTGCGCCTGCTTCGACATAGGTTTGGGATGCTCTGGCTATGTGTATGGCCTATCCGTCGTTTCTGCATTCATGGCCGCCAACGGTATGAGCAAAGGTGCTCTTGTGACGGCAGATCCTTATTCGCGGATCGTTGATCAACACGATAAAAACACGAGTTTGATTTTCGGAGATGGGGCCACAGCTACGCTGATGTCGAGCTCGCCGCGTTTCACCTTGGGGAGCTTTACATTTGGAACCCAAGGGGCGGAGGCGGACAAGCTGGCTTGCAATGACGGTAGACTGTTCATGAATGGACGTGCGGTATTCAATTTTGCCGCGACGAACGTGCCCTTGGATATTGAGCGTGTGATTGCGGAAAATGGCCTCACATTGGACAAGATAGATAGGTTCATTGTCCACCAAGGTAGCCGATTCATCGTTGAAACCATTGCGGATCGCCTAAAGGTTCCCCGAGAAAAAATGCCGTTCTTGGCGGCCCAATACGGCAATACTGTTTCATCCTCCATTCCCATGATACTAGCGGAGACTTTGGCCGACTCAGATTTCCAATCCGCGGTGCTCGGTGGTTTCGGTCTGGGTTTTTCGTGGGCCAGTACTGTTTTGCAACGTCAGAAGGTCAAGTAATGAAAGTCAGCAGAGATGATGTCGTCGGCGTGATAGCCAGCGCCAATGTGGTGGAAAATGCTGCGGCACTGCGCCCGAGTGTTCCTCTTGTAGAGCAGGGCGTGGATTCGCTTGGGATATTCAATATCCTCCTGCTTCTGGACCAGAAATATGGCATCGAGACGCCGGACGAAGACATAGGGGAACTTCGGACGATCGACAGTATCGTTGACTATCTCAATCGACGGTTGGCATAAGGGGGATTGCCTTGCCGACTGCCGGGGGTAAATCGACGCGCCGTAAGTGGTGTAAGTACAGTCTGAAGGCTGTGGTGGTGGTTGGTGCGTTTGCGGGTTTGATTTACCTTTCAAATCCCGCTGCGCTGGTTCGAGCCCTGTCAGGAGCAGACTATGGGCTGATAGTGGCGGGGGTGCTGTTTTTTTTCGCAGGCCAACTTGTAGCGGCATTGCGATGGTATGGCATTGTCCGAACCGAGGTCCGATGTGTAACCCGGATGGAGATCTTTGGCTTGAACCTGATTGGGACCTTTGTCGGCAACTTTATTCCTGGTCAAGGAGGGGGGGACCTGGCCAAGTCCGCCCTGTTGTTCCCGAAAGCGCCGGATAAACGGGCATTTCTGCTCGCTTCCGTTATATATGACCGCTTGGTTGGCTTGATGACGATGATTCTGCTCGGTGGCGGCATGATGCTGGTGTTGGGCATGGGGCAGGGGCGCTGGGGGATGTACCTGTTGATTTTGTTGGTGGTGGCGGCGGTGTTGCTGGCCTTAGCCTTGGGGCGCAAGGTGTGGCAAGCATGCTTCCGACGCATGTGTGCCTTTCCATGGCTAGCGCGAATGGCGCACCATATTGGTAGGTTTTCTCAAGAATTGCGAGCCTTATTCATTAATGGAAGCCTCTTTGCGCGCTGTATCGGCTTGAGCCTGGTTTTTCAAATTTCGCGGGCACTGGTTTTGTGGATAATGCTTCGTTCGATTCTTCCCGAGGCTCAGTTCCTACCGGTGATTGTTGCGAGCCCGATATCGACGCTGATCGCGACCCTGCCCATCACTTTCGGCGGTCTCGGCATCAGAGAAGGGGCATTCAGCTTGCTGATGCAAAAATTCGGGCAGCCTGTCGATGCAGCGGCGGCCGCGGCTTTGCTGGCACTGATTCCTTTGTTTATAAGCTCGGCGATTGGGGCGCTGTTATTGGGCCTTAATTATCGTTCGTACGTGCATCGTGGATAGCATATGGAAAAGTGGGCTGAAATGGCGCACATGCTTCATGTGCGAGAGGGCAAGGGGATGGGCTGAGCCGGTCGCCCTCAGGCTTGTGGAAGCTGAGTCTACATGAGCAAATAACTGGGCTATACACATATACTGAAAGTAGTTTCCCATGAAAGCAATCATTCTTGCCGGGGGCAGCGGCTCTCGCTTGTATCCGCTGACCAGGGTGTCGAGCAAGCAGTTGCAGGCTGTGTTCGACAAACCCATGATTTATTACCCGTTGACTATGCTCATTGCAGCCGGTGTCAGGCAGGTCTGTCTGATTACGACGCCCCAAGATCTGCCCCGATTTCGTCAGTTGCTGGGTGAGGGTAGGCAATGGGGCATTGATATTGAATATCGTGTGCAACTGAAGCCGGAAGGGATAGGGCAAGCATTTGCTATTGCCGAGGATTTTATCGGCACGGAAAATGTGGTCTTGATCCTTGGTGACAATATATTCTCTGGCGGCAATGATTTCCCTCGGGCTGTTGCTGATTTCAAGTCTGGCGCCACTATATTTGCTTATCATGTAAAGAATCCAAGTGCCTATGGAGTAGTCGAATTCAATGGGCGCGGCGAGCCGTTGTCTTTAGAGGAGAAGCCACGAGAGCCTCGCAGCAATTATGCGGTTCCAGGTGCATATATATATGATGCACGAGTAGTGTCCTTGGCCAAACAGCAGCAACCCTCGGCACGTGGCGAGTTGGAAATAACTGACATCAACCGTGCATATATGAGTATGGGCCAACTTCGGGTTCATAGGCTCAGCAGAGGCTTCGCGTGGCTCGATGCGGGCACTAGTAGTTCACTTCATGAGGCTTCTGCCTATATAGAAGCTATTGAACGGCGCCAGGGAGTAAAAATTGGTTGCCCCGAAGAAGCTGCCCTTGTGCGTGGGTTTCTTGGCCTGACCGAGTTCGAGGCCATGGTGGACACCTTACCGCTGTGTGAATACAGCGATTATTTGAAGATGGTAGCGATGGAAACCCGTCGCTTGCGGGGGCTTGCATGACCCAGGATAAGATTCCATTCAATCGTCCCTACCTGACGGGGAGCGAGCTAGATTACATTTTGACCGCTCAAGCCAAGGGCCAACTGGCCGGCGATGGCCAGTTCACTAAGCTCTGTCATCAGTGGTTGGAAGCATGGGCGAATTCATCGAAAGCTCTACTCACGCATTCGTGTACCGCGGCGTTAGAAATGTCCGCGCTACTGCTGGATATTCATCCCGGCGACGAGATTATCATGCCGTCCTACACGTTTGTTTCTACGGCTAATGCATTCGTGCTGCGCGGTGGTGTGCCCGTTTTTGTCGATATTCGTGAAGACACTCTCAATATAGATGAACGCTTGATCGAATCCGCGATCACATCTCGTACAAAAGCCATTGTGCCAGTCCATTATGCTGGGGTCTCCTGCGAAATGGACGAAATAATGGCGATTGCCAAGCGGTATGAATTGGCGGTGATCGAGGATGCTGCACAGGGGGCCATGGCGTACTACAAGGACAGACCCTTAGGGGGACTCGGTGCTCTCGGCTGCTTGAGCTTCCATGAAACCAAGAACGTGATATCAGGGGAAGGTGGCGCATTGTTGGTCAATGACCCAGGGTTCGCAGCACGTGCTGAAATAATACGTGAGAAGGGAACTGACCGCGGCCGGTACTTCCGTGGGGAGGTGGACAAATATACTTGGCAGGAGGTTGGCTCGTCTTACTTGCCTGGCGAATTGATTGCGGCTTTCTTGTGGGCACAACTCCAACACGCGGGTGAGATTACAGAGCAGCGCCTCGCCATATGGGACGAGTATCATGCTCGGCTTGCTCCTTTGGAAGACAAAGGCCTGTTGCGTAGGCCGATCATACCTTCATCTTGTCGCCATAATGCCCATATGTATTATGTGCTCGTGGCGCCGGGGGCTGATCGGCAGCTTGTTCTACAGATACTGAGGCGCGATGGCATCATGCCGACCTTTCATTATGTGCCGTTGCATTCCTCCCCGGCGGGCGCCCGATATGGGAGGGAGCATGGTTCTTTGGCTCGAACTAGCGATCTGTCCGCCCGTGTGTTGCGGCTGCCCTTATGGGTTGGGTTGGGCAGCGATGATCTCGATCGTATCGTATATGCTCTTGACCAAGCCTTGACTTCAAGTCATTGATGTGCCTTGAGGCCATTCGATATGGGATGAAGTGTGCGTTATGGGCGCAAAAGCTACGCCTCCAACCCGCTTGCTGGATCTTAATTTCTTCAATCTGCTCAAGTTGGAGAGATGGTATGAGAATACATAGCTGTGATGCAAAAACGGGTGTTTACCGAGCCTGAAGAGATGCATGACAATCTGACGCTCGTTCAAGCCATTGTCCGCCCGCCTGAGAAGGGCGTATCTGAGCAACGTTCCATAATTATATTGGCGATTTTCTACATCGCCATGCATGGCTGGATTCTCCTACTCCCTCATGCTGTTTTTTGGGACGATTGGACTCTTTATCGCAACTCGCCGGCCACGATTCTGGAGATGTTCCATCAAACCGGCTCGATGTTCAACATTACCGGCCATTTACATGTTGGACTATTGAGCGTTGGTGTATGGGTATATCACTGCTTGACATTTGTATTGATGTTTGCAGTAGGGCTCCTCTTCAACGGCATATTGCGGCGGAGCGAGGCTTTGTCGGATGAGCGCCGATTTTTTTCCGTGCTTTTGTTTTTGATTCTGCCGTTCGATATGGCCAGAGTAGCTTTGATCAATTTTCCTTATACTTTGGGCTATTTCCTGTTCTTTCTTGGTTGGCGGCTTATGAAACGATGTAGGGTCGTTTCTGTGTTATGTTTTTTTCTCAGTTTTAATACCAATTCGCTGTTGGTGTTTTACCTGTTACCCATATTGGACGCAATGTTTCCTCCTGGGGTGAAAATCAGCAGGGAGGTAGTGGCTTCGTTTATTCGGAAGCAATGGCTTTTTTTAATTTTGCCATTCTGTTATTTTTTCATAAAAATATTATTCTTTAAACCATTCGGAATGTATGCTGGATATCATGAGCATTACTCATTGAGCCTTGTGCCTAGATATATTCAAGAACAAATTCTCGATCTAAAGAATGTAACG
>Ga0164242_10009434_pt1 | contig 10530 bp, 9 predicted proteins | sample OricomgcompostMG_FD_108783 | JGI IMG/M metagenome (GOLD analysis project Ga0164242, IMG submission 108783) | Miracle-Growth compost microbial communities from Emeryville, California, USA - Original compost - Miracle growth compost (MG) ... | reverse complement strand
TCACAGGTCGTCCTCGTCGAACTTGGGCGCGAGGTCGCGCGCGTACTGGATCTCGTCGTTGCTGGCGCCGCCGGCGATCATCGGCCAGACCATGGCGTCCTTGTTGACCCGGAAGTCGACGACGACGGGCACGTCGTTGATCTCCATGGCCTTCTCGATGGTGGCGTCGACGTCGTCGGGCCGGTCGCAGGAGAGCCCGACGCAGCCGTAGGCGTCGGCGAGCTTCACGAAGTCGGGGATGCGGACCGGGCCGCCGTGGTTTTGCAGGTTGGTGTTGGAGTAGCGCTCGTTGTAGAACAGCGTCTGCCACTGCCGGACCATGCCGAGGTTGTCGTTGTTGATGACCGCGACCTTGATCGGGATCTGCTCGATCGCGCAGGTTGCGAGCTCCTGATTGGTCATCTGGAAGCAGCCGTCGCCGTCGATCGACCACACGGTCGCCTCCGGGCGCCCGACCTTGGCACCCATCGCGGCGGGCACGGAGTAGCCCATCGTCCCCGCGCCTCCGGAGTTGAGCCAGGTGTTGGGGTGCTCGTAGCCGATGAACTGCGCGGCCCACATCTGGTGCTGACCGACGCCCGCGACGTACACCGCCTCAGGGCCCGCGATCTTGCCCAGCCGCTCGATGACGAACTGCGGAGCGAGCCCCTCGGCGGGTGCGTCGTACCCGAGCGGGTACCTCTTCTTCATCCCGGCCAGATAGGCGATCCACGCCTCGTAGTCGCCGGTGCGGCCGGCCTCGATCTCCGGCCGGAGCACGGCCAGCAGGTCGCTCGCCACCTCCCGGATGTCACCGACGATCGGTACGTCGGCGTACCGGTTCTTGCCGATCTCGGCCGGGTCGATGTCGGCGTGGATGATGGCGGCGTGGGGCGCGAAGGTGGCCAGGTCACCGGTGACGCGGTCGTCGAAGCGCGCGCCGAGGCTGATGATCAGATCGCTCTTCTGCAGCGCCGCGACCGCCGAGACGGTGCCGTGCATGCCGGGCATGCCGAGGTGCTGGGGATGGCTGTCGGGGAAGGCGCCACGGGCCATGAGCGTGGTGACCACCGGGATCCCGGTCAGATCGGCGAGCGCACGCAGCTCGCGGTGCGCCCGGGACCGGATGGCGCCGCCGCCGACGTAGAGCACCGGCTTCCGGCTGGCGAGGATCAGCTTGGCCGCCTCGCGGATCTGCTTGGCATGCGGCTTGGTCACCGGGCGGTAGCCGGGCAGGGTCAGCTCGGCAGGCCACTCGAACCTCGTCGTCGCCTGCAACGCGCTCTTCGCGACGTCGACGAGCACCGGGCCGGGTCGACCGGTCGAGGCGATGTGGAAGGCCTCCGCGATCCGGCGCGGGATGTCCGCGGGGTCGGTCACCAGGAAGTTGTGCTTGGTGATCGGCATGGTGATGCCGCGGATGTCGGCCTCCTGGAAGGCATCGGTGCCGATCAGGCTCTCCGCCACCTGGCCGGTGACGGCCACGATCGGGACCGAGTCCATGTAGGCGTCGGCGATCGGCGTCACCAGGTTGGTCGCCCCCGGACCGGAGGTGGCCATGCAGACGCCGACCCGGCCGGTCGCGGCGGCGTACCCCTCGGCCGCGTGTCCTGCTCCCTGCTCATGGCGTACGAGGACGTGGCGGAGACTCGAGTCCATCAGCGGGTCGTAGGCCGGGAGGATCGCGCCTCCCGGGATGCCGAAGATCGTGTCGGCGCCCGCGGCTTCCAGCGACTTGACCAGGCTCTGCGCGCCCGTGACCTGCTCGCTCATCTCTCCGTCATGTCCTGTCCGTCGGTCCTGCTGTGGTGGTCGCTGCAACAAAAAACCCTCCGGCCCGACGGGCAGCGGAGGGAGACGCGTCGACTGGCTTGGCTCAGCCGACGCGCCCGGTAAGTACGACAATCTGGTGCAGCATGCGCTCACCGTAACCGTGCCGCTCGTGACCTGTCACCCGAGTGTGCCACGCGTCCCAGGATGCGAGACCACCGTCCCAGTTCATGGACGCTCGGACGCGACCTCCAGGCGCCGGGCAACCTCGCTGACCGCTCGGGCCAGCCTCAGGTCGCGCTGGGTGATGCCGCCGACGTCGTGACTGACCAGGCGGATGTCGACGTAGGGATAGCGCAGGTCGACATCGGGATGGTGGTCCACTCGCTCGGCCTCCTCCCCGACGCCGTTCACCAGCGCCAAGCCACGGGCGAAACTACCGGTCGCGAACCGGGCGGTGAGTACGCCGGCGACCAGCTCCCAGTCCTCCAGGCCCTCGGCCGCGACGTCCTCAGGGGTGAGGATCCTGCGGTCTTCGTCGGAGACAGCCATGCCGCCCGGTAACCGAAGTGGGCGCATCCATGCAGGTCACGCGGGGTATCAAGGGTCGAAAAAACACCGCACACGCCGCGGTCGGAGTGGAAAGCCGCCGCCCGTTTCCCTATGGTCGACGGACAATTTGACCTGGAGGTTCCATGTCCACACCCCCCATTTCGACCTCGAAGGCGGCGGCGCCGAGTCCCGGCCATGGGTTGCAGCGCCGTCTCGGTATCGTCGGGCTGCTCTTCGCCAGCGTCGGATCGATCATCGGATCAGGGTGGCTCTTCGGCGCGCTGAACGCTGCCGCGACCACCGGGCCGTCCGCCATCATCTCCTGGATCATCGGCGGCGTCATGATCACCTTCATCGGCCTGGTCTTCGCCGAGCTGGGATCGATGTTCCCCATCGCCGGGGGCGTCGTGCGCTTCCCCCACCTGGCCTTCGGGTCCTTCGCCAGCTACACCACCGGCTGGGCGACCTGGGTGGCCGCCTCGACCACCGCCCCGATCGAGGTCGAGGGGGCGCTGCAGTACGCCACCCGGTACGCCGATTTCACCACCGCCCACGAGAACGGCACCGTCCACACCCTCACCCCGCTCGGGTTCGTGGTCGCAATCGTGCTGATGGCGGTCTTCGTGGTGATCAACTACGTCGGCATCTCCTGGTTCGCCCGGATCAACAACGTCCTGGTGACCTGGAAGCTGGTCATGATCGTCCTGGTGATCGTCGCCTTCCTGCTCACTTCCTTCCATGGCAGTAACCTGCACAGCCAGGGCTTCTTCACTCATGGACCTCAGGGCGTGTTCAGCGCCGTCGCCACCTCCGGGATCGTCTTCTCCTTCCTCGGCTTCCGCCAGGCCATCGAGCTCGCCGGCGAGGGCGCCAAGCCGAAGCGAGACATCCCGGTCGCCGTCCTCGGCTCGCTGCTGGTGACGGGGATCCTCTACGTCCTGCTGCAGATCGCCTTCCTCGCCGCGCTCGACCCGAGCAAGCTCGCCGCCCACGGGTGGGACAACGTCGGGGACGTCCTGACCAACTCCGCCGGTCCACTTGCCTCGGTGGCCAGCGCCATCGGGCTGGGCTGGCTGGCCGTCCTGCTCTACATCGACGCGGTGGTCTCACCCGGAGACACCGGCCTCATCTACACCACGACGGCGGCACGTATGTCCTACGCCATGGGCCGCAACGGCAACGCGCCCGAGGCGCTCACCCGCACCAGCCGGAAGGGTGCTCCGTGGGTCAGCCTGCTGGTCGCCTTCGTCGTCGGCGTCATCGCCTTCTTGCCGTTCCCCAGCTGGCAGCAGCTGGTCGGCTTCATCACCTCCGCGACCGTGCTCTCCTTCGGCCCCGGTCCGCTGGTCCTGGGCGCCCTGCGCCGGCGACTCCCCGAGCTGCCGCGCGGCTTCCGCGTGCCCGGCGGCGATCTGGTCCCGATCCTGGGCTTCGCCTCCAGCAACCTGATCATCTACTGGACCGGCTGGAACACCGACTGGAAGCTCTTCGTGGCGATCCTGCTGGGCTACGTGCTCTTCGCCATCCACGAGCTGACCACCTCGAAGACCCCGCCACTGGAGCTGCCCTCCGGCGCCTCGTGGGTCATCCCGTGGCTGGCCGGGCTTGCCATCATGTCCTTCGTCGGCGACTTCGACGGTGGCCGCGGCTGGGTCTCCTTCTGGCCCGCGATCGTCATCATCGTCGCCTTCTCCGTGGTCATCTACTACATCGGCGTCAACGCCGCGTTGTCCCCCGAGCAGATCGAGCGGCACATCGGCGATGCCGAGGAGGAGACGATCGAGGAGAACGAGACCCTCGCCGGGGCGCACTGAGCCCTGCGAGCCCCTCACATCGAGCCGCGGTGCGGTCGAGGATCGTCGACCGCACCGCGGCTCGGTCGTGGCGGACCTGCTCTAGGCTGCGAAGGTGGTCCTCCCCTATCCCAAGCCGGTCGGCCGTACCCGGATCCGGGTGAAGGCGGCGGTGGTCCTCCTCGACGAACGCGCGGAGCATCACGCCACCGCCCGCGGGTCGACACCCGAGGTGCCGGACTTCCATCGCCCACTCGGCGACCTGATCAAACGCGGTGAGCGCTCCGCCGCGGCGGCCACCCGGCTGATCGCCGAGCAGCTCGGCGCCACGCTCGTCGAGGCCGAGCTCCTGGGCGTCCTGGAGAGCATCTTCACGATCGAGGGCGAGATCGGCCACGAGGTCGTCTTCGTGTACGCCGGACGGCTGCTCGAGCGCGACGTCATCCCTCGCGGCGGCCGACCCTTCGGGTGCGGTGACGAGGGCTGGGTCGAGTGGCGACCCGTGGCCGGGCTTGGCGACGTACCGCTCTTCCCGGAGGGGACCCAGGAGCTCCTCGACGCCCGGCTCAGCCGCGCTCCTGGGCGGTGAGACCGCTCAGCGAGCTGCGCTGCCGATCCTCGGCGTCGAAGTTGGTCGGATCGAGCCAGCGTCGGTGCGCGGCACACACCCCCGGCCACTCCTGCGCCGTCACGGAGAACCAGTCGGTGTCGCGGTTGCGGCCCTTGAGCACCAGGTGGCTGCGGAAGCGGCCCTCGTGGCGGAAGCCGAGCCGCCGCGCCGCCCGACGCGAGGGCTCGTTGAGGCTGTCGCACTTCCACTCGATGCGGCGGTAGCCGAGATCGTCGAAGGCGTAGGCCATCATCAGGTGGATCGCCTCGGTGGCGGCCCGGGTCCGCTGCAGGTCGCGGCCGAACAGGATGCCGCCGATCTCGATGCTGCCGTGGGCGGGCTCGATCCGCAGGTACGACGCCAGCCCGGTCGCCTTCCCGGCCCGCGGTCCCTCCGCGGGCACGATCGCGTACGGCAGCTCGGTGGCCGAATCCACCGCTGCGGCCAGGTGCATCCAGAGGCCGGCGAGCGAGGTGGGCCGCTCCGCCGGGCGGTAGGTCCACAGCCTCTCGTCCTCCGGGCCGCAGGTCGCGGCGTAGAGATCCGCGTACGACGCCGAGGTGAGCGGGGCGAGGCGGACGTACCGACCCTCCAGCCTCGCCGACTCCGGCCAGGGTCGAGGGCTCCAGCCGACGACCTCGTCGCCGACCGGCTGTCCGTGGGCGTTGATCTGGGTCACGCTGGCACGCTACCGGCCGGCCGCGGCCGGGTGAGGTAGCCGAGCACGACACCGATGACGACGCCGATCACCGTCTCCAACGCGCGGTCGGCGAGGAGCTCTCCGGTCGGGACCGGCGCGACGAGGTGCACCATGATCAGCGCCAGCGGCGTGACACAGACCAGCGCAAGCGCGTAGTTGCGGCCGACGAGCAGCTCCGCTCCGGCCTGGAAGAGGGCGATGAGGATGACCGCCGCGAGTCCGGACGGGTGTGCCGCGAGGACGACCCAGGCGACCCCGAGGCCGAGGGCGGTGCCCACCACCCGATGGAGACCGCGGATGAGCTGGACCGGCAGCGCCCGCGCAGCGAGCGGTACGACGGCACCGACCATCGCCCAGTAGGGCCGCCCGATCCCGCTCGCGGTCGCCACCGAGCCGGCCAGGAGCACCCCGACGCCGGACTGCAGCGCGTAGCGCCACACCCCTTCGACGGCACCACCGATCGGGCGGCTGTGCTCGATCGCCGCCGTACGACGGACCCGTCGCCACAGCGCCCCGACGTTGCCGACCAGGAGTGCGAACAGCATGGCACCCGCCGACGCCACGAGCGCCGGCACGATGTCATCGCTCTCGGAGGGCACCGAGGCGACCGCGGCGAAGGCGAAGACCTGGAAGAGTGAGCCGGGCGGATGCCAGCCCTGCCGAGCCGAGAGGTAGGCGGCGCCGGCCGCCACGACGGCGGTGATGGGCACCGACAACCAGGCGCGATGCGGCGAGGTGGCGACAAGGACCCCGAGCGTCACCATCGCGACCTGGACCACCCCGGCGGTGGACTGCAGGGTCAGTCGGTGGCGGTCGACCCGCTCACGGCCGTAGAGGGAGGTGAACGACCCGAACGCGGCGTAGATCGACCACTCCAGGTGACCGACCGCGAGCAGCACCAGGAGCGGTACGACGACCGACACGCTGGCGCGTACGGCGACCCGGTGGGCACCCGCATGCGGGCCGACCGCGACGACGCGGTCGACGAGGCCAGGCATGGCCTCATCCTCCCAGCCAAGACCGGGCCGGTGTCAGACCGCTCTTGGCGGCAGGCGTCAGCTCGTGACAGCGCCCACAGCCGCCGACTGCACGGTCCTGGCGTACTTGCCGAGCACGCCGCGGGTGTGCTTCGGCGGCAGCGGCTTCCAGCCGACCTTGCGCTGCTCGAGCACGTCGGGCTCGACCTCGACGTCGAGGGTCCGGTTGAGCACGTCGAGCACGATCGGATCGCCGTCGCGGACGAAGGCGATCGGACCGGCGTCGACCGCCTCCGGGGCGATGTGACCCACGCAGAGACCGGTGGTGCCGCCGGAGAAGCGACCGTCGGTGATCAGCAGGACGTCCTTGCCGAGCCCGGCGCCCTTGATCGCGCCGGTGATGGCGAGCATCTCGCGCATCCCGGGTCCACCCTTGGGGCCCTCGTAGCGGATCACGACGACGTCGCCCGCCGAGATCGTGCCGGCCTCCAGCGCGTCCATGGCGGCGCGCTCGCCGTCGAAGACCCGGGCGGTGCCGCGGAAGACGGTCTCGTCGAAGCCGGCGCTCTTCACGACCGCGCCCTCGGGGGCCAGCGTGCCCTTGAGGATGGTGAGCCCGCCGGTGGCGTGGATCGGCTTGTCCATGGTGCGGATCACCTCACCGTCGAGGGCCGAGGGAGCGAGCTCATCGAGGTTCTCCGCCAGGGTCTTGCCGGTGACGGTCAGGCAGTCGCCGTGCATGAGGCCGGCGTCGAGGAGCGCACGCATGACCACCGGGATGCCGCCGACCTTGTCGACGTCGTTCATGACGTACTTCCCGAAGGGCTTGAGGTCGCCGAGGTGCGGCACCTTCTCCCCGATCCGGTTGAAGTCGTCGAGGGTCAGGTCGACCTCGGCCTCGTTGGCGATCGCCAGCAGGTGGAGGACGGCGTTGGTGGAGCCGCCGAGCGCCATGACGACCGTGATGGCGTTCTCGAATGCCTCCTTGGTCATGATCTGGCGAGCGGTGATGCCCTTGCGGAGCAGGTCCACGACCGCCTCGCCGGAGCGGTGGGCGAAGCCGTCGCGGCGGCGGTCGACAGCCGGGGGCGCGGCCGAACCTGGCAGCGACATGCCGAGCGCCTCGGCGACCGAGGCCATCGTGTTGGCGGTGTACATCCCGCCGCAGGCACCCTCGCCCGGACAGATCGCCTTCTCGATCCGGGTGACCTCCTCGCGGCTCATCCTGCCCGCGAAGCAGGCGCCGACCGCCTCGAAGGCGTCGATGATGGTGACGTCCTTGCCGTCCACCTGCCCGGGCATGGTGGAGCCGGCGTAGAGGAAGACCGAGGCGAGGTCGAGCCGCGCGGCCGCCATCAGCATCCCGGGCAGTGACTTGTCGCAGCCGGCCAGCAGGACCGATCCGTCGAGGCGCTCGGCGTTCATCACGGTCTCCACCGAGTCGGCGATGACCTCGCGGGAGACCAGCGAGTAGTGCATGCCCTCGTGACCCATCGAGATGCCGTCGGAGACGGAGATGGTCCCGAACTCCAGCGGGTAGCCGCCACCGGCGTGGACACCGTTCTTCACCGCCTTGGCCAGCCGGTCGAGCGACAGGTTGCAGGGCGTGATCTCGTTCCACGACGATGCCACGCCGATCTGCGGCTTGGCGAAGTCGTCGTCCCCGAGCCCCACCGCCCGCAACATCCCGCGCGCGGCGGTCGCCTCGAGGCCGTCGGTGACGACCCGCGAGCGGGGCTTGATGTCGGGCTGGTCGGTGGTGCGGGAGGCGTCGGTCATGGCACGAGATTAGCCCCGCCGACGTACGTCGACGGGGCCGGTCTCACGCTGCCGCACCACCTCCGCCGACCGGTCGGAGCCGAGCGGCCTGATCAGTTCACCCCGGCGGCACGGACCACCATCACGTCCGGGAGATCGGTGACCAGCGGTCGCCAGCTCTCGCCGGCGTCGCGGGAGCCCCAGACCGAGCCGTTGCGGCAGCCGACGTACACCCCGGCGGGGTCGTGGTCGTCGGTGCACATCGCGTCCCGCATCACCGCGACGTAGCAGGGGTCAGGCAGGCCGTCGGAAAGCCGCGTCCAGCTCTCCCCCGCGTCGGTGGAGCGCCAGACCGCCGCCTTCGCCTCCGGTGGGTAGCGATGCTCACCGGCCTGGATCGGGAAGACGTAGACGGTGTCGGGCTCGTGCGGGTGCACGACGATGGCGAAGCCGAAATCGCTCGGCAACCCGTCGGCGATCGACACCCAGGTCTCGCCCTCGTCGTCGGAGCGGTAGACGCCGCCGTGGTTCTGCAGGTACAGCCGCTGCGGCCGGGAAGGGTGCCGGGCAACCTTGTGGACGCACTGGCCGAACTCGGGGTACTGCTGCCCCTCCGGCAGGAAGATCGCCCGGATGCCTTGGTTGCGGGCCTGCCAGGAGGCCCCGCCGTCCCGTGTCTGGTAGACCCCGCCGGTCGAGATCGCCGCGGTCACCGAGTCCGGGTCGGTCGGGTGCGGCAGGATCGTGTGGAACGCCTGGCCACCGAAGCCGGCGTTCCACTGCTCCCGGTGGGGGTGGTCCCACAGCGCCCGCTCCAGGGTGAAGCTCGCCCCGCCGTCGGTCGAGCGGAAGATCGCACCCGGCTCCGTGCCGGCCCAGATCGTGCCGGGCTCGGTACCAGGGACCAACTGCCAGATCCGGCTGACACTCGTGTCGACGTCGTCGGGGAACTTCACCGAGGTCTCCGACCAGGTCTCGCCGAGGTCCTCGCTGGCGCGCACGACCGGCCCGAGCCACAGCGATGACGCGCCGACGAGCACCCGGCCGGTGCCGGGCTCGACCATCGCGGCGTAGATCTCCTCGACGTCGTGATGGGGACCGGTGAACGACCACTCCTCGCGGGCGTCGTCCGACGACCCGATCCACAATCCCTTGCGGGTCCCGACCAGCAGCACGGTGCTCATGGCAACACCATGGCCCTCCCCGCGGCGCCTGGCGAGGGGTCTTGGGCAAAGACTCAGGCGACGGGAGGTCGACGACTCGCCGTCGAGACGGTGTCCGCCGCGCTCCCGAGCCCCCACCTCCCGCCCGCGCGGCGTCGTACGGCCTAGCCTTTGGGGTCATGGACACCGGACAGGTGAGCTGGGAGACGTACGCCGCGGTGCTCTTCGATCTCGACGGCGTGGTCACGCCCACGGCGGTCGTGCACATGCGCGCGTGGTCGGAGATGTTCAACGCCTACCTCCAGGAGAAGGACCCGAGCCAGGCGCCGTACACGGACCAGGACTACTACGCCTACGTCGACGGCAAGCCGAGGTACGACGGCGTACGCGACTTCCTCGCCGCGCGGGGCCTGAGCCTGCCGGAGGGCTCGCCGAGCGACCCGCCGGAGGCGGAGACCATCTGCGGGCTCGGCAACCGGAAGAACGAGGCCTTCAACGAGGTGCTGGCGCGCGACGGCGTGGAGGCCTATCCCGGTTCGGTCGTCTTCCTCGACTACCTGCGCGCCTTGGGTACGCCGCTCGCGGTCGTCTCCTCCTCGGCCAACGCACCCAGCGTGCTGGAGGCCGCCGGACTGCTCGACCGGTTCACCACCATCGTCAGCGGCACCGTCGCGACCGAGCAGCGGCTCCCGGGCAAGCCGGCGCCGGACACCTTCCTGTACGCCGCGGCGCAGCTCGGCGCAGATGCCGCCGATGCCGTCGTGCTCGAGGACGCGGTCTCGGGTGTGCGCGCGGGCGTGGCCGGCCGCTTCGGACTGGTGGTCGGCGTCGACCGCGGCGCGGGACGCGAGGCGCTGACCGCGGCCGGTGCCTCACTCGTCGTCGCCGACCTGGCCGAGCTCGTCCCCGGAGGTGCCCGATGAAGACCGGCGTCGGACCCGACCCGCTCGACCGGTCCCGGTTCCCGATCGATCCCTGGCGCCTGGTCGAGCGCAGCTACTCACCCGAGGACCTCGGGCTCACCGAGACGCTCTTCGCGGTCGCCAACGGCTATCTCGGCATGCGCGCCACTCCCGAGGAGGGCCGGCCCGCGTTCGCGCAGGGAACCTTCATCAACGGTTTCCACGAGACCTGGCCGATCCGACACGCGGAGGCGGCCTACGGCTTCGCCGAGACCGGACAGACCATCGTCAACGCGCCCGACGCCAAGGTCATGAAGATCTACGTC
>Ga0164242_10009433_pt1 | contig 10530 bp, 8 predicted proteins | sample OricomgcompostMG_FD_108783 | JGI IMG/M metagenome (GOLD analysis project Ga0164242, IMG submission 108783) | Miracle-Growth compost microbial communities from Emeryville, California, USA - Original compost - Miracle growth compost (MG) ... | reverse complement strand
TTCTTCCGTGTGGTTGCTGCAGAAAACAGAGATGCAATGCTTCCCAAAACTAAAAAGAAAGTATCTATTCCTAAGAAGGTCAAGTTTACTATCAAGTCAATAATTCATTTAATTTTTCTTTGGCTCAAAAGGCCAGATAAGACGCCTACTATCTTATTTAGCGATTCAAGGGCATATAGGATTGATTATAACAATGCTTTTATTGATCGATACTTTCAGCCAATGTTCGATTGGTTGGAACTCAATCGGAGTGGTTGGAAATCATTAACTTTAAGCGATGATGTCCAATTTAATCTTTACCCCAAAAATGAGCTCATTTTTTTTTCATACAAATATCATTATGTCGGTGTTTTATTTCAAAAGCTAAGGAAGAAAAACAAAAAGTTTGACGCACTCCACTTTAATGAGTTTAAAAGTTTTCTAAAATATACCGAGTTAGGAGATGATATACCTTTTTATGAAAACAGAATAAAAGAAATGATTTCAGAGATAAAAGCGACAAAAGTATTTACAGATTTGATTTTTAAGAAATACAATATAAAGAAAGTTTTTGAATTGTGTTATTATTCCAACTTACGATATGCGGTCAACCTATCTGCAAGGGAAAATAATATTGAGACAATAGAAATACAGCATGGCGGCATGGGGCCGGAACATGTTAGCTATAGCGGCTGGAATAAGGTACCCGAACAGGGTTATAATATTTTTCCTAAAACTTTTTGGACATGGGATAGGGCAAGTTTTGACTTAATCAATACGTGGATTTTAGAGCAAAACTATCATAAAGTAATTTGCGGTGGCAATCCCTGGATTGACTATATTTTATCTTATCGGGATAAAGGCAATTTTATCTTTCCAAAGAATAAAAAGATCATTCTTTATACGATGCAATATGCAGCAATAGAGGATTATATTTTGGAAGCAATAAAAGACACACCGGCTGGCTATCAGTGGTGGCTGCGCCTGCATCCCAGAAAAACGGAAGCAAAAGCCCATATCCTTGACAGGCTCAAGGCAAACAGATTAGATCGTATTGTAGAGATAGAGAAGGCTACAGCTTATCCACTTCCTGTCATTCTGATGCATTCGGCTATTCATCTTTCAGGCTCCTCCGGTTCCATAATTGAAGCTGCGCAATTAGGAGTAACATCTTTGATATTGGAAAAAGCGGGTCAATACTATTATCAATCTTATGTTAAACAAGGTATAGCAATACCAGAAACGAATCATTCGGCTACCAATTTATTAGAGAAAATCAGGCAGTATTCGGAAAAAAAGGTTGAGGACATTTCAAAAATATATAATAAACGATTCGATATAGTGCTTGAAAAATTAATGGAAAATTGAAACAGTAGTTATCGTGAGAAATATTTTGTTTAAAATTATTGAAAAAATCCTGCGTTGGCACCAACAGGAACAGTATAGAAGGCTTACAGAGAAATATCATATTAATAAATTCTTTCGCTTTAATGGTAAAAATATTTATTTTTATGGTGATGGCGAACTAGACATTAAATAAAATTATTATATAGGCGACTATTCTACAATTCAACTACATCCGCAGCATAAGGTAAAAATAGGGCATGGCTGTAGCATTAGTCATAACGTACGGATGTACACTTCTTCTAAAGTTCCTGATTATGATTTTTCGGATAAGAAAAATGTACCTGACAAGTGGGGGACATTATCATCGAAGGTTTTGTTTGGATTGGTGCTAATGTATTTATTAACCCAGAAGTAACCATAGGTAAGAATAGTGTTATTGGCGCCAATAGTGTAGTTACAAAAAATGTTATACCAAATGCAATTTATGGCGGCGTACCGGCAAAATTGATAAGAATGAAGAAGTATATAAATGCTTAAAAAACTCTTTTCCCACACTGCGATTTACGGTTTAGCGCCGCAAATACCGAAAATAGCTGGGATATTTTCCTTACCTATTATTACGAGGTATTTAACGGATATAGACTTTGGGGTTTTTGGGGTCATTACGGCTATAGCCGGCAGCATTTCCGTGTTAGCGAATCTGGGTTTGAATGTTATATTGGCGAATACCTTTTACAAAAGCCCCAACCAATATAAATGGGGCTGGCGGCAAATTTACGGGTTTTTAATGCTTTGGAATCTCCCTTATGCGCTGTTCCTATCCGGCCTACTCTATTTTTTTATTCCTCCAGAAGCTTTACATAATGCGCTTTGGATTATTATCCTAAATGTTATCCCCATAGTATTTTTTGGTCCTACTTCCATTATCGGGGGGCTATATTTCCAATTAAACCAAAAGCCGCTACAAATAGGTATCCGCTCCGCCATCTTTGGTTTGTTGGGCGTTGGTCTGAATATTTATTTTATTGCCGGGCTGCGGCTCGGCTATATGGGTTGGTTTCTGTCGATATGCATTACGATAATGCTAAGTCATCTTTCCTATTGGTGGCCACTTAATCGAAAGTTAGGCATTAAACCTATTTTTAACTTTAAGTGGCGCTATATCCGTAATTCCTTGAAAATATCTTTACCAACAGTTCCACATTATTATTCTGCCTACCTATTAGATACCTCCGATCGGGCAGTCATGAAAATTTTAAATGTCAGCACCGGAGATATCGGAAAATACAATGCGGCTTATACAGTTGCCAATGTGGTGCAACAAGTGGGCATTGCTGCAGGTAAGGCAGTAAGCCCTATGTTCTTAAAAGCGTATAAGGATGGTGATCAACATACCCCAAGACGACTGACCTTTGTGCTACAAACCGTATTTTTATGTATGACCTTTCTATTATCCATTTGGATGAAAGAGATATTTCACCTGCTTATTAAGAATGAAACGTTGTCAAAAGTATATCCATTAGCCATTATCATTGTTATGGCCTATAATTATCGTCCTATGTATTTTGGTGCCAACAATCGGCTATTCTATGATGAGAAAACAAAAGTGCTTTTGAAAATTACTTTTGTTGCAGGTGTTGTCAACGTCATTCTCAATTTTACGTTAATGCCGGTATTTGGATATCAAGTGGGGGCCTATACAACATTTATTTGCTTAATGTATATGGGTTACGCCGGTTATTTTCTAAAAGTCTTTAAAGAAACCAATGAACTTCCATATTATCCGCTTTTATGGTTAGGAGCGACTGTTGCTCTGACTGTTGCGGCTTATTTTATAGTTGATTTAAGTATTTATTTAAAAATAACTATGACACTAATCACGGTTATCTTTGCTCTCTTTGGGATAAAAAGACTCAATATTAGCAATTGACAACTTAAATAAATAATGCAAATCATTGTTGTTGAAGAAAATTATGAGAATTTGCGTTAGCACCCTATGAACTTCAAAATGAATTTTATGCATCCTTTCCTGCTTGTTTCCATCATTTGCCCTTTATACAATAAGCATCGGTATATAAAGGAGGCTATTGACTCTCTGCTTGCTCAAACTTACGCAAATTGGGAAATGATAATTGTTGACGATGGCTCAACAGATGGCTCTTATGAATTAGCAAAGAAATTGTGCAGTAGCGATCAAAGAATACAATTATTTAAAAGGTCTGACTTCAATCAGGAAAAAGGCGGCTCTGTTTGCAGGAATATAGGAGCCAGCCTCGCCAAAGGAGATTTTTTTCTCTTTTTAGATGCAGATGATATCTTGTCCACTAATTGCTTACAAAATCGACTTACAAAAATAAGCCGTGATAGTAAATATGGTGTATTTATATTCAGAGACGGAACCTTTATCGGGATAGAAAGGGCCACCGGCAACAAAATGGCTTATGCCTTTGAAAAGATTCGATTTCAGCTAAAAAATAAGGCGGACAAACGGACATTTCTATTAAAGAAATTCCTGAAGTATCAAACACCGTTTCAAACTTCCGCCAGTATGTGGAAGCGGGAAAGTTTTTTTCTACTCAACGGATTTTTGGAAACCTTTCAAAGGCTGCAGGATATTGAAATCCACTCTCGGTTGTTATTGTCAGATGAAATTAAAATTATTTGCTATAAATTTGAAATGGAGCCTGATGTATGGATCCGAATAGAGAAAGACAGGCATGATAATATAGCAACACTGGTAAAAAGAAATGAAACTTATATTGAGTCGGTAATCAAGTTTGGCAGTCAAATAGGATCGCTGTTGCAAGACAGTCATTATAATAAATATATTTATTGCCTGCATGGTATTTACTTTTCTGCTTTTGCCAAACTGATTTACGAACGTTATAGTGCATCGGCAAATGATAAAATAGCGTTTGAGGATCAAATTAGCATCCTAAAAGCTCATGTAAAACACGTTAATTTGCCCAAAACAGTATTTTTATTGAAAATGATTTCTTTTTATGAATTTATGGCCGGGAAAAAATGGTCAAGAAAATTAAAGTTAACCGGCATACTCTATAGAATATTCCCAACCCTTTTAGGGTAATTGACTTCATAATTGTATTTTTTTGTGAGAATTGATTTATGATAAAAGTTGGTATTTTATATTATGGGAAGTTGGCTTCGCTAAATGGTGTTTCCGAAGTTGTCAAATCATTAATAAACGGTTTTTCAAAGAACTGTCAATATGATTTAGCAGTCGAATCGCTTGATTTTAGCTACGAAGGTAATAAAGGCGTTGTCACAGATGTTGTTCCGGTAACCGCAGATAGAGCATCAAAGATGACGGAGATAAAACAAAAGCTACATGGTATATTTAGATCTCTTTCTAAAAAATCCTCTTTATTTAGCTACTTATACTTTTATATACAATACACTCAAAATGCGAATACGGTAGTTAGTAAAAAAGGGAAAAAATTAGACGACGTTGATGTTCTGTTATTTCAGGATTTATTCACCGCATGGGCATACAGAAAAAAATTCAGGAAAGAGTGGTATAATAAAAAAGTAGCACTTGTGATGCACGATAACGGCATTCCATTAGATATGCTGTTTGATTATTTTCCAAAACTGAAAAAAAGCAAGTTCTATTCACGAATATTATTTCAGAGATGCCGGTCAATTTACTCAGAAGCCGATGCAATTGTCTGTTTAAGTGATTTTGCAAAAAGAAACCTCGGTCATTTTTCAAAAGACCTTATCAATAAATGCCATGTAATTGCCAATGGCATTAAAGATATTGAAGCTCCAATATCAACAACAACCTCAACACAGAAAATTAAATTTGTAACCATCGGAACGGTTTCTCATCGCAAAGGACATGACTTGATAATGAATGCAAATTTATCTATTTCAAAAGCTCTAAGAGCGCAATTTGCAATACAGGTCATTGGCGATGGCCCCTACCTTAAAGAATTTATGAGACTGTGCAAGGAAAAGGGCATAAACAACATAATATTTGAAGGCAAACGACCAAATGCATTTTTATACTTAAATTCGGCTAATGTCTTTCTCTTGCCAAGTAGAAACGAAGGCCTGCCAATTGCTATTATTGAAGCATTACGGGCCGGGGTTCCTGTTGTGAGCACGAATGTAGGTGGAATACCGGAAATAATAGATAACAATGTCAATGGTATTATTATTGAGCCCACAGCTGATATGGTTAAAGAAGCAATTATAAAACTCGTCAAGGATAAACAGAATATCATGTCACTTGGCAAAAATGCAAGAATGACATATGAAAATAAGTACACCATAGGCTGTATGATAACAGGCTATTCAAATTTATTTAAAAAATTGACTGACCAAGAATCATGTTGATTTATTATATAATTATTGTCCTTGTATGCTTTATCATGGCCTTTTCAATTGATGACAGGCTATGGTACGGGAGGCTTGTTTGGCTGCCATTATTTATTATATTCTTAGTTTTAGTAGCCGGGCTCAGATATGGAATCGGTACTGATTATGAATCGTATATTGAAATTTATCAAAGGGTACCTCCTCCTCTTGATATTGGGTTTTCCGATATTCAATTTGTAGAACCTGGTTTTTTGCTTTTATGTATCATCGCAAAAAGCATTTTCGGGAGTTTTGTTTTTGTTAGTATTGCAACGAGTCTAATAATATTTATAAATTTATTTTTTGCGTCGAAACGGTTTAATATTAACCCCTTATTGTCTATTCCTGTATATGTTTCTTTGTTTTACCTATCTCATCAATTTAACATTATCAGGCACGGCATTGCCATGTCATTTGTTTGGCTTGCGATTTCCTACATAGACGAGAAACGCTTTCTTAGATTCTTGTTATTTATATTACTTGGTTCATTATTTCATAAAATAGCTCTTTTAGTGTTTCCTCTTTACTTTATCTTGGGGAAACGGTTGAAATTCTATTGGGTAATCGGAGCTGTTCTGCTCTGTTTTATTATTGGCATTTATACCAATGTATTTAATAATCCGATATTAAATGTATTATTTGCAGATAGTAGAAAATATCAGTATTATATAAATGATTATTATAAAAATATAAATGGTCAGGCATCTTTTGGAATAAGTTTCGGAACGGTTTTCAATATTGTTATTGTGCTTATTATATATCATAGTTGGTTTTTAAGAATCAAAACAAAAAATATCATGCTCGCAAATGCATTATTTTTTGGAGTTTGTGCTGTTGGGCTATTAAACAAAAATGGTGTTTTTGTCGAAAGAATATCGGGCATTTTCTATTTATCAATTATGTTCATTATACCACAATTCTTTTTGAAAAATCGAAGGCAATGGCTCATTCTTATTTGTGTGATGTTTTACTGCCTTTTTTATTATTGGAAAACGTTACATTCTAAAGAAGCCGACGGCCGTTTCCAATATATTCCCTACCAAACAGTACTCAGTAAATAATTAAAATGAATAAACTAAAAAAGGTAATCAAGCAATCCTCCACTCTAAGCGGACTATTAGCATATTACCAGCGGAAAGCAAATCCAAATTTTGTCAACGAAGTAGAAAGACGAAAAGGCATTGACCTCTTTGATTATCATGCTCTTGCAACGCCTCTAAGCTATTATCCATACTTCACAGTTAAAGATAATAATCTATATGGCTCATTATTTCAATTTAGCAGATATATAAATAACGAAAATGCACTATGTGGCTTAAACAATATAATTGCTGAACACGGTTTGATTTTTGGAAATCTTGTACAAAAGCATTTGTTATACAGTTACCCTAAATCTATCCTTACCTTTAGCAATTACAGAAAAGCAATAATTGAACAATTTTCGTCAAAGGAAGTCATTACAGCAGGGCCTTATATACATTATGCAACCCCGATTATCGACCAACAAAAGCAAGCCCAAATAAAAAAAAAACTGGGACGGGTGTTACTTGTATTTCCAAGCCATTCAATCCCATCTGTTGAAAAAAAATTTGACAAAGCCCTGTTAGTATCTGAAATAGAGAAATATCAGAAGCATTACGATAATGTTTTAGTCTGTTTATATTGGCGAGATGTGGAAATCGGTAACGATAAATTTTATTTGGATAAAGGGTATAAAGTTGTAACAGCGGGGCATATCAATGATTGGTATTTTTTAAGCAGGCTAAAGTATATAATTTCCTTGTCGGACATGACCATGTCTAACAGTATCGGGACTCAGATCGGCTACTGTTTATATTTAGGAAAATCCCACTTTCTGTTTAATCAAAGTGTGAATTTTGAAAAGACCTCTAACCAATATAAAAATGAGATTGGCCAGTTTAAATCTATCAGCAAAAGCCAACGGGAAGTATCTGATATCATTAGAAATGCATTTAGCGATTTTGATGAAAACATATTCCCAAACCAATTAGACCTCATGAATGAAATATGGGGGTTTGACCAAATAAAAACACCGATTGAACTATATAGATCCATATCATGATATGAAATTTTCAGTATTAATCTCTGTATATTTTAAAGAGAACCCGGTATATTTTAAGGAATCATTACTTTCATTAGTGAATCAGTCATTAATGCCTAATGAAATAGTATTGGTGAAAGACGGGCCGCTGACTGAAGATCTGGAAAAGGTTATTAATTATTTCATTACGAAGTATCCGGAATTATTTGTTGTTATCCCGATAGAAAAAAATTCCGGGCTTGGTAATGCCCTTAGGGTTGGAACTTTAAATTGCAGGTTTGATTGGATTGCCAGAATGGATACTGATGATATTTGCACTCCCGATCGGTTCGAAAAACAAATTGCATTCTTAAAGAACAATCCCCACATAGATATATTAGGTTCTGCATTGGAAGAATTCAATGATAAACCGGGAGACTTAAAATCATTTAGGATTCTTCCAAAGGAAGGAAAATCTCTTCTTCGATATTCAAAATTAAGGAGTCCGGTAAATCATCCTACTATAATTTTTAAAAAAGAAACAGTTCTTAAGAGTGGTGGGTATCGCGCAGACTTTTTACTGTTTGAGGATTATGCTCTGTTTATCAAGATGCTTCACGATAAAGCATATTTTTATAACCTGCCGGTGGTTTTACTCCATTTTAGAATTGGCGATGGTTTGGCCACAATTAAACGGAGAAGTGGTTGGCATTACGTAAAAAAAGAGCTTAAGTTTATTCAATATGGAAAGGATATTGGTTTTTTTTCGCGCATGGAACAACTTGCGATAATTTTAATTAAGATACCTCTTCGGTTATTGCCTCCGAAGGTAATTTTGTTTATCTATTCGCGAATATTCAGGCAATCTGATTTGCCAAAATAAAAATTTCAATCCATGAAAAGCAAAATAAAAATATTGTTTCTGGGAATTCTCTATTTGCAACTATCTTTAGCCTGCAATGCAAAAAAGGACTTAATTCTTTGCAATGCTGGGAAAAGTAGTTACAGTATTGTACTTTCAAATAAAAGTGACCAGCAGGCGGCTGAAGTTTTACAAAAAAATTTAGCGTCTGCCAGCGGTGGCGCAATGCTACCTATAGCATATCGTCAACTTCCAGAATCAATTATTTTAAGTAATGTAACGCCACAGAAAAGTAATATTTACGGAAAAATTGGAGATGGTGGTTTTGCGATACAGGTAAAGGGCGGCAATATAACGATAACAGGCAAAGGCACTAATGGTGTTTTGAATGGTGTATATTCCTTTTTAAAAGATGTAGTAGGTATAAAAATGTTAGCTCCGGAGGTATTTTTATTTCCTCCTTCTAAAATTATAGCTATCCCGTCAGATCTCAACATAATAAGCAACCCGGCTTTCTCTCTAAGAGATATAAATAACAATATTGCCCTAAATGATGAATACAGAAGCTGGCATCTCTTGAACAATATGAAGAAGAATTCAGACTGGGGTCTTTTGTATCACACCTTCTTTAAAATAGTCCCTCCCTCTGTGTATTACAAAATCCACCCCGAGTATTTTGCATCTATTAATGGAAAGCGCATCGAAAACGGGCAGCTGTGTTTAAGCAACGCAGAATTGGTAAATGTTGTCGTGCAGAACCTAAAAAAAATGATGAGAGACAAACCGAAAGCTATTTTTTGGTTTGTGGGTCAGGAGGACAACAACAGTTTTTGTCAATGTGCAAAATGTAAAGCAGGATATGAGAAATATGGAGGAATTTCCGGCCTTCTTCTGGAGTTTATTAACAAAGTTGCCGCTCACTTTCCGGATAAAAATATTATTACGTTTGCATATAACAGAACACAAGCACCGCCAACTAAAAATATCAAAGCCCGCAATAATGTTATTATCTGCTATGCCCCAATCAATGCGTCACATACATTTAGCTACTCGGAAAATCCGAATTTGGTAAAGCAGGTCAAAGCATGGAAAAACATAGCGCCGGAACTAATGTTTTGGGACTATTGGGTAAATTTCAGTGAGATTCTTATGCCCTACCCGAATATTTATACACTACAGGAAAATATTAAATTTTTCAAACAAAACGGAATTCGGTATGTTTATGAAGAAGGTATCAATAAAAAAGGCGGATTCCTAAAAGAGTTGAAGACTTATTTGATTGCTGAATTACTGTGGAACCCAGACATTGATGTTGAAAAAACAATAACTTTTTTTACCTCAAATTATTATGGAAACGCAGCACCGGAGGTCGTTTCTTTAATGAAGCAATTAAGGAAGAATGCTATTAATTCCGGCGTTGCATTAAAGGCGGGCGGAAATAAGGTATATTTAGACGGCTATTTAAAACCAAATGAACTCAATCAATACGACCTGCTATTAAAAAAAGCGCAACAACGGGTGCAAATAAGCGATGTTTATCGTAAAAGAATAGAAACATTACGTGCATCTATTGATTATTATTATTTGCTCTATTACAAAGAGGGAAAAGTTAAACTAACAGCTTCAGAAAAAGTTGAAAGAAAAAGCCGCATTTTAAAAGTATTTGAGGCTGGGAAAATTGAAAAAGTCGAAAATTATAAAAATACATCATTTAAGACTTTTATAACCGGAATAAAGTAACTCAATTATTCAAAATAACTTTCATAGCGCATGCAGGATTTTCCCCGTTTGTTGCCATAAAACTGTCAATAATATTTGATTTAATCCTAACTTCGCAATCCTATCCTGCCCAAGCAATGGTTTACTTACTCGTCTTTGTTTTTTTATTTATCAGTTTAATGGTGTATTTCCGGATTGC
>Ga0164242_10009432_pt1 | contig 10531 bp, 8 predicted proteins | sample OricomgcompostMG_FD_108783 | JGI IMG/M metagenome (GOLD analysis project Ga0164242, IMG submission 108783) | Miracle-Growth compost microbial communities from Emeryville, California, USA - Original compost - Miracle growth compost (MG) ... | reverse complement strand
TCCGGGAGGGCTGACGGGTAATACTCAAATAAGCTAACATGTCTCCCAGGGGCATTATACCTCCTCCCATGGAATATTCTAGGGGGCGATAAACAGTTCGAAACCGACCTCCGGCCGAAACCGTACTACACTTGGGTACTGAATCCACACGAGGGAGATTACGACCTTACCGCCGAGTTTGAACAGGAAAACAAAGGGCCTGGCGAGACAAAGCCCAACGCGTCTCAACACGTGGGGGGCAGGTAAAAAGGGTTGTTTCTCAACAATAACGACGACGACGGTTTTATCTCCCGGGGAGGCAGTGTGACTGCCATGGCTGATATACCGGACTTGGCGATAGTATAGCTTGGCCAGATACTCGCGAGGAACTCGATGAGACTGGAGTCACACAATTGATGAATTTTCTTGGAACTGAATTGCAGCATGCTCTTATTCTGCTTGTACAGTAACTAAGTCCATAAATGTGCCAATAAAAGGGGTTAGGGGTTTGTATACCCACGACTTGGCGCACATTTCCAACGCTAAGGTGTGCCGATGTCTCTGGGACAGCAATATCCCGCGCCTACGCCCCACTCCCGGCATACCGACGTCACTCCACCCGAATGTGCTTTGCCGAGCCGACTAACGAACCCCATTGAGGGGGGGCTTTGCCTAATAAGCTGTATATAAGCAGTGAAGTAGCAGGATGGATAGATAGTTTGTTTTGTGTGACGATGCGGAGTGTAGTTTTATGTCCGCGGTATTTAAATTAATCTCCAACCCATTGAAGTCCCCCTCCTCCCCCTCCCATCGATGAGAGCTTCGTTACCCCGCGTTCCTCTAAGTGATCCTCAATTCTGCTCCTATCGCCAACTATAGCAGTAAGATAGGCAGTGAAGACAAGGCCAAAAAAAAAAAGGATGTCGGCCAAACACTTCATCAACGATGCCACCCACCTGGTAAACTCGGCCCTCCGGTCAGTCACCCTCACCAACCCCGGCGTGGCCCTCGATGCCGAAAACAAGATCGTCTACCGACGGCCCGGAAACGGGCCAAACCAGCAGGTCTCCATCATCAGCGGCGGCGGCTCCGGCCACGAGCCCTCCTTCGCCGCCATGGTGGGGCCGGGACTCCTGAGCGCCGCCGTGGCGGGCACCATCTTCGCGAGCCCGAGCGCCGAGCAGGTGCGCGCGGCGATCACGTCGCGTGTGGACAACTCCGGATCTGGGGCCGGGGCCGGGGCCGGAGTGCTGGTCACGGTCATGAACTACACGGGCGACGTGCTCAACTTTGGCGTGGCCGTCGAGAAGGCGCGCGCCGCAGGCACGGCCGTCGAGATGGTGGTCGTGGGCGACGACGTGGGCGTGGGGCGCGCCAGCGGCGGGAAGGTCGGACGGCGCGGCATCGCGGGGACGGTGCTGGTGCACAAGATCTCGGGCGCACTGGCGGCGCAGGGGAAGAGCTTGGACGAGGTCGCCAAGGTGGCGAGGCTCACGGCGCAGAACCTCGTGAGCGTCGGCGCCAGCCTGGAGCACGTCCACGTCCCCGGCCGGGCTGCGCCGACTGCGGAGGACGCAGGGCACTTGAAGGTGGGCGAGGTCGAGGTCGGTATGGGCATCCATAACGAGCCGGGGTCGAGCAAGGACAAGGTCGAGTTGCCGGAGCTGGTGGGCAAGATGCTGGCGCAGCTGCTGGATCAGAGTGACCAGGACCGTGCTTTTTTGAACGTCAATTCGAACGAAGTGGTGCTCCTGGTAAACAACCTCGGGGGTGTCAGCGTCCTCGAGATGGGCGGCATCACCGCCGAGGTTGTCTCGCAACTGGAGAAGAGCTACGGTATCCGCCCTGTCCGCATACTCAGCGGCACCTACATGACGAGTCTGAACGGGTTGGGGTTCAGTGTCAGCCTACTCAACGTCGTAAACACAGAGATCGGTGGCCCCAGCATGATAGACCTTCTGGACTACCCCTGCGAGGCTACCGGCTGGTCCTCTCCCATATCCAAACAGACTTGGGAAGCGAAAAACACAGCGACCAGGGAGGACAAGGCGACAACTGGCGACCAAATCCCTGCCAGTGGACTAACGGCGGACCCAAAATTGGCGCAGGCAGCGCTGACAGAAGCTCTGCAGAGGGTTATTTCCGTCGAAGCCGAGGTTACGCGGTTTGACACTGTCGTTGGAGATGGCGACTGTGGGATTGGGCTCAAACGGGGTGCGGAAGGTAAGTTGGACTCCACGACCCCCCTGGATCTCATATTGCGAGGTTTGTCGGCTTACGATTACCAGCGGTCCTTAAACATCTCTCTGAGACCCCCCTTTCAGGAGACGCTGTTGTTGACGTTGCCAACATCGTGCCCGTCGTAGAGATGTCCATGGATGGGACATCGGGCGCACTCTACGCCATCTTCCTCAACTCCCTCGTCCACTCACTCCGTATCCTAGCCCCCGGCGAGGCGACGCCCAAGATCTGGGCCGCAGCGTTGAAGCAGAGCCTGGATGCTCTATCAAAGTACACGCCTGCTAGACCTGGCGACCGCACGCTCGTAGACGCACTACATCCGTTCGTGGAGGTCCTCGGCAAAACCGGCGACGTGAAGCAAGCAGCCGAAGCCTCTCAGGCGGCGGCCGACGGAACTAAGGGCATGAAGGCTAGTCTCGGAAGGACAGTATATGTTGGCGGCTCCGGGTTTGAGGAAGTCCCAGATCCCGGAGCGTGGGGTTTGGCGGCCTTCTTTGGAGGCCTGGCTGGTCTGAAATCTGCAGAGTAGAGCTGGAGAGGAGGTTTGGTTTGTTGGGGCTGAGATGGGTGTGTATAGTATGCAGCGAATGGTTTTCGAATCGGCTAGGGGTTGAAGTCACGGTAGAGATTCCCCGGTACGGGAGAAACTGTCGAGTGTGAGAGAAAACAACCTTTCGGGATATTTCATCATTGTGTTCACCTGAAGAAGAAAAAACCACAGTCGTTTCAACGCCTATTTAACCCTATTTTGGATGACCTTTGCCTCCTATATCAGCCAAACCGCAGCCGCAACATGACGTCTAACTTAGCAAAACCAAAATGACCGAGTCCCCTCGTAAGAACCTGCGGCGGAGTTAGCTGGTGGCCGATAGAAAGTATTTCCGGAGAGAAGGAGAGCATTCCCCTTTCCCCCCAGCAAACAACTCACATCTTGCTGATGAACCTATCCTTGTTGACTGGCTTGCCCTTCTTTCCATTTGCGAGCCTCGGAGTTTCTGTCCACATTTCCTTCACATTCTCGAGAACCATGTTGCAATGCCGGTCGAATGCCTTGACTCGGGCAAGGAGTTTCCGTCCGCTACGGATCGACACAAGTACTTGGTTATGGCTTCGTACGGCTGTTTGAAGGATTGAGAGGGGTCCTGAGTTGAACTCAAAGGTTTCCAGCTCTGATATTTCGTACTCGCTGCCTATCGGTCAGTATAAAGCCCTCGCAAGTGAATAGTCGGAGAGGGCGCGCTGGCTGCGGGGCACTAACGTGAGCTCGTTCCGAGGCTTCATAAGCAGTTCCCTGTGAAACCTGGTTAGCACTTTCAAAGATGATTACAGGGTCTGCAAGAACATACTGAATCTTTGCGTCCGCCATTATGGAGATGTGTGATGTCTACTGCACGAATGCCAATGAAAATGACAAGGCTGAAGTTTTCTTAGAGGTTCGCGACTTGAATATGGAAAGCTTCGGGAAAGGCTGGATTTGATTGGAGGAGATGGCTTCGTAGAGCGGGTCCAAATCTTGGGAGCCGCCGGACAAGGAAATTGGTTGATCCGACCCCAAGTTTGTCGGCGCATCCCAGTCACGGAAAATCGCTGCTACCCTCGGGCGATGGAGCTTGGCTTTGAATGCGTGGTGGAAAAATATTGCCGAACTGCCGACTTGCCCGTATCTATAGCACTGTCTCCGGGAAGCTGCTCAACCCCTCAACTCCGGAGTATGGTTCTGGATATTACAGGAATCGACGTTTAGATGTTCTCTCGGGTGATTGTCCGTCGAGCTTGGCCAGCAGCCTCAGCTGCCAGTCGAGGCTGTCGAGGAAGTGCTATCATGCCTCTTCGGGCCAAGATCTTGTCCCAGCATGTCCCCGAACACAGAGCTCAGGTATTATCATCTCTGCCCGTTCCTCTTAGCTTATCACTGACAACTTCTTAACAGATGTCTACACAAGCAGCAGCCGAACTCTTCCGCGAGGTTCCTGGCGACGAGCCGGAAGATGTCCTCTTCAACAGCATATACGGGCTCCGAACAATTGAGCTCAACCGACCGGCACAACTCAACTCCTTGAACGGATCGATGGTCAGAAAGATTGCGCCGAGATTACTGGAGTGGCAAAAGTCCGATATGGCAAACGTAATCGTCATGAAGGGAGCGGGCCCGAAAGCACTCTGCGCGGGCGGAGATGTCAAGGCCCTGGCACAAGCAAACGAGACCGGCGAGGAGGGACAGAAATGGTCGACAGACTACTTTGGCCTCGAATACAAGCTCGACCATCTAATTGCGACATACCAAAAACCGTACATCGCCTTCATGGACGGCATCACGATGGGAGGCGGCGTTGGGCTCAGCGTCCACGCGCCTATTAGGATCGCCACCGAGCGGACGATGTTTGCGATGCCGGAGACGACTATTGGGTTCTTCCCCGATGTCGGGGCATCGTTCTTCCTCCCTAGAATGGCTGGCGAGACTGGAACGTACCTGGCCCTCACTAGCGACAGGTTAAAGGGTGCTAATGTGTTTTACTCTGGAATCGCGACTCATTACCTACATTCGACCAGCCTGCCGAACTTGGAGTCGCGTCTAGCTGAGCTTAGATTTAAGGACTACGACAGTATGGAGCAGAGGCTTCGTGTCATCGATGCAACCATCGAGGAGTTCTGCACCGGCTTACCACACGACGAGCCAATGATGTTGGCAGGAGAGTTGCGCAAGGCTATTGACCGCTGTTTCAGCCACGACAACGTCCCGGCAATCCTCAACGCGCTCGAGGAGGAGATGAAATCGGGGGATGCTGCTGTCGGGCAGTGGGCCGAAAAGACGATAAAGACGCTCCACGAGAGGTCGCCCACGGCAGTGCACGTCACCCTGAGGCAGATGCGGATTTCCAAGAAATGGAGCATCGCCGAGACGTTCAAGAGGGAGCACCAGATTGCCGCCAAGTTTATGCGACACCACGATTTCACCGAGGGTGTGTCCGCATTGCTCATCCGAAAGCCGAAAGCCGCGCCGCAGTGGCAGCCACCATCGCTGGAGGCCATCAAGCCGGAGGACAACGTCAGCGAGCCGTTCTTCCAACCCTCCGCGGATGTGGAGAGCCTAGATCTCCTGAACCAGTCGGACTATTCAGAATACCCGTACAGACACTTCCTCGGGCTGCCGAGCGAGAAGGATATCGAAAAGGTCGTGATGGGAGGTACGATGCGTCCGGGCGAGGTCGTCAAGCATTTCGTCGACGAGAAGCGGGTTAAACAAGGAGTGAAGGAGGTCGTCCAAGAGGTCTTGGCAAGGAAAACCGAGGTCAACGACGACGGCAAGGCTGTGTGGCAATATTAAAAACCGAAAAGGAGAGAGCATCTGGTATTCACAACAGATTCGCTGATGGAAATAGTGATGGTTCCTTGTTGTATAGAAAGGAAATACTAGATCATGTGTATTAGTGTAAATGTAGAAATAGCCTCATTCAGGCAATGTTGACAGAATTGATGCAAGTCGTGATGTAAATGGTGTGGGTTGCGAAACAAAAGGGTGTTATGTGATTGGCTGACTTGATATGGAGGCCGAAACTCAAAGGCAGGGCGGAGGGCGGAGAGGGGAGTCATGCTATCTCGGGTTGGGGGCCCGAAAAGATTACGTGGTTTTGGGGGGAGTCCCCCGGGAGTATAAATAGGGGACCCCGCACCGCATCTTCGAAAAAGACGGCAGTTTTCTCTTGCTTTTTTCTTGTCTGACCGATGGTGTGTTGCTGCCTCTGGGAGGGACCTCCGGAGCTGTCAGAGATTCAGTGCTAAAATCCGGGATTTCCTACGGTGCTGCGTCGTCCAATCCGGGAAAGTGCCGGGACCCACACTATCGAGCTTGGCTCCGAAGTACATTCGTACCCAATCTAGGCCAGACTTGGCAGCGTGCATACGTGCATAATCGGACGTGCCTCTGGCGCGTTATCTTCACGCAGCAAACGGCAAAGCAGGGTTCCACCAGAGCTCCAGCCCACCAACAGCATCCCCACGCACGCACCTTCGCACACGGTAAAAAGGCCCGCACGCGTTTTTGAAGGTGGAGAGTTTGGAAGCTCAACGCCCTCATTTCTGTCGCATCAAAGGAAATTATCCATACTAGCAACGCCGATTGAGTAGAAGTGTAAGCCTAAGGTCGACTGCTCGACTGCATACCTCAGACGCGCGTAATACGCCGGGGCTGGGCTAACGATTGACTCCCGCAATTGCTGGTTTTTAGTGGTCCACGGTTTTAGTCTGCAACTGCAGGGGTTCGGCCGTTTTGCACGTTAGCATTTCTCGAGACGCGACCTTAACGCGCCGCCGCCGGGACCCACGAGCCATGACCACCAGCCTCTCGCAATCGAGATTAGTTCAGCGTCAACACTTCACGAAGTCCCGTCCCTCAACCTTTCACCTCAACTTTCTTCCTACGCCAAATTCCAATTCCGCCCTTCGCAGAGCACCACCCAATAACCGAATAATCACCCAAACACGCCGTCAGTCGCCCCTCAAGAGGGCCACCACCTCTGCAACGGTGGTTTGAACAATGGCACCTGCAGGCAGGTCAGGGCAGAGGGGCTCTGCCGCACCATCACCAGCCCAAATGCCTCAGGAACCCGACGACTTTGGCCTTCAGACCAGGCCTATGGGCTGTAAGAAGGAACCCGTTCGCCTATTTCCAGGGCCCTCGGCTTTGCTAACGCGCTTTTCCCCTGCTTCACAGTGAAGGTCCACTATACCTTCGATAAGGACAGCCAAGTCCATTGCCTAGCACGCTGGCCGCACATCTTACAACTACAGGTCATCCCGCTTGACGAGAAAACTTCAATTGGCGTCATCGACCTCCGGACATGCCTCCTAGCCATTGCCCAGTGCAGCCCCGAGATCGTCACCCAGCAGGACCATGACTACACTGTCTACGCATCCGACTACTCTGAGCCAGATACGCCGCTGGTGGGACAGGGCATGCTATCATGGGGCCTCGATCCGAACAGCGATCCTCACTCCCAGCAACTAGTCACCGGCCGTGTCACGAGGAGCCTGTTGGCGATATTCGGAAACGGAGTTCGAGAGACCTTGGAAGTCAAGTTGAAGCTGACTTCAGTGCCGAAGATGCAACGTGCCGATGGGTTGAACATGAACCAGGATTCTCAACTTGCGAGGTCTGCTCCCACTCCAGTTGACACAACAAACAATGAATGGAATTCTTTCCTCCAGGCCAACCCCACCCTTGGCCACTCTGCAAACGTCGCCCCCGCCCAATCTCCGTCTCTAGGTCCGCTCTCTTTTGACAACTTTGCGCTAGAGCACTCTTTTTCCGACATACGGAGCGATTGTATGCTACCCCAACAGAACCGGCCACCGAGCATTGCCCCTGCGGCTCCTAAAGCTCCGCTCGAGGATTCCAGGGATTCGCAGCCGCCCGTCGATATCGCACCCGAGAAACCTCCCCGAGCCTCTCGTCCTGCCTCCAGAGCATCTCGAAAGCCCCCCACCGGTAGGCCGAGGGGTCGGCCTCGGAAGAAGCCTCTGGAAACCGGGAACACGTCAGCAGCCGAGGAAGCGACTGACGCGGACGACGGACCGAATCGGAAGCGGGCGAAGGTCACCAAGGTTGACTATAACAGTGCCGCTCCCTTTGGATCGGCGTCTGATTCCTTAAGAGTCGCTGCCAGCACCTCAGGCGCTCTCCGCAACATGAGGCCTATTGGTGCGTCTGGAGGAGCCTCACAAGGGGGCCATCTGCAGGATGTCCCTCGAGCCCCTACCCCCGTCCCGGTCGCACCCATGCTGCAAAAGAAACAGCGCAAACGGGCCCCAGCCGCAACCGCTAGGAGGGAGTCTCTGGCCGACTTGGAGAACACCGGGCCATACCAGCAACAATTTAGCCAACAGAGTCTACAAGGCCTACAGATGCACATGGGCCAAGATGCAAGGTCCCCAACCGAGTCTGTCGCCCAGTCCCCCGACCAGGGCTATACCCCTGAGAGCGCGGCGGATCTTGGTTCATCCCCGCCGGTTCCTAGGGCGAGTGCTTACATGCATTCGAGCCCTGTGCCCTCGAGCCCAGTCTTACCTGCCATGCCCTTGGCGCCGGTGGACTCTGGATTCATGAGTGGGGGGATGGATGATTTTTTTGATGAGGAGGACTTGCCACAGGAACTCCCGCGACATGAGTCCCGATCCGACCTTTTCACAGGTCCTCCTGTAAACAAGCCGGCGACACAGCCGGCCCCCCGAAAAGGTCGAAACCCGCCGCCCCAGAACTTCCCCTTCCAAGAGGTCAACCCCGGTCCCCCGGAGTTCTTGCCAGTTACAAGCATCTTCAACCCACAAGGAAGGGCCAAATCCCTGAACAGGGCAGTGGCCCCCAAGAAAGTCGCACCTAAGCCTCTCAAAAGGTCAAACACAATATCATGCCCGCCTCCGTCGGAGCCGGAACCAGCTCACCAAGAGCAAGCGAATCAATATTCTTCCCAGGCTGCACTACCTACTTTTCCCGAAGCGGTCGATGACCGCCCAGCTTCTCAGCCCGCGGAAGCGACCAAGCAGGTTGTTGATGGTAGTTTCATGAGCATAGATGCCGAGGCCAATGAGACTACTCCCACTGCGCAGACTTCGCTCCCAGAACCTCCGCCTAGGAAGCCTGTAGCAGCACCATCGCCGAAGGAAATCCTTCCTAAACTAGAACCACAAGTAACGGTCCCCGAACCGATCCGTTCTGCTCCCGTATCGAAGGAACCACAACCTCCACCACCGCGCCCGTCATCCAGGCCTGGGTCCCGAGGCGTCTCCGCTGCACCCATGGTTCCCGCCAGCGACCCAGTGCCGGAGATGGCTACCTTGACACTGCCCCAAGTATCCCACTCCGAAGCCCCGTGTCCCCTGCCTGATAACGAGGAGGAAGCACCAAGATTTAATAGGAATCTTTTCAAGAAGCAGTCAATCAAGGAACGTTTAGAGAGCGCAATCAAACGAGGAGAGATGCCCCCTTTCTGCAATAATTGCGGGGCCATCGAGACACCGACGTGGCGGAAGATTTGGACTCAGGATCACAAAGGAATCCCCGGATTCCACGAGCTTTCCGATAAGCCGGGCCATGTAACGACAATTGACATTTTGGAGAGGGATACCGAAGGACGACCGACGATACACCGGTTAGTCAAGAAGAATCTAGGGTCCGCAGACAACAGGGGGGACTGGAACGAGTCCCTGTTGTGTAATCGTAAGTTCCCCTTCTAGGATCACTTATGTACAGGCAGTGACTAACACGTATAGCTTGCGGTATCTGGCTTACAAAATTCAAGAGTCATCGGCCTCAAGACAGGTGGGATAAAGATGCTGCGCGGCTCAACCAACCTCGCAGGAAGCGCGAATCGAAGAGTGGCAATTCCCGCTCGAAAAGGTCGCGCACCAAGAGTGACGCACAGCTGAACCCTACCTCGGAGGCGTACTTCACAACCGACCCCTTTGGGCCCGGTGACCATCCATCTCCATTTGAACGGGAGAGGGGGGGGACGGGATCGCAATCGCCGCGCCAAAACACCGTCCCGCCGGATGGGGATGACGACCACGGGCAGTTTTCACAACCTCCCCAGAGACAAATGCCCAATTTGCTCGGTTCCCCAAAACAGAATCAACCGGGCTCGACTCACTCAAGGGGTAGCGGCACGGCTGACAGCCCCATTGCTGTCGAAGACGACCTCGGCGCGATTCGGCGCCTCCTTTTTCCATCTCCTAGGAAAGATGGAGTCCCAAAGGTCCTTGGCGAACTCCAAGTAAATGTCGTCCACACGGGACCGAACTTGCCGATACAAAAACCCACAGGCACCGGCAAAGAGGAGAATATGGCGCCCGGTGGCGGTGCGATACTCCGACCGCCTCCCGAGGGCGATGATCTTGACCTAGAATTATTCGGCACGCCACCACGACCCTCAACGCCTCCTCCCCACTCCGGGAACAGCGGCCCGTTCAAGACGCCGACCCGGCCAACACCGAGCCACAGACCCATAACCAGGAGTATATCCCGGTCCATCCGCACGGTAAAATCCGTCCACAGGTCGCCCAGCCAGGCGTTCATGCAGCTGCAGCGCACGCCATCAAAGACGCCGCGATCGGGTGCCAACGTGCTGAACCTCAGCTCCGGCAAGCGGAACGCGCACCTGCACGCGCACTTCGACTCGCCGCTCACGACGACGCTGAACCAGCTCCTCTCCGAGGCTAACGGCTTCACGGCGGGTTCACCGTCGCACGGCCTGGGCGACCTCGACTTGAGTAGCCTGCCGAACCTGGACAGCGACGACGTGCATCACCTCTCCAACTC
>Ga0164242_10009431_pt1 | contig 10532 bp, 8 predicted proteins | sample OricomgcompostMG_FD_108783 | JGI IMG/M metagenome (GOLD analysis project Ga0164242, IMG submission 108783) | Miracle-Growth compost microbial communities from Emeryville, California, USA - Original compost - Miracle growth compost (MG) ... | reverse complement strand
TGACCGGTCAAACCCGATTTTTGGCGAAGCGTATGCCTCACATCTTCGGAAATCCGGACAGATCTCACCGGCTGATCTGTCGCCGACACCAAGGCGGGCAGCCGCACGTTGGGCGAGAGCCCAATGGCGCGGGAAGCGCCCGGTGCAAGGCTGCGTGTCATGACCGATGTGAGCGCCGGCAACATTCCCGACACCTATGTCATCCGTGGCGGGCTGCTGATCGACGGGTCGGGCGCCGACGCCACCGAGGCGGACATCGTGGTCAGCGGTGGGCGGATCGACGAGGTCCTGCCGGCCGGGACCTGCGGTCTCTCCGAACGGGCTGTGGTCGATGCGACCGGATGTGTCGTGGCACCCGGTTTCATCGATGCACATTCCCATGCCGACAACGCCTTCCTGCGCAATGAGGACGATCTGACGAAGGTCATGCAGGGCGTCACCACCGAAGTCGTTGGTAACTGCGGCTTCTCACTGGCACCTCTGACGACGGGTCCGGGGCGAGCCGCAAACGAAGACGCGATGCGCAAGACGTTCCCGGTCGCGACGACGAGCTGGACCTCCACGGCCGACCTCTATGCGCTACACGACGAGCGCGGCTCGGTGACCAACCAGTGCCCACTGGTTGGGCACAACGCGTTGCGCCTCGCTGTACTCGGCGGGTCGGGGCGACGCCCGACGCCATACGAACTGGACGAGATGCGCGGGCTGCTCGAGGACGCGCTCTCCGAGGGTGCGTTCGGGTTGTCGAGCGGGCTCATGTACGCGCCGGGCGTGTATGCCGACCCTGCCGAACTTTCCCACCTGACGGCCCCACTTGAGCACCGGGTCTATGCCACCCACGTCCGCAACGAGAGCTTCGCGTTGCCTGACAGCATCGAGGAGGCGCTCGCCTCGGTGAGCCGCCGCGACACCCGTCTGCAGATCAGCCATCTCAAATCGACCGGAACGGCCAACGTGGGATTGGTCGACGACGCGATCGCGCTGTTGGACCGCGCCCGTGCCGACGGCGTCCTTGTCACCCACGACGTCTATCCGTACACCGCGGCGTCCACCATTCTCGCCGCCTGCCTGCCGCCGTGGATGCAGGAGGGCGGCGTCGATGCCACGCTCGACCGGTTGCGCGACCCGGCTGCCCTGGTCGACGCGCGGCAATGGATCGAGTCCGGCGAGCACCGGTGGGAGAACACGATCGACCTCGCCGGTGGGTATGACGGGATCCTCGTTTCGGCGACGCCCTCCCACACCCACGAGGGTCAGACCCTCGCGCAGACCGCTGACGGACTCGGCTGCGCACCGTTCGAAGCACTGGTCGAGATCCTGCTCTCTGAGCGGCTGCAGGCCACGATGGTGGAGTTCTCCCTGTCCGACTCCGATCTCGACGCCGCGTTCCGGTCGTCCTGGACCTGCATCGGATCCGACGGGCTGTCCCCGGGCCTCGGCGGCAAGTACCACCCCCGCCTCTATGGATCGTTCCCGGTGGCGATCCGCCGATTCGTCCACGAACGCGGATTGGTGTCGTTGCCGGAGATGATCCGCCGGATCACCTCGCTGCCGGCTGCGATCTTCGGCCTCACCGATCGGGGCGTGGTCCGACGCGGGGCCGTCGCCGATCTGGTCCTCTTCGACCCGGAGACGATCGACCATCCCGGGGACTACGTCAACCCCGACGTCCCCGTTGTCGGCATCGAGCGGGTGATCATGGCAGGCAGGACGGTGGTCGAGGGCAATGAATGGCAAGGCACCAGATGGGGCCAGCGGCTGCGGGCGCGCTGAGGCGCCGTGCGTCCGGCGCATGGAACGAGCCGACCGCACGAGCCGGCAACTGACTAGCCTGATCGCCGTGCAGGATCCCGGTCCGACCGCCCATCACGCCCCGCTTCATGCCGTTCTCGACCTGTTGCCCGCCGGGACGCTGACCGTCCATGACGACTTCCAGGTCGCCGAGCAGTGCGTGAGCAGCACCGTGCTGTGGGACGCGCTCGAACCCGTCCCGGCACGGCAGGACGGGATCCTCCTGCTGGTCGGCACCTCACCGCGCAATCCGCAACTCGGCTCGCTGCTGCCACAGTGCGGGAGTCTCGGTTACTCAGTGGTCGTGATCAAGGATCGCGGTGAAGACCTGTCCGCCGTGGTCGACGCGGCCGCGACGGCCGGACTCCTACTGCTGGTCGCAAGCGAGTCGATCTCCTGGTCGACTGCGGAGGCCATGCTCGAGGGAGCCATCGCCCAGAACAGCGCGTCGTCGTTCCTCGCCGTGCACGAGTCGGGAGACCTCTTCGCCATCGCGAACGCGATCGCCACCCTTGCCTGTGCCGCCGTGACGATCGAGGACAGCCAACGCAAGGTCTTGGCCCACTCCAACATCGAAGGCCAGGCGATCGACAGCGGACGGCAGGGCGTGATCCTCGGTCGTCGGGTGCCCTCCACGCCGGAGTATGACGCGGAATACCTGACAGTGGCCCGAGCCACCGGACATGTGCGCTTCCCGCCCGAGTCCGACGGCGAACTCGCCCGGCTCGCAGTGCCGGTCCGCATCGGTGGCCGACTCCTCGGCTCGTTGTGGGCGATCGACGACGGCACCGGCCAGGCCAAACGGGTGGCGCGGTCACTCGAGACGGCGGCACCGCTCGTGGCGGTGGAACTACTCGCAGCGGCAGCTCGCGAGGACGCCGAACGCCGACGCAGCGCGGACCGACTGGCCGCGCAGCTCGGACTTTCCGGCGTTGACCGGAGCGCGACTCTGCGACGCGACATTCCGTTGGCACTCATGGGATTCGGGCTGCTGCGCCGCGAGGACGGACAGGACCAGCACCGCGTGACACAGATCGCGCGCGTCGCCGCCACACGCATCTCGCAGGACGCCGTCTGCGCCGCAGTCGGGGAGATCGTCTACGTGATGCTGCCACGTGTGCAGGTCACGGCGGAGCGGCTGCATCGGGTCGCCGACTCGGTGTTGATCGCTGCCGGTGCGGGTTCAGCGCTGAACGCTGGGTTCACCGCGCAAGTGACCAGCACGGGCTCGGTGGTCCACGCACGGGAAGACATCGTCACCGCACTGGAGGCGTTGCACGGCTCTCCTGGGCGCATCGTGGACATCGACGTCGACCGGCACCTGGTCATCCTGCAGGAGGTCCGCCGGGCAGGAGTTGCGGACCCGCAACGCCTCGTCGACCCGGTCCGGATCCTCCGTGAGCACGACGCACGCCACGCCACGTCATACGCCGACACCTTGCGCACTCACCTCGACCACGGCGGCGATGTCCGGGCTTCGGCGACAGCGCTCGGCATTCATGAGAACTCCCATCGCTACCGCATGAACCGGATCGCCGAATTGCTCGGCGATCGGCTGGGCGACCCGGAGCAGCGACTAGTCACCTGGCTGCAACTGCGGCTCCTGCGCGACCCACCGAAGTAGATCGCGCAAGAGCCGCCGGTGCTGCGTCAGACGGTGCCGCCGTTGACGGTCGCGTCAGGGTTCGAGCAGCAGTCCATCAGGCCCCACTTGACCATGATGGACTTGTAGGTCCCGTCCGCGATCATCGACTTCAGAGCCGCGTGGATCGCCTTGACCAACTGCGGCTGATCCTTCTGGACAGCGATGCCCAGCGGGACGACAACTCCGAGCGCTCCGGGAGGAGCGATGTTGCCGGCGACCTTCGGGTTTACCAGCACGAATTGCTTACCAGTGCTCTTGACGATCGCGGCAGCCGAGCCACCGGTCGAGACGGCGATGTCTGCACGGCCGCTCTGAACTGCGAGGGTGACCTCGTCCTGAGTCCGGAACGCCGAGACCTTCGCGGCCGGCTTGCCGTGAGATGTGCACTCCTTGGCCAGCGCCGCCGAGTCGTCGGACATCGAAGTCCCGCTCTGCACGGCGAGTTTCGCGCCGCACGCACTGGCCCAGGTCGTGTACTTCGCCTTGTCAGCGGTCCGCACCATGAATGCCGAGGTGTTCTTGGCGTAGTCGACGAACGTGATGCTCTTGCGTCGGGCCGGTTGGTCCGCCATACCTGAGACAGCGACGTCGTACTTCTTGGCGCCCATGCCGGGGATGATCGCGTCGAAACTGGCCGGGTGGAGGTCGACCTTGATCCCGAGCCGCTGGCCGATCTGCTGGATCAGATCGATGTCGGCGCCGATGAGTGTCTTGTTGTCCGACGCCATGTACTCGAACGGCGGGTAGGTTGGGTCAGTGGCGACCTGCAGCGTGCCCGCGGACTTGATGCTCGCCGGCAGTAGTGCGTTGAGGCCCGCCTGCCTGGTCGCCGTCGCCGTCGAGCCGGCGGCCGCGGTCGACCCCGTCGGGCCGTCAGAGCTGGAGGCGTGCGTGCACGCCCCGAGGAGGAGGGAGCCGGCGAAGAGCATCGACACTGCCGCTTTGTGTTTCATGGAGTCTCCTGCGGGATGGGTGGTGCGAAAGAATTTCAGAGGGTGAGAACCAGCCGGTCGCGGGTGAAGTCCTCGACTGCGTCGAGGTCGACCACCGCACCGTTGCCCGGGCCGGCGGGTGCGATCAGGCATCCGGTTGAATCCAGCTCGAAGGACTGAGAGATGTCCCGGGCGAAGTAACGGCTTGTGGCCGAGATGTCACCAGGGAGCGTGAAGCCCGGCAGGCTGGCCAGTGCGAGGTTCGCCGCCCTGCCCACTCCGGTCTCGAGCGTGCCGCCGCAGAACACCGGAATGCCGTTGGCGACGCACAGGTCGTGGATCTGCCGAGCCGTCAGGTACCCGCCGACCCGGCTCGGTTTGATGTTGATCACGTCCGCGGCGCCGGATCGGATGGCAGTCGCCGCGTCATACAGGCTGAGGACCGACTCGTCCAGGCAGACGGGCGTCGAGCCTGAGCCGCTGCGCACGGAAACGGCCGTGTGCGAAAGCAATTCGTCCCGCGGGAAGGGCTGCTCCAGCAGCAAGAGGCCAAAGTCGTCCAGCCGGCGCAGCCAAGGGATGTCAGCGGTCGAGTACGCCTGATTTGCGTCGACCTGCAGCGGCAGGTCGTCCCCGAATGCCTCGCGGACGGCACGGACCGGCTCCAGGTCCCAGCCCGGCTGGATCTTCAGCTTCACCCGACGATAACCGTCTTCGAGGTAGCCGCCGACCCAGTCCAGCAGGGTGTCGATGTCGTCCGGGATGCCGACCGACACGCCAACGGCGAGTGGACGACGGACACCTCCCAGGAAGTCGACCTGCGCCATACCGTGGCAGCGAAGCTCGGTGTCCAACACCGCCGACTCGACCAGTCCCCGCGCGATCTGGTTTCCGGGCACATCGGCCAGCGACTGCCGCACGACCGCTGAGGTGAGTCCACCGGCCGCGGTCACCGCCTCGGCCACACGCGGCAGCAACACGTTCTGGATCGTGGTGCGCGCCGAGGCGATGTACTCGGGGAAGTAGGTCGGCTCGGGGTCGGCGGCAGACTCGGCCCAGCCATGTACGCCGTCGGCTTCGACGTGCAGGACCAGCACCTGCCGAGCGGCCTCGACCCCCCTGGAGGTCCGGAACGGCCGCACCAGTGGCAGCTCGAGCGTCCGCAACTCGAAGATCGTCATGCGTCGACTCCTTTTTCGAATACGTAACAACCGTCCGCGCGCATCGACGTCGGCCGATAGCCGCGTCGGAACAGGTCTCGGAAGCTCTCGCGGGATGCTGCCCGCCATTCCGCAGCCAGTCGCGAATCGGCGCGCCGGATCGCCTCGATGTCCCGCGGCACCACGGCGAACACCACCGGCGCATCCAGTCCGAGGCGAGTTATCGGCCGGTCCTCCTTGGCCTCCAGCGCCATTGGCATCGGAGTCCCCTGCGGGTCGTCGTATGGCCAATCACGTGGCACCACAACTGGTTCCGAGGCAATGTCCCACACGACGAAGAAGCGGTCGGTGAGATCGCCACCGTTGACGGTATCCATCATCGGGGGGTAGTAGTCCTCGATGAACTGCTCGACCACCGCCCCGAGCCGATTGAGGTTGAAATGGGCGTTGCGACGGATCAGCGGGTCGTACGTCCAAACGATGCGACGCACTCCCCGCTCCAGCGCCCACTCTCGTTGAGCCAGCTTGAGCTGCCGGCCGAGCCCGGAGCCCGCTTCGGTCGGGAGCACCGCCGCGATCAACGAGTAGAGCTGGCGGCTGCGGGGCGCGCCTGCCACGCCGACCGTGACGCCGACGAGGGCGCCGCCCCGCCATACTCCGATGACCGATCCGCCGGCGTGTGACAAGGACGCCAGCAGGTCCGGCTGCATCGGGGTGCCCTCGATGCTCGTCCCCCAGATGTGCGCGAGCAGCTCTGAGGCCGCGATGCGGTCGGCATGGCTCGTGACGGCGCGCACCGCCGTGTCGGTCTCTCCCATGAATCACAGAATGGGCGCGGCGACGCACCACCGTCGCTGTCGAGAACTCCAGGGACTGCTGTAATTTTTGGACTATTCACCAAGTGCCCGGGACTGCTGCACCCATCAGGATTGGACCCGAAGATCACTCCGTTACGACCCGGCCGGGCTGCACGCGCGGGCTGTCGGCCTCACGCTCAAGGAGCATGCTGATGACACCCAGCTCGACGTCATCCCCGGCGATGGTCAAGGACGACCCGCAGACCGAGGACTTGGTCATTGTCCCCCGCCGGCACATCGGGCAGATCATTGCAGCGATCGCGATCGCCGCCATCGTTGCTCTGATCGCCCGGTCCGTCGCGACGAACCCGCGGTTCCAGTGGGACGTCGTGAACGAATATCTGCGAGACGCATCCATCGCCAGCGGGCTTGCAGTGACGCTGAAGCTGACCGTCATCTCGATGGCGATCGGCATCGGACTCGGCCTAGTGGTCGCCGTCATGCGGCTCTCCGGCAATGCTGTCCTGAACAGCGTCTCCTTCCTCTACGTCTCGGCCTTCCGGGGCACACCGCTGCTGGTTCAACTGCTCTTCTGGTTCAACATCGCGGCGCTCTACCCGAAAATCACCTTCGGGCTGCCCTTCGTGTCACTCAACGCCAACCACATCGTGACGCCGATGACCGCCGCCATCCTCGGACTTGGGCTGAACGAGGCGGCCTACATGTCGGAGATCGTCCGCGCGGGCATCCTCTCGGTGGATCACGGGCAGGGCGAAGCAGCCAGCGCTCTTGGGCTCAGCCGTCTGCAGACTCTCCGCCGGGTCATCCTGCCGCAGGCGATGCGAGTGATCATCCCGCCGACGGGCAACGAAACCATCGGCATGCTGAAGATGACCTCGCTGGTCTCGGTGCTCGCGGTCTCCGACCTGCTCTACTCGGCCCAGATCATCTACTCCCGCAACTTCCAGACGATCCCGCTGCTGATCGTCGCAAGCATCTGGTACCTCGTCGTCACGACGGTGCTCACCATCGGGCAGTACTACGTCGAGCGCCACTTCGCACGTGGCAATCGCACGCTGCCGCCGACGCCGATCGAACGCGTGCGCACCTTCTTCCGCACCCACGCCCGGATCTCGCAGGGAGCAACGAAATGAGCATTGCGGTCGCCGCCTCGACTCAGCTGATGGTGCACGCGGAGCTGCTGCATAAGTCGTTCGGGAACCTCGAGGTGCTCAAAGGTGTCTCCCTGGACCTGCGCCCCGGTGAGGTCGTGTGCCTCATCGGGCCGTCCGGCTCGGGCAAGAGCACGTTCCTGCGATGTATCAACCACCTGGAGCGCATCGACGGCGGTCGAGTCTGGGTCGACGGCCGGGTGATCGGATATGAACAGCGCGGGAACAAGCTGCACGAGCTCTCCGGCAGCCAGATCGGCAGGCAGCGTGCCGACATCGGCATGGTCTTCCAGCACTTCAACCTCTTTCCACACATGACGGTGCTCGACAACCTGATCGAGGCACCGCGCCGCGTCCGCAAGGAGACCAGGGCATCGGCCACGACTCGGGCGCTCGCACTGCTGGAGCGTGTCGGCCTGGCGGACAAGGCGAGGTCGTACCCGAAGCAACTGTCCGGCGGGCAGCAACAGCGTGTCGCCATCGCTCGCGCCCTGTGCATGCAGCCAAAACTGATGCTCTTCGACGAGCCGACATCTGCGCTGGACCCGGAGCTCGTCGGCGAGGTGCTGCAGGTCATGCGCGACCTGGCACGCGACGGTATGACGATGATCGTCGTCACCCACGAGATGGGCTTCGCGCGGGAAGTCGCCGACCGGGTCGCCTTCTTCGACGATGGTCAGATCGTCGAAGAAGGACGGGCCAAGGAGGTCCTGAGCGCGCCACGGAACGAGCGGACCAAAGCATTCCTGGCCGCGGTGATGTAGCGGATCATCCAACTCTTCAACTCCGGGAAGTCGTCCCCGCACCATTCGTGCCCTGAGCGCTCCGCCTTGTCCGCCAACTCCTGCTCGCGACCGCGCGACCGACGGCCCTAAGCCAGCTTGAACAATTCGAAGGAGTTCACATGTCGGTGTGGCATTACGAAACCCGCGAGATCGATATGCCGCCCGTCAGACCGTTTCGCACCTCTACCAGCTTTGAACCGTCGATCCAGTCTTGGCGCCGGACCCGGCGGTCTTGGTAACAACGCCCGAAACGGGCCGGAGAAATTGATAGGAGTCGCCGCGATGGAATCCGACCAGGGTGGCCCAATGTTCTCACTCGACGAGCTGATCGAGGACATCCGCGAACTCGTCACGATCGAGACGCCGTCATCGGATTACTCTGCCGTGCGCCGCGGCGCGATCGCAGTGGCCGCTCTCGGCGAGCGACTGCTCGGCCGGACCCCGCAACTACTCGAACTCGGCGGGGTTACTCACGTACTGTGGCCGAGCATCAGCGAGGATTCGATGCTGCTGCTGGGCCACCAAGATACGGTCTGGCCATCCGGGACGTTGGAGCGGAGACCGTTTGGAATCGAGGATGGTCACCTGCGCGGGCCAGGCGTCTTCGATATGAAGACGGGTGTAGTCATGATGTTGCACGCTGTTCGGGCGTTGCCGCCTGAGCTGCAACGACGCGTGACGATACTGGTCACAGGCGACGAGGAGACGGGCTCGGGCACCTCGCGCGCGCTGATTGAAAGGCTCGCGCGTTCGGCATCGGCAGCCCTGGTGGCCGAGGGCGCAGCTGACGAGGGAGCGTTGAAGGTGGCCCGCAAGGGCGCCTCGATCATTTACCTGGATGTGCGCGGCGTCGCCGCACACGCCGGACTCGAACCCTGGCGGGGCAGCAATGCGACGGTGGAACTCGCCGCGTGCATCCGCGAGATCCTGCTATTGGCAAATGACAGCGCCGGCACGACCGTGACGCCAACGGTCATTGAGGGCGGGTCGAGTCTCAATACGGTGCCCGACCGGGCCCGTCTCGGCATCGATGTGCGGGCTTGGAGCTTGGACGAGCAGCGCCGGGTAGAGGCCGCGCTGCGGTCATTGACCCCGCACGTTGCCGGCACCGAAATCGATGTGTCCGCCGAGCATTCGCCTCCGATGGAGGAGACAATGGCCGAAGGCCTGAATGCGCTGGCCGAGCAGGCAGCTGCTGCGCTGGGCATCGTGCTGCCCGCGGCCAGCCGGGTCGGCGGCGCCTCGGATGCCAACTTCGTTGCAGGCGCTGGCACCCGCGTGCTCGACGGCTTGGGTGCGGTGGGAGGGGGCGCTCACGCGGATAACGAGTGGGTGCAAGTCGACCAGATCGTGCCGAGAACGACGCTGCTCAGCGAGCTTGTCCGACGCTTCCTGACCGGCTCACCGTTTGTTGCAGGACCGGCGTAACACGGAGGGACAGCTAGCCTGCAGCTAGCCTCGGCTAGATGCGGCTAGATGCCCTTACAGAGGCCGTCGTGCGGTGCAAGGGTGTACTGCGCACCAGAGCCGCGCCCGACCGACGCACGATCGTGCATACAGTCGGACGGCGACAGTCCTGGGAGGACGGCGGGCCCTGGGCCCCCACCGACCAGGCCTCGCGAATCGTGCTTATCGCGGCGCCGGGCTCGAGCGAGACGCTCACCAACGTTGTGCGCGACTGGGCGCCGACGTGGTCACCAACTGTCTGAGTCCGCGGTCATTCAGACGACGTTCCACCGCCGGTTAACTCACCCGTCAGGGCGTCGATCCTTCCCGTCGTGGCGATGCCCGTCCTATAGGAGCCGCCCGGATCTCCTCACCGGGACCGGGGTCGTACGGGGACATCGCGACGACATCCCTCGGAGCACACTTCAGCCGGTCTTCGCCGCGCTCCGCGTTCGATCTTCGCTGCATCTCGACAGGTGTGCCCGCCTTGAACCACCGGTCGAGTCGGGATCTACCTCCGGCACCGCCAACCGCTGACCCAACCATGCACCGTTGGGGCACCACGACCGACAGGTACCCGCCAGGTACCCGAAGGATCACAACTATCCGTGTCGATCCAGCGCCATCAACGACCAAAACCACACGGACGCAAAGGAATTCGTACGAATGCTGCAGCCATGACGGACTCCTAAAGCGGGTGTCGCATGTTCGAATCATGCCGGGGCACTCTTCGCCCCAGGACCGCGCCCGGGCCGCCGATGCTAGGCGGCGCCCGCTACGCCCCGCGTCACGTTTTGGCACGTC
>Ga0164242_10009430_pt1 | contig 10533 bp, 10 predicted proteins | sample OricomgcompostMG_FD_108783 | JGI IMG/M metagenome (GOLD analysis project Ga0164242, IMG submission 108783) | Miracle-Growth compost microbial communities from Emeryville, California, USA - Original compost - Miracle growth compost (MG) ... | reverse complement strand
TAGCTATCGAGTTTGTATAAATATTTATGGATCTAAAGCCGTCTGGACATTCATATTGGCGTTAATTCTAGCGGAGATTACTTCCTTAGTTTTTATTCATTCCATTCATTTTAAATAACAACATTATGAAGCGCAATTTATTACTAGTCATCCTGCTGATTCCATTTATTGGTTTATGTCAAACGCCAAAACAAATCGCAAAAGCGTTCGTGGAGGCATTTTGTAATAAACAATTCGATACAGCAATCAGTTATATTGACAGTTCGCTACAAAGTAAAGTAACACCGGCACTTCTGGGACAGATAAATAATAGTCTGATTCAAAAAATTGGTTCGTTTAAAGGGGTTATGGATGTGAATCAGCATCAAGCTGGAGGCTATCTGAATTGCTTCGTCTATACCGCATTTGAAAAAGACAGTTTAGATATAAAAACAGTCTTCAATAAGAACAACAAGATTATGGGGTTCGTTTTCGTGAAACATGAAGACGATTCCAATGCCTATAATATCAAATCTGGTAACCTCACCTTACCCGGCACATTGCTCATCGCGAAAGATAATAACCAAAAAAAATTGGTTATTCTGGTACACGGCTCCGGCGCGAATGACCGCGATGAGACACTAGGGCAGCTTAAGCCATTTAAAGACCTGGCGCAAGGACTTTTAAAAGCAGGAATTTCTACCTATCGTTACGATAAAAGAACTTTTGTAGCTCCTAAATCGCTACCCAAAAACTTTACAGTAGATGATGTTGTAACAAATGATGTATTGAATATTATTCATTACTTCAATAACAATGATACATTCCAGAATTATAAATTGTATGTCATTGGGCATAGTTTAGGGGCTTTTATGGCACCAAGAATAGCCAAAAAGGCTAAGGGAGTCGTAAATGGCGTTGTTATGATGGCAGGACCAGCCAGACCAATACAAGATCTGATTTTGGAGCAACTAACTTATCTCGATTCATTAACCCCCAGCAAGGAACTCGATGAAAAATTAAAAGAAGTTAAACGACAAATCCATTATATGCATGGCAATGCTTTCAACCAAAATTCTCCTTCTGATTCATTACTATCAAAACAACAGGCCAGTTTTTGGTTGTCATTTAATGCCTACAAACCCTTAGAAGTTATAAAAAGTATCAACACGCCGTTTTTAATATTGCAAGGAGAAAAGGATTATCAGGTGCGAATGGCTGATTTTAATTTATGGAAAAGAGCCACAAATGGCATGAGCAATATCAGTTTTAAAAGTTACCCTGGACTCTCACATTTATTTATGCAAAGCAATGGCACTCCAAGTCCTAAAGATTATGAAGGGGAGAAGCACATACCTTCTCAGGTAATAAATGATATTGCTTCATGGATCAAAAAAAATGGATAAAAGGGGGCTAAGTTCAATTAAATTATCATTAACTGTAATAAAACCTTTATTTACATCAAAATGAAAAAAATAATCAAATTGTTTGTTGTGATGGCTGCATTTAGTTCCTGCACTGGAATAATGATTACCCGAAATGTCAACCCTTCCGGATCGGTTATCATTGGACCCAATCAGCAAACCCGAAGAAAGGTTGTGATTAAAAACAAATCAAAAAATCAAATAACAGCATCGACCTTCAAAAATGGCAAGGAATCATCCAAAATAATCCTTCCTGCTAAAAGAAAACGAAGTATCTATTTGGAAAACGACAGTAAAATTGAGGTAAACAATAATCAGCAAGTTCCCGCAAAAATTAAGATCACCGTGCCTGGTTTGCCAGTAGTAAATATCAGCTCAGGCAAAGGCGGAAAGTAGTCTTTAAAAAAAATGTCCACTACATTCATTTTTAAATAAAGACCAAATACTAACACCCGTTGTTTGAATTGGGGTGAAATTTATCTAATTTCAATGCTATAATATATTAACTGAAGAGCATTATTTATTAGAAAATATGAACGAAAATCTTAATAACTTTTTAAGCAATTTAAAGAAAAAGAATCCGGGCGAACCTGAATTTTTACAGGCAGTAGAAGAGGTTGCAACTTCTATTATTTCATATATAGAATCTGAACCTAGATATAAGAACACTAAAATTTTAGAGCGGATGGTAGAGCCTGAGCGTGTAATCATTTTCCGAGTACCTTGGTTGGATGACAAAGGAGAGGTTCAGGTAAACAGGGGTTTTCGCGTGCAAATGAACAGTGCAATCGGACCTTATAAGGGTGGTTTACGGTTTCATCCATCAGTAACCCTAAGTGTATTAAAATTTCTGGCCTTTGAACAAATATTTAAAAATAGTCTTACTGGATTGCCTATGGGCGCTGGAAAAGGTGGTTCCGATTTTGACCCCAAGGGCAAATCGGATAATGAGGTGATGAAATTCTGCCAAAGTTTTATGACCGAACTTTACCGCCACGTTGGAGAAGATACAGATATTCCCGCAGGTGATATTGGAGTAGGAAACCGGGAAATTGGTTTCCTTTTTGGCCAATACAAGCGAATCGCCGGGTCTTTTAACGGCGTATTAACAGGAAAGGGGAATGAATGGGGTGGGAGCCATATCAGGCCTGAAGCGACCGGTTATGGGCTGATTTATTTTGTCGATGAAATATTAAAAACAAAGAACGAATCAATAAAAGGCAAAACCGTAATTATTTCCGGATCCGGCAATGTTGCACAATATGCTGCCGAAAAGTGTATTCAAAATGGAGCAAAGGTTTTGACATTGTCAGATTCTCACGGATTTGTATATGATCCAAATGGTATCGATAATGAGAAATTGGCATTTATTAAGCATCTAAAGAATGATGAGCACGGATCGATAAAGGAATATGCAACAAAATTTGGCTGCGAATATTTTGAAGGTGAACGTCCTTGGCGAATTAAATGTGATATAGCGCTACCTAATGCCACTCAAAACGAGTTGAATGAAGAAGATGCGCAGTTATTGGTCAAAAATGGATGTATTTGTGTTGCAGAAGGGGCCAATATGCCATGCACTCCTGAAGCAGTTGCGATTTTCCTAAAAGCAAAAATATTTTATGCCCCTGGCAAAGCCGCCAATGCTGGAGGCGTAGCCGTTTCTGGCTTGGAAATGTCACAAAATTCACAACGTTATTCCTGGACGCGTGCAGAAGTGGATATGAAATTAAAAAGTATCATGCATGAAATCCATGAGCAGTGTATGAAATATGGCAAAGAAGCTGATGGATACATTAATTATGAAAGAGGTGCAAATATTAGTGGGTTTGTAAAAGTGGCTGATGCAATGTTAGCGCAAGGAATCGTGTAAATTGTTACTCGCAAACCTTCTAGAAATAGTGAACGAATAAATAAATTCAGATATATCAATCGCTAAAAGTTATTCTGATAAAAGCTGCAAATTAATAATCCATCAAAGTGATGATCAGAAAATTCCTTTTATTATACGTTCTTTAATTATTGCTTTAATCGAGGTCATTCAAAACTTCCACAATGGACCAGTAGCACTATCACTATCTATTATCAGTTTTGTAGGGCTACTTGGACTCTTAATATTTTTTAAAGTAAGATCTAAAAGATAAGCTGTTTTATTCAAAACGATATCCAAGGGAAATACCAAAAGATTTATTTCTAAGGGATCCTCTTGTGCTTTAAGATCGCCCCAGTTGGGCGTCAAATTTGCCACCCCGTATTGCGCTTCAAAAGATAAAATATACCGATCGAGTAGCGCGTAACCCAATTTAAAATGAGCACCATAATCCCATGGCTTTGCATAAGTAAAACTATTGGTACCTTCACCTCTTGTTGAATTATCATTTTGAAATGAGATATCGCCTTTCGCATCATACACAATATCACCAACAATTACGGGACCACTTGTTGTCCAGCTTCCTCCGGTTCCATACCCCAAATAAGGGCCTGCACCTAATAATAAGTTTCCAGGGCCAATTCTCGGAGAATATAAAAAATCAATTGGAAGTTCAAAATAGGAGACCCTAGCCTCAAAGTCTTTCCCCCAACCAACATTTGATGGACCAGACTGCTTAAAACCTCTTTTCGCATAAATTAATGTTGGTTGAAGAAAAAACTGATTAGCCATTGCAATATCAGCTCCTAAACCCAAATAAATACCTGGAACAGATTTAGTGTTTGCCTTAACTTCATCCTTATCTTCGGCCCTTATATTTGAGTAATTTAGTCCGGCTTTTACTGCCCAACGGACTTGTCCAAAGCAGGTGCCAGTAATCACTATAACGACTAATATCGAGAGTAATTTTTTAATTTGCATATGAATTGGTTTATTGTTCATCATAAGGTCAATATTGCCCTTATAACATAACGCGCTTTTCGATTAAATCGCTACACACTTAAAGTATCATCGGAAAGAAACACCTCGCAGCCTGGCACGCTGGACGATATTAATCCTTTCATAAGCTTGAGTTTGTAAAAGGATAGGATAGCCGAGCAACAAACAGAATACTATTGAAACAATTCTTATACCTCATTTAGTATTAACACAAGCGATTAATTTTGATCTTCTTTCTATTTAACATAATATAAATTATAGGGTATTTTAGCAACAATTGAATTACTCAACTAAACATCATTCTTTGCCAATAGTTCAATTCTGATTTTAGCAGGAATTTCGTCTTCATTATCAACGTGGTAACCATGATATTCATTTTTATCATGTTTATAAAAAATAATAAATTTTTCGTTTTCATTATCGTAATTATAAAGTTTACGATCATTTGCAGTTGATTCACCTATTGCGCTTCTTAATAATTTATCAGCATTTTCAAATGAGCATTCTAATATAGAAACAACTTCACCCTTGTTATAAAGTGGCCTAACTCTATCATGTTTAGGATTATGCTTAAATATTCTTTCAGGACAATATAAATTTAAGTGCTCAACTTTAGATATATGCTTTACAATTAATTCTTCAATTTCAACATCTTCTTGATCATCAAATTGTTCACGGAATATGGGGATTTCATGACTCGGCCAATTTTCTTGACCATAGCTCAAACATAATTCGTTATTTTCAAATGCAAAACCCATTCCATGACAAGGTTTACTATTAAATGTATAAAATGGATAATCTAATAATGGATGTTTTGTAAGCATCGATAATAAGAGTCTTTTGAATTCGACATCTTTTATTGTCTTTATCCAATTTGTAAAAGAAGTTCCCTCATTTAAATATATATCCTTAAATGGTTTTGTCGTGACAATCGAAACCATTTCTTTCCTTCTGATTGAAAATTGTTTCCCAAGTTCAAAAAACATATTAAGCCAACGGTGAGCAGTGTCAACATCAGGAGCATTATGCATTTCAGACAATTCATTAAAATATACTTTCATATCGGTCTAAGCAAGTTCTAAAAGATTATTTTCCCATTCGTCAAAAAAGCCCGGAGGCCAATTATCAATTCTGCCATTGTTATCCAAAGCTGGGGACTTAATAATGGTAAATTGTTCATTTTCTTCTGTACACTTTTCAAAAAAGTAAATACCCACATTGTCAGCATGGGCATTTTGCTTTTTGATTGCAACGCGTATACCATTTAGGATGTGGTCACTATGTGTCTCGACAAATAGCTGCACCCCATTTAACGCTGCTAAAAAAAGCAACTCTCCAATTTTTGATTGTCCTTGTGGATGTATATGAGATTCTGGATTTTCTATAATTATAATCTTATTTACATCAGCGCTTAAAATAGATACAATAATTGGCAATATATGCGAAAGTCCAAACCCAACGTTTTGCGGTTTAAATTCATCAGTATAACCAGATTTTGTTTCAAATTGGAAGGCTAATCTTACCTTATCTAAAGATATAATATCCTCAACGATAATCCTACAACCAGGTGTAATTTCACCTAGCCAGGCATCAACATTATGTATTAATGTATTTGATTTCGCATTTGGATGACGAAGGTTTGCAAATTTAATTTGGTCCTTTAATCCAAATTCACTTAAATAATGTGCAGTATATTCCCCGTAATTGCCCAGTTGCTTATTCTCAATTACTTCCAACTGCGACTTATCATATAAGCTTTCTGGTGAAATGTGTTCAGCATTTAAATACTGAAAATAGGGTGAAAATAACGGAAATGTAGATAAATTCATACCTTCAAGATTTTTCTTCCGTATAGGTAGTATATGATTTTCAGCATTATATTTAAATTGCCAACTGCCAAATTGATTATCAATGGATCGAATTTCAATGAATAAGTCATCCTCCTCACCTGCCGATTGGTAAAGAACATCTTTCCCAGTTCCCAATTTAACAATTTCTCCATTTAATACTAACCCCCTTCCATCAAGTGAACCAGAAAAATTCGATTGCCTAAGTACCAATAATACTTGAATCAGAGAGGACTTCCCCATCCCATTTAACCCCGTCAATAAATTTAAACTTTTAGGCGCAATCTCTATATTTTTAAGAGATTTGAAGTTTTTCACCTTCAAATAAGTGATCATAATTAAATATTTTTAACAATACCCTCAATTTCTTTAAATCTTTTTAATACTCTACTTTTACTTCCAGTAGTTGATGTAATTGATTCGACAAATTCTCGATTATTATTCATCAGATCAAGAAACATTTCGATTAACCTCCCTTTCTTATTTATTAAATAATTAACATTCTCCACATTTGCTAAAGTCACAGACCACGTTTCAAACAATGCCTTATTGATAGGCTTTTTTGTGTCTTCAATTTTATAACGTTTTCTGAATGCATAGCTTCCAAATAAAGCAATTGACAAATTCATCGATTTTATAAAATTATCCTTTAAAGTTTCTCTCTTGCTATCAGTTAAGTATTTAATTTCTGCCATTCCCTTATTTAAAAAAGAATCCAAGTCTGGTTCATATGCCATATAGCCTTTAAGGTAAAAAGCAATAAACCTTGTGACAAAATCTCTGTCTAACATCCTATTTGTTTTAATAGAATTAGACGTTGCAATTTTGAAAACTTCAAGTTCAGCCAATTCCTTAACAAAATTTGCAGGTTCACCTTGATTTATTGCATGTCTGATTTCTTGAGGTTTTAGGACAAGACCACTCGTATTAATACGTTTAAATAAATTATATTTTACATCACCGGGTGTTCCAGGACTGATAATGTATACTGTAATCTCCGTTTCATCAATACGCCTTTTCATTTCCCTTGGTAATTCGTCATAAGTCATTCCTTCAAAATCACTCAAAAACTCAAGATTTTGCAATTTAAACCTCTCCTTCCCTATTCTTTGCTCAATTACAAAGTTTTTAAGTGTTGACACCCTTTGCAATCCATCAACAATAAGCCATGTATTGTCATCTGAACCATCAAAATAAAATGCTGGTAAAGGAAATCTTATCAATATTGATTCAATGAGTCGACTTTGTTTAGTTACATCCCACAAATTGCCTTCGCGCTGAAAATCAGTAAGTAAATCGATCTCATTATATTTAATTCTCTCAAATAACGCTTTCAGCATTAATTGTTTGGTTTTTATATCAATTTCCCTTGGATCAAACGGTTCCTTTATTGTAAAAGATTCATTATCTTCCTTTTCCACCATTGGATTCTCATCTTCTCTTAATATATATTCATCCATCTCTTCCTCAACTGCGGATTCAACCTCCGATTCGTTATTTTTAAAAGTGTCCCTAACAAATCTTTTTACAACTTCTTTGTCCACTGATTTGATTAAATGTCCCTGATCAGTAAGTCCCCATACGCCTCGCGATAGCTTTTCCAACAGACCATATGTTTTAAGATAATATCTCGCCCATGAAAGTCTATATGAAATTTTTCTCGTGGTTCCTTTCTGGATATCCACCACATCACTTTTTGATAATTTTATTTCTTCAATAACTCTTTGCTCCAAATTATGAATATTAGTAACGCCTCCATAAAAATATAAAGCATTCAGGATAGGATTAAATAAGTCATCGAATTGAGGTACTGACATACTATTTACAATCTGTTTATTTGATTATTTGAAGAAATTAATTCTTTGACATCGACTTGTAAAATATTGGCAATCTGATTCAGAATCTCTAAGCTTGGCTGTCTTCTATTCTGAACATAGGAATTTACCATATTGTAACTTTTGTTCAATTTTTCAGCCAGCCAGACTTGTTTTATTCCTTTTTCTTCCAATATTTCCTTTATACGATTCATCAGTTCAATATTATTACATAAAGTAAAAGTACTCAAAATATTAAAAGAAAACATCTCAAATTATGAGATAAAACTAAATAATTATATAAATCTTCAAATGGATCCATTTTGGCGCCTTGCAATAAGCAAACTAAACTTTAAAATCAAAAATTAGATAAATATAAAGAAATTAAATTTTATATGCAACAATGTTTCATTTTAATTTTTTTCCCTTATTTTGCACCCAATATAGAAAATCGATGGATAAAATAGATAATAATTTGCACCATTTTTGGGAAAGCAATTTCCGGGAAAAACAGCAAATGTGGGGATTAACACCCGCCAATTCTGCCTTCAAAGCAGCAAGTTTATTTCAACAAAACCAGTTTCAAAATATACTTATTCCAGGCCTGGGCTATGGACGTAATGCCACTCCTTTTCTGAATCTAGGCATGGAAGTAAGCGGTATAGAAATATCAGAAACAGCCATCTCTTTAGCAAAATCTAATTTTGCCAATCAACTTAAATATATTTATCAGGGTTCAGTTGATGATATGCCTTTTAATCAAATTCAATATGACGGCATATTTTGCTATTCGTTAATTCACTTATTTGAAAAATCCAATCGACGCAAATTAATTGAAAATTGCTTTAATAAATTGGTTCTTGGTGGCATGATGGTATTTGTAGCGGTGTCAAAGCAATTTCCGAATTTCGGCAAAGGCAAATTTCTGGAACCCAACAGATACGAAACACAACCTGGTGTCCGTTTATTTTTTTATGACGGTGACTCCATTCAAAAGGAATTTAGCTCCTATGGTCTCATTAGCTATGAGCTTGTCTCAGAGGAAAAACAAATCGCTGACAATAAGCCGATCAATGGATATTGGTATATAATCTGCAAGAAATAAATAAAGGTTTAAAAGCCGGCAAAAGTTTGATGATGATGAGAATGGGTAGAATTTCATTCTTTAAATCAATTATTTTACGAACAAATTGATTATCAAATTATACTGAACGTTTATTGAAAAAACGAATGATGACAGCTACGTAGTATATATTGACTTAAAAGATAAATAAACTAATGAAAGCTTTTTATAAGGAAATAGGACAAAGGTTTATAGAAGCAGAATTTAAATACCAGACCACGATTCCTATCTAATTGATATACACTGAAATAGTTCCAAATCGATGCACATCAGTAAATGGCTGCAAATACTAGTAAAGGAGATGATTGCCGCCATTGTCTATGCCATTTCGGAAAATGCTATTTACTTTAATTATTGAAACAATAATTAAAGTAAATCAACGAATTTATTTTCAAATCATATCGAACGCTAATTGAGTTTAAAAAGGCTATCCACAAACTCATGTTTATCAAAAATCATTAAATCCTCCACCCGTTCGCCGACCCCAATATAACGCACTGGAATATTCAATTGGTGCGCAATTGCAAGTACAACCCCTCCTTTTGCAGTACCATCTAACTTAGTGATTGCCAATGATGATACATTCGTTGTTTCAGTAAATTGTTTAGCTTGTTCTAAAGCATTTTGACCGGTAGATCCATCCAGTACTAAAAGCACATCGCTAGGTCCTCCAGGTACTACTTTCTCTATCACCCGCTTGATTTTGTTCAGTTCATCCATCAGATGTACCTTGTTATGCAGCCGGCCCGCCGTATCAATAATAGCAATATCCGCATTCTTAGCTACCGCACTTTGTACCGTATCAAACGCTACAGAAGCAGGATCGCTTCCCATAGGCTGCTTTACGATCGGCACACCTACCCGCTCACTCCAAATCGTTAGCTGATCAACCGCAGCAGCTCTAAAAGTATCGGCCGCACCTAATACTACACTATTTCCTGCTGCTTTATAACGAGCAGCCAGCTTGCCGATAGTGGTCGTTTTGCCAACTCCATTTACGCCAACTACCAATAACACATATGGTTTCTTTATCCCAGTCAATTCAAAACTCCCAAAGTTTTCTTCTTGAACATCCGGAAGCAATGCTTCAATTTCTTCTTGAAGTAATCTATTCAATTCACTGGTAGTGACATATTTATCTTTAGCTACCCTTTTTTGAACACGGTCCACAATTTCCAGCGTAGTATCTACACCAACGTCAGCAGTAATGAGTGCATCTTCCAGATTATCCAATACCTCATCATCCACGGTCGTTTTACCTGCCACCGCTTTGGTAATCTTAGACAGAAAGTTGTCTTTGGTCTTTTCCAGACCTTGATCCAAAGTTTCTTTTTCTTTCTTACCAAATAAATTCCCAAAGAATCCCATAAATTATTATTTTACAACAAGTTATATAAATATTCTTATATTTTTAGCAGTTTCCTATTTGGTCATAGTTTAATAAATTCCACCAGATAATTTATTGCAATTAAAATCC
>Ga0164242_10009429_pt1 | contig 10533 bp, 4 predicted proteins | sample OricomgcompostMG_FD_108783 | JGI IMG/M metagenome (GOLD analysis project Ga0164242, IMG submission 108783) | Miracle-Growth compost microbial communities from Emeryville, California, USA - Original compost - Miracle growth compost (MG) ... | reverse complement strand
TGCCATGCTGACTCTACGGTCGGGAAGTACCCGGTGGCGATGTTCAACTCGGCGCAAGCGCACACCACCGCGAGCAACACGGCCAGCACAGACACAACGCGGCGCCACCATCGACTGCCGCGCCAGGCCATGATCGCCATGGCGGCTGCAAAGCCGGTGATGGCCACCCACAGCACGGTGCCGAGTGAGGCGGCCTTTTCCGACCACCCCTGGTATTTCACGAACACCCGCACTGCCACCGCGAACAACACACCCGCAAGCAGCGCGATGGTCACCGGCCGCAGTAACCAAGTCCGGGGACGGCGGCCGATCCCGAGCAACAGCGCGACGACGGTGAGCGTCTCCAGCGCTATCGGTAGCACTCCGCTGGTCAAGGACATGCCTGCTCCTACGCTCCGTTCAATGCGTCATGGTCGGTGGCCGGTGGTGAATGTTGGGCAGTCATTGGCTGCCGGAATGCCTTTCATCCGGTCGTTGAGCCAACCCAGTGCGGCCAGGGACGGAATCTGATCGCGGGGTTTGTCGGGCCAGAAGGCGATTTGGATGCCGTCGCCCATGGCGCAGCCGCGGGCTATCGCACGATCCGTCCAGGCGGCCGGGATCACGGCGTCCTGCCCGCCGTAGATGACGTACATCGGTGCCTGGGTCGGTCCCTGCGGGAGAGTGGTTTTCTGCAGATATCCGCGCAGCCGCCTCAGTGCTTCTGGGGTGGTCGGACGCAGATCATCAGGACCCACCCTGTCGGCCAAGGTTTTTCGTTGTGCTGCGTCATTGCAGGACAGCAGCGCATCCCAGTTCTGTTCAGCGGCGCCCCGCCGGTAGTCGTCGAGATCGAAATCGTCTGAGTATTCGTTCTTGAGCGCGGCCAGGTAAGCGACATAGACCAGCTTCTGATCGGTGTTCAGCGTGCCTGCCAAGGCCGAATCGACCAGACCCTCGAAATCTGCCGTCGGCGCAAGAGCTGCGGTGGCAACCAATTTCAGGCCGTCGCCGTAGTTGTCGGCGAATTCGTTGGCGGCCCACGCGGCTTGGCCGCCTTCCTGTGCGCCGAGCGCCGCCCACGAATCGGAGGTGCCGGGCACCAACTTCCGCGCCGCGCGCACGGCGTCGATCATGTTGAAGCCGGCTGTGGTCGAGTCCAGGTACGGGTGGAAGTCGTAGTCGTCAGGCTTCGCAGGCTTGCCCAGACCCTGGTAATCGGGTGCCGTCACCACGTATCCGGCGTTCAGCAACCCGACCACAGTGGCGGACTCGCCGCGCAGGTCGGGGGACAGCGACGGTGCGCATTCGGGTGCGGTTCCTGGCGTTTGATGGCCAAGAGCGATGATGCGATATCCGCCGGGCGGTGGCTTTGCCTTGGGGACGAAGACCGAAGCCGTCGTGTGAGACACGGCATCGTTGACGCCGTTACGCGATGCATACGTGATGATCCTCGCCGAGGACGCGGCGTCGCGGAGTTCACGGACCAGATTCTCTGCCGGGGCGTCGGCAATGACATGGCCCGCGCTGTCTGGGTCCTCGGTGTCGGCCGGTTTGGATCCACTGCACGCGGTACCGGCGATGAGAACGGAGGCAAGCAGTGCGATCACTCGAACCACGGGTTGGCCTCCTTGGTTCGTATTCGGCGGCGTCGTGTTTCTATCTTGTCACCGGCTCCGATTCAGTCCCGTGCGAACGCCCCGGCCGCTTCCTTGTTCAGATCGATGTACGCCTCACCGCTGACGTCCACGGCGACGCCCTTGATCGTGCCGCCGGTGAATCGGCCCGGGTTCTGATACAGACTCGAGACGTTGTCGCCGCTGTCGAAGCCGACACACAGCCCGTCGCCGGCCAGGGTGAACCGGCCGATCTGCGAACGCATCGGGCCCTGAGTCACCGTGTTGCCATCGATGTAAAGCTTTGTGGTGCCGACGGATTCACCGTGCTCGCCCCTTCTCTCACGACTGAACTCCATACCGAGCACTCGCTTACCGGGGGCCAGCGGCTGGGGCGAGACGAAGACCTGCTCCGGCGCGATGCCCAGGAAGTTGTACACGTAGTACAACTTTGCATCCTTGATGAACAGCGCATGGCCACCGAACCGCGACCCGTGCGCGAAGATCACCCCCTGTGCCTGTGGGCTGATGTCGACGTCCGCAATGATCTTGTACGACTTGCCGCGAATGTTGACCGCCACCGACTCGGGCACCGGAGAGGCATCGGGGAAGTAGAGATAGCGGTCACGGGTCGGTTCGAACTGCGGCCGTGGGGTACCGGTGAGCTCGACCGGTGTCCGATCATCCAGTGGCAGCACGAAATTCTTCTTGGCCTCGTCGAACCACGCGTCCTGCAGCTCCTTGAGCTTGTCCGGGTACTTGTCGGCGACATCGGTTGATTCCGAACGATCTTCGTCCACATGGAACAATTCCCACTTGTCCTGGTCGAAGTGTCCCTTGCCGCTCAGCGGAACGTGCAGGGCCGCGGCCTTCCACCCGTCCTGCCAGATGCCGCGGGTGCCCAGCATGGCGTAGTACTGATTCTTCTTCTTGGTGGCGTCGGTCGGTTTGGCGTCGAACGTGTACTTCATCGACACCCCGGTCAGCGGAAACTGCGGCACACCGTGATACGTATCGGGCATCTGCAGGCCGATCACGTCAAGGATCGTCGGCACGATGTCGGTGACATGGTGGTACTGGTGCCGGACCTCGCCCTTGGCCTTGATTCCCTTGGGCCAGTGCACGACCAAGGGATCACACGTGCCACCGGAGAACTGTGAGTACCGCTTGAACATCTGGAACGGGGTGGAAAACGCCACGGCCCAGCCGGTCGGATAGTGGTTGTAGGTATCCGGGGTACCGAGCTTGTCGATCATCTTCATGTTCTCGGCGAGGTCATCAGGGTAGTTGTTGAAGAACTTGTTCTCGTTGACAGAACCGTTCGGGGACCCTTCACCGGAGGCACCGTTGTCGGCGCAGTAGAAGATCAGTGTGTTGTCCATCTGACCGGTCTGCTCCAGATAGTCCACCACCCGACCCACCTGTGCGTCGGTGTATTCGGAGAACCCGGCGAACACCTCGGCCATCCGGGAGAACAACCGCTTCTCATCGGGATTGAGTGAATTCCACGGGCGGACCATGTCCGCATCCATCGCAACATCTTTGGGCAGCGGATTGATGGGCGTCAGCTTGGTGTCCTTGGGCATGATGCCCTTGTCCTTCATCCGCGCCAGCACCCACTCGCGATAGGCCTCGTAGCCATCGTCGAACTGCCCCTTGTATTTCGCCGCGTACTCGGCGGGACTGTGGTGCGGGGCGTGATTGGCGCCCGGGCAGAACCACATGTACCAGGGCTTGGACGGATTGGTTGCGCGCTGGTCGCGCAGCATCCGAAGTGCTTGATCGGCAAGATCTTTGGACAGGTGGTAGCCCTGCTCTGGCGGATAGGGCTGCTCGATGTAACGGTTGTCCTCCACCAGATCGGGGTACCACTGGTTCGTTTCACCGCCGATGTAGCCGTAGAACCGGTCGAAACCCTTCTGTACCGGCCACTGCGACTTGCTGCCGCCACTGGCCAGGTCTTCTTCGGGAACGTTGTGGTCTTTGCCGACCCAGAATGTGCTGTAGCCATTGCCCTGCAGGATCTGCCCGATGGTGGCGCATTCGTCGGGCAGTCGGCCCGAACCGCCGGGAAAGCCGATGGTCGCCTCGGCGATGTTCGCAAAATTGTTCACATGGTGGTTGCGCCCGGTCAACATGCAGGACCGGGTCGGTGAACACAGCGCTGTGGTATGCCACTGCGAATAGATCAGCCCATTGTCGGCCAGCTTCTGCATGGTCGGCATGTTGATCCGCCCGCCGTAGGGCGACCAGGACGCCATCCCGGTGTCGTCATAGAGCACCACCAGGACATTCGGCGCACCGTCGGGTGCATGCTTGAGCTCCCACGGACCCCAGTCCGGCTTGGAGTCGCGGATGTCGAGTTTGACGTCCCCGTGGAAGTTTTTTATTTCCTCGTTGGCGGCGGCGCTGCCATCGCCCTCGCTGGGCGCACCGCTCTTGTTGTTGCAGCCGGCGAGGAACGACGAACCCGCCGCTACACCCGCAGCGGCGGCCAGGCCGCCGATCATCGAGCGGCGGGACAGTTTCGGCCCGGATTCTGGCGTGGATTCGGACGGTGAATCGGTATCGGATGCCATGGCGCCATTATTCGGCGGAGACGGAGATTTCGCAGATATTCGGGCAATCGGTGTTCGGCAATTCCGTGGTGAGTCAACCGATTTTCGTTAGCCGAGGCAATCACCGCGAATTCGGCGGTGGCACAACTGCGCTGGCGAATTCGGCTATCACCCTTTTTGGGTGAGAAGAATCGACGCCGGATATTCCGATAGATTCAGACGGTGCCGCCGTCCGGAACTTCTGCGATGCGGCCGGTGCCCTGGTTTCTCGCGACCATTCCGGTGGCCCGGCCCGATATGGTGCGGCGCCGATCGGTCCTGCGTCGACTGGACGCCGAGAGCACGAGCAGGCGGGCGATTCTGGTGGCCGCGCCCTCGGGATACGGCAAGACCGTTGCCCTGTCACAGTGGGCGGCGCGCCGCGCTCGTGAAGCACCGGGCTCGATCGCCTGGCTGACCCTGACCAGCCGCGCCGCGGAGCGCGAGGACGTGCTGCGTGGATTGCTGACCGCGCTGGGCAATGCGGCGCGCACCGGCGGTGACGACGGGCTGTGGCGCCAGCTGACCGAGGTTTTCGAATCGGGGTCCTATGAAGCGGCGGTAGCCGAGCTGATGGAGATCGACCCGATGGGGCCGCTCACCGTCGTCATCGACGACTTCCAGCAGGCCCGTGCGGCCTGGGAGGACATTGATGTGCTGGAACTGATCGAGCACGGACCCCAGTGGCTCAACTTCGTGCTCGCCACCACGGACCCGGTGGGTGCTCAGTGGTCACGACTGCGGGTGCATGATCAGGTGGCCGTGATCGGCCCGAACCAGCTTGCCTTCACTCGCGATGACATCGCCTCGCTCGCCGCTGTATCTGGAAAGACATTGTCGGACAGTGATATCGATAGGATTCGTGCTGCCACGGGCGGTTGGCCTGGCGCGGTCAGGTTGGCGTTCATGTCCGGTGATGTGCCGAGATCGGTGGCCGAAGCGGACATGTCCGACTACATCGAGACCTCGGTGTTGTCCCGGCTGCGCCCCGAACTCGTCGAGTTCGTGCTCCGGGCCACCGTGTGCGCCAGAATCGATGAGTCGCTGGCGACCGCGCTGACCGGTCGTGCTGATGCGGGTGCGCTGCTGAGGGAATGCGTGAACTCCGGGCTGTTCCTCGAACAGTTCGGCAGTGGCGGGAGCGTGTCCTACCAGTGGCATGCGATCTTCCTCCGACACTGCCGGGAAATTCTCCGTCGGCGTCACCCGCAACAGTGGCGGCAAGTGAATCAGGTTGCGGCGCAGTACCTTGCCCAGGCTTTCCCCTTGGAGGCGGTCGAGCACGCGATTCGCGCCGACGAGCGGCAGGTGGGATTCGACATCGTCGCCGACCACTGGCTCGAGCTGCTGCTGCAATCGCGATCGGCCGCCCTCGATGACGCCTGTGCGCGGCTGATGGCAGCCTTCGGGGAGAACCCCGAGGCGCTGATGGTCCGGGCCAGCTGTCGAGCCATGGCCGGCGACAGCGTCACGGCGGCATTGCTTTTCGACCGTGCCGCGCAGGGCGCGGCCCAGTCGGCTTCGCCGCGCCTGGGATTCATCGCCGACCTGTCCACGCTCCTGGTATCCGACGACCGAGAACAGATGGCGCAGGCCGCTGCCCGGGCCGAGGCGGCGCTGCGTGACCGCGATCTGGTGTCGCCGCGGGTCTATGCCTGCGCGTTGTTCGTGATCGGCTGGGCCGATTCGCGACTGCGCCGCAGCATCTCTCGCGGTACCGAACTGCTGGCGGCCTCGGTGCACGAATGCGCGGCATTGGGTTTGACCGAGGTCGCACATCGTGGTCAGCAGAACCTGGCATTCGCCGCCGCGCACGCCGGTGAATTCGACCGGGCGCTGGCGGCGTTGCGCATCGCCGAGGAATCGGCTGAGGCTTCGCCGGAACTCTGGTTGTCCCATGACGGTGACGGGATCGAGCGCTTCGCCGCCGGCTGGGTCAGCTTCTGGCGCGGCGAGATGAACACGGCCCTCGACTATCTGGTGTCGGCCAGTTCTACTGTCGGCGTCGGCTATCCGGACACCGCGCGCATGACCCTTGCTTTCGCCGCCGCCACCCTGGGCGCAGAGGAGGTGCTGGGCGTCGCCGAGGCCGCGGTACCCCGGATGCCCGATGTCGACACCCACGGCGTGCCGTGGAACAGCTACAAGATCGCCGCCCAGGCCCGGCTGTGTGAAGCCCGGGGGCGGTCGGCCGAAGCGATCGATCTCGCTGCCGAAATCGTTGGCCGACAGCATGTTCCGATGGTTTCGGTGATGCTGTCCGGCATGTGCCGACGGCTGGGCGCCACGGAACTGGCGCGCACGCTGGCTCAGCAGGCGGTGCTGCTGCAGGTGCCCGGTTATGTCGCCGCCTACGCGTTGCTGACGCAGGCGCTGCTGGCCTGGCAGTCCGGTGACCGGTCGGCCGCGCACCGGCACGCCGAGGAAATGCTGACCGCCGCGGTGGACGAGCGGGTGCGGTATCAATTCGTCGACAACGCCGACGCACCGTGCCGCGAACTACTCGCCGCACATCTGCCGACCACTTCGCACCGGGAGTTCCTCGCCGCGGCGCTGGTGCTGTGTGAGCAGCCGAAACCAGCCGCCGACTCTTCGCGATTGACCACCCGCGAACGGGAGGTGCTGGCATATATTCGGACCGCAATGTCCTCTCAGGAGATCGCTGCGGAAATGGGTGTTTCGCTCAACACCCTCAAAACACATCAGCGGTCCATCTACCGCAAACTGGGTGTTGCCAACCGGCGTGCGGCGATCAAGGCGGTGCATCCCTGATCCCGCGTTGATGGCCGATGCCCGGGGTTTGTGAATTCCCGCAAACTTCGGGTCCGATGCTGGATCGGTGTGCCCGCACAGCCTGATGCCAACGACGTAATTCGTTGCAGTCGTGTTGATTTCGACAATTACCGGCTGAGTCCATGCATAATTCCCAGCATGGACTCAGAAACCGATAAGCCTGCAGTGATCATCGATTCGATCGGCGGCCAGGTGACCCGCCGAAAGGCACTGAGCGGCTTGGCGGCGCTCGGCCTGGGAACGGTAGCGGTGTCATCGCTGTCCGGCTGCGACACCAACGGCAGCGGCGGCAGTGGCTCGGGCGCCATCAACACCGACAACAAGGTCAAGGGTGCGACCGATGCGACCAAGGCCGCGAACAAGAAGATTCTCGACACGCTGCCGTTCAACGACCGCAGCGATTTCGACAACGCCAAACGGGGCCTGGTGGCACGACCGGATACGTTGACGATCAAAGACGCCAACGGCAATGTCGTGTGGGATCTGGAGGAATACAAGAAGTACATCGGCGACGACAAGTCGTCGCCGGACACCGTCAATCCCAGCCTCTGGCGCAACGCCCAGCTGTGTATGGAATACGGCCTGTTCGAGGTCGTGCCCGACAAGATCTATCAGGTCCGCGGTTACGACCTGTCCAATATCACCTTCATCAAGGGCAATACCGGCTGGATCGTGTACGACACCTTGATCTCGCCCGAAACCGCAAAGGCCGCAATCGATCTGGCCAATCAGAAACTCGGTGCCAGGCCGATTGTTGCGGTGATCCACAGCCACTCACACACCGATCACTACGGCGGAGTGCGCGGGGTCATCTCCCAGCAGGATGTCGATTCCGGGAAGGTGAAAGTCATCGCACCAGCCGGTTTTGTCGAGGACGCGGTCAGCGAGAACGTCATCGCCGGCAACGCCATGTCGCGGCGTGCGGTGTACATGTACGGTGCCCTGCTGCCGCGCAACCCGCAGGGCGGCGTGAACGCCGGTCTGGGACAAACGATCTCGACTGGCGTGCCCACACTGATCATTCCCACCGACATCATCTCCACCACGGGGACGAAAATGACGATCGACGGTGTGGACATGGAGTTCCAGATGACGCCGGGCACCGAGGCGCCCACCGAGATGAACACGTTCTTCCCGCAATTCAAGGCCATGTGGATGGCCGAGAACACCACCAACACCATGCACAACCTGCTGACGTTGCGTGGTGCGCAGGTGCGCGATGCGCGGATCTGGGCGAAGTTCCTGGACGAGACCATCCGGGTCTACGGACCCAACGTCGAGGTGAAGTTCCAGAGTCACCACTGGCCAATGTGGGGCCACGACAAGGTCATCGATTACTGGAAGAAGCAGCGTGACATGTACAAGTACATGCACGACCAGTCGGTGCGCATGATGAACGAGGGTCTCATCGGGTCCGAGATCGCCGAGGAGATCAAACTTCCACCGGAGTTGAACAACTTCTGGCCCGACCGCGGCTACTACGGCACGCTCAAGCACAATTCGCGCGCCGTGTATCAGCGCTACATGGGTTGGTACGACGGCAACCCGTCCGACCTCGACGATCTGCCGCCGGCCGACGCAGCCAAGAAGTACATCGAGTACATGGGCGGCGAAGACAACGTCTTGAAGAAGGCCAAAGACGATTTCGACAAGGGCAATTACCGGTGGGCCGCCATGGTGCTCAAACACGTCGTCTTTGCCAACCCCAACAGCGTCAACGGTAAGAACCTGCTCGCCGACAGTTACGAGCAGATGGGCTACCAGGCCGAGTCCGGTCCCTGGCGTTCGGAGTATCTGCAGGGCGCGTACGAGCTGCGCAATGGCGTGCCCACCTCGGGTGGCACCGATACCGCCAGCCCGGACACCATCCGGGCCATGCCTCCCGAGATGCTGTTCGACTACCTCGGCGTCCGACTCAACGGTCCGAAGGCCGCCGGCAAGAACATCACGCTGAACGTCAAGTTCACCGATCTCAACAAGGAGTACGCCTTGGTCCTCGAGAACGCGGTGCTGCACTATGAACCGCAACCGGTTCCGAACGCCAATGCCAGCCTCACGATGACCAAGGCGACCCTCGATGACATCCAACTGGGCAACATCACCCTCGACGACGCGCGCAAGCAAGGCAAACTGACTGTCGACGGACAGGAAGCGTCTTTCAACGACTTCCTCGGGCTTCTCGACACCTACAACTTCTGGTTCAACATCGTCACCCCGTAGGGCGGGGCAGAAGACGCACATGGCGGGCGCGTCAATTTTTCATCCGCAGCTCAGCCCGCCGGAGTAGCCTCGTGCCGACCGTCGGATTCCCCACGGTCGGCACGAGGATCGAGGCGCCATGGCGACGGAGTTTCGGGGCAAGATCAAGCTGGACATCCGCGACTCCGAACCCGACTGGGGCCCGTACGCGGCGCCGACCGCCCCGCCCGACGTACCCAACGTGCTGTACCTGGTGTGGGACGACACCGGCATCGCCACCTGGGACAGCTTCGGCGGCCTGGTCGAGATGCCGGCCATGCGCCGGATCGCGGACAAGGGCGTGCGGCTGACCCAGTTCCACACCACCGCATTGTGCTCACCGACCCGCGCCTCGCTGCTGACCGGGCGCAACGCCACCTCGGTCGGCATGGCGACCATCGAAGAGTTCACCGATGGATTCCCGAACTGCAACGGGCGCATACCTTTTGACACCGCACTGCTGTCCGAGGTGCTCGCCGAGCGTGGCTGGAACACCTACTGCGTCGGCAAGTGGCACCTGACCCCGCTGGAAGAGTCGAACTTGGCGGCCACCAAACGGCACTGGCCGCTGGGCCGCGGCTTCGAGCGGTTCTACGGGTTCATGGGCGGTGAGACCGATCAGTGGTATCCCGACCTGGTCTACGACAACCACCCGGTGGCCCCGCCGGCCACCCCAGAGGATGGCTATCACCTGTCAAAAGACCTGGCAGACAAGACCATCGAGTTCATCCGGGACGCCAAGGTGATCGCCCCGGACAAACCGTGGTTCTCCTACGTGTGCCCCGGCGCCGGGCACGCGCCGCACCACGTGTTCAAAGAATGGGCCGACAAATACGCCGGCCGCTTCGACATGGGATATGAGGCCTACCGCGAGATCGTGCTGGAGAACCAGAAGCGCCTGGGCATCGTCCCGCCGGACACCGAACTCTCACCGATCAACCCGTATCTGGATGTCAAGGGTCCGGGCGGTGAACCCTGGCCGTATCAGGACACCGTGCGGCCCTGGGATTCGTTGAACGACGACGAGAAGCGACTGTTCGCCCGGATGGCCGAGGTGTTCGCCGGGTTCCTGTCGTACACCGACGCGCAGATCGGCCGGATCCTGGACTACCTGGAGGAGTCCGGGCAGCTGGACAACACCATCGTCGTGGTGATCTCGGACAACGGTGCCAGCGGTGAGGGCGGGCCCAACGGCTCGGTCAACGAGGTCAAGTTCTTCAACGGCTATATCGATATTGTGGATGAGAGCCTGCGTTTCTACGACGAACTCGGCGGGCCGGCCACCTACAACCATTATCCGATCGGCTGGG